>Ga0163159_1001729_pt1 | contig 19908 bp, 19 predicted proteins | sample BioMet9_FD_108702 | JGI IMG/M metagenome (GOLD analysis project Ga0163159, IMG submission 108702) | Microbial communities from bioreactor (seeded with sewage sludge) at Lawrence Berkeley National Lab, California, USA - Biofuel... | ecosystem: Engineered > Bioreactor > Anaerobic > Unclassified ... | reverse complement strand
AGCAGCAATAAAAATGATAATAAGGTAATAAAGCTCACGTTTTTTGATTTGTGGTAATGTTGAAAGAATAAATGGGATAATTAAAAGAGGAAGTTTTGTTCGTATATCCTTAAACCCATAATTAAAATCAGTTGTATAAATCAAACCAATGAGATGAAGTAAAAAAAGGGAAGTAACAACTAAAGCTGCTTTATTTTTGAAAAACTTCGTAAATTTTTCAAAAAATCCGGTTGACGAACAATCCCATAACCAAATTCCTGCCAGCAGAAATTGGGAAACACTCATTAAATAATTTGATAATGGCATGGCAATTAGCATCAAGGCAAGGGCACCAAGATAGCTATTATGCCTTAATGAGGTAGTATTCCAAGACATCTTATTTTGAATTGTCAGTCTTTTGTAAAGTGCCATTTAAAATAGAATTGTATATTTGCTGATTCCCAATTATTTCTATGGCTTTTTGTATTTCATTGTCAGTTGTAAGCGTTGACTGTATTCGTCCTTTCTGGAAATAATATCTTGTAGTAATTTCAGCTTTTAATAGATTTTTGATTTCAGATTTATACTTTATGAGATCATCTTTTTTATTATGCATCATTTTGGTCCGAAGTACTTCGAATTCGGGTTTAATTTCATCGAAATAATTTTCTTTTTCTGCAGTTTTTTTCCATTTATCAAGTTCCTCCTCGCTTTTAGTGGTATAGTCATAATCCTTATCAGAAATATAGCTTACAAAATTGTTGAATATGCTATCGTTTATTTCAAAATCTTTTGCAGAAGGTATCGTTGGATTTTCGTAATAAAATTTGGTGGCAAAATCGAAAATTAAAAATTTATTAGTTAAGCTAAAGGATATATTACTGTATTGAGTGGGTTCCAATTTAATATCCGGATCTATTCCTCCTCCATCATAAACGGTACGTCCTTTTTTTGTTTTGAAGGCACGTATTAAAGAATCAGGAATTTTTTCAAAATTACCATTGCCATTTTTGTGGGAATAATCTATTGCCTGAATACATCTATCGCTTGGTATATAATACTTTGCAACAGTAACTTTTAAGCGGGTATTATAGCAAAGAGGTACTACATTTTGAACCAAACCCTTTCCAAAAGTTCGCTGTCCAACGATAACTCCACGATCCAAGTCCTGAATAGCACCGGCTACAATTTCGGACGCTGAAGCACTTCCCTGATTGACTAATACGATTAAAGGAATATTCTTATCCAATGGCGGAACCATAGTTCGATAGGTCTTGTTCTTATCTTCTAATTTTCCTTTCGTGCTTACTACTACTTCACCCTTTTCAACAAACAGGTTGACTATATTTATAGCTTCGTTCATTAAACCACCTCCATTTCCGCGTAGGTCTAAGACGATGCCATTTAGTTGATTGGATTCTTTGAGCTTTAAAAATGCATTTTTCACTTCTTTGCTTGCATCTTGGGTAAATCCAGATAAACGAATATAGCCAATTTTATCGTTAAGCATGCCAAAATAAGGAATATTATCTATCGTTATTTTTTGACGGGTAACAGTTTTTTCAATAGATTGTTTTTGCCCAAATCGTTCAATTTTTAAAGTACAAGTTGTTCCAGGTTGTCCTTTTAAAATATCGCTTACATCATTTACTGATTTTCCCTTAGCTGATTTTCCATTGATTTCTAAAATTTTATCACCGGGGATTAAACCTGCTTTGGCTGCCGGAAAATTTTCGTATGGCTCGGAAATAATAACATAATCGCCATTTTTATGAATAAGAGCACCAATTCCACCGTATTGTCCGGTAGTCATGAATTCGTAATCTTCAATTTCGGATTCAGGAATATAATTTGTGTAAGGGTCAAGTGATTCGAGCATATTATCAATTCCTGTCTGGATTAATTCTGCTGGCTTAATTTCATCCACATAATTAGTATTCAATTCCTTAAAAAGTGTTGAAAAAATCTCTAAATTTTTTGCAGCTTCAAAATTATTGTTACCAATATTCTGACTTAGTCCAGCAATTGACATATTTACAAAAATAATGGTAGAAAAAACCAAAATTTTTGCTTGAATAGATTTAAATTTTATTTTTTTCATTTAGTATAACAATATTTTTTTAGTAATTCAAGGTACCGGATCGTAACCACTTCCGCCCCAGGGATTGCATGATAAAATTCTTTTCAAAGCAAGCCAACTTCCTTTAAATGGGCCATATTTTTTAATAGCTTCAATACCATAGACGGAACAACTTGGCGAATAACGACATGAAGGTAAAAGATAGGGGGAAATAGCTAATTGATAAAATCGTATAAAAAGAATTAGTATTTTACTTGGCAATTTTTTCATGTTCATGAATTAAACGCTGTAAAATTAGTAAAATTGTAGCTTCTACTTGTTGATAAGGTATCAATATTTTATGAGTAAATACTAAGGCAAAAATACATTTTTGATGTGTTTTAAGAAGATGATCACACCATTGCGATTTGTTTTTTCGATATGCTTCCCTAATAACACGTTTCATATAGTTTCGATTAACCGCCTTATGTATGTTATGTTTGGGAATGCTAATCAGAAGCTGGGCAGGAACGAGTGATTGAAAATCGGTGTCAAGCCAAATTATTTTAAAGGGATAGATGTAAAAAAAAGAACCGTCAGCAAACAGATTATCAATGAGCTTTCTATTGCATAAACGCTCATTTTTTTTGAAAGTCTGCTTGAGCATGTATTACATGTTTTTTTAAAATTGTAATTACTTATTTTTTATTAAGTTTTTGAAAATATTCTTCAATCGCCATCGAAATAGAAGGTGCAGTTTTTGTTGGTGCCGTAATATTAAGCGTTAAGCCCGAGTCTTTTACTGCCTTTGAAGTGGTGGGTCCCATAGCTGCAATAATAATGTTCCCTTGTTTAAAATTGGGAAAATTGCTAAATAATGAATCAATACCTGCTGGGCTGAAAAATATAAGCATGTCGTATTGGTATATGTTGACGCCAGACAAGTCGCTTGCTATCGTTCGGTACATAACCGCTTTTGTATATTTTATTTCGGATTCGTCCAAAAGTTGTGGTAACTTATCCTTATGAATATCAGAACATGGAAATAGGAATTTTTCTTCTTTATGTTTTTTTATGATTTCAATAAGTTGATTCAAATCTTCTTTTCCATGAAATATTTTACGTTTCCGAAATTGAACATATTTTTGAAGATAATAGGCCGTTGATTCCGAAATACAGAAATATTTCATACTGTCAGGAATATCTACACGCATCTCTTTGCAAAGTCTAAAAAAATGATCTACTGCGTTTTTACTATTAAAAATAACTGCAGTATGATCTAAGATTGAGATTTTATAATCCTTACGAAAATCGCTTGATGTAATACCTTCTATTTTAATAAATTTATTAAATTCGAAGTTGAGATTAAATTTTTTAGCAATTTCGTAAAATGGCGATTTTTCAAAATCAACAGGTTGCGGTTGCGAAACGAGGATATTTTTTATTTTCAATTTCTGCTCTTTTTCTTTTTTTTCCATATGATATAATCTTTTAGTCTTAACGATTTGGAAATGTTTTATTTGTTAATTTTTCATGGCCAATTTTATTAAAACTAACAGCGGCAAAATTTCGACGGTGCAAAAGTACAAAAATAAATAAAAAAGAGAAAACTTTGAATGAGTCATACTAATATACAAACCTCGTATCAACTTATATACGAACCAAAATCCGACAATAATAATAGCCAAATATAATAAACTTTTAATTTGTAGATAGCTATAAATCAAAATTATAGGAAGTAAAATAATGCCAAGTACCTGAAAAAATATAAGATCGTTTAATTGATATTCGAAAGATTTTCCTTTGTTATTAAAAACATTTCCAATAATATTTATCAGAAGTATTTTAAATATTGTTAAAGCAAGTATTATAATAAAAATTTGACCGTAAAGGATTAAACCATAGTTTGATTTAATCCCTGAGCCTGCTATAAAAAGATAAATATAATATGCAAGCATGGAAATTGTAGAAAAACAGATAAAAGATAAGGCTAACGAAATTCGTTCATTAAACAATGTTCCGTCTCTTAATAGCAGGTTTACTGTGCGTTGTGAAATAAAAGTTTTGAGAATCAAATTTAATCTTTTTTTATAAAAGATTCTTATCCATGATAACAAAATGAAACAAAGAAGAAAAATCCCGAAAATCCAGTCGGAACCGAAAGCGTTTATCCCATGAGTTTGCATATCTTTTGGTTGCAAAAGATGATGCGAAAAAATAGACTGAGTATAGGATGGGGCTATTTTATTATTTTCTTTTATTATTGGTTGAGCAGGGTATGGAAAACAAGATATTAGTGTATCATTGGTGGTAGCATTAATTATTGAATCAATGCCCTTTAACGACAGTTTGGAATTATATGGTATTGCTTTGATAACCAATGAATCATCTGTCTGAAAAAAAGAATTGGAAAACAATGTGGTATCTTGTAAATTATTAACTTGCATACAAGTAGTATATCATTTTTGTCCTAATAATTTTTGCAAAATTACCTAAACAAAGCGTACTTATTATTTTTTTATTAACTCAAAATTAAAAATTTATATTTTTTTCATTTTGACTCAAAAATTAGTAATAATTTTGCAGATTCTTTTTAATAAACATATTATCAATATTTAAAATACAATTTATCATGGGTTTAATGGAGAATATACGGTCAAATACTAAGAAATTTTCGAAGAGAATAGTATTAGCTGAAGGAACAGAGGAGCGTACGCTGAAAGCTGCTGATTTTATTTTACATGGGGGGATAGCTAAAATTATTTTATTGGGAAACCAAAATAAAATTTTAAAGAATGCTAAGGAATGGAATTTGGCTAATATTAATGAGGCGACAATAATTGATCCGGTAAATAATGCAAAAAAAGCTTATTATGCTGATTTATTGTTTGAAATAAGAAAAGGTAAGGGCTTAACCAAAGAAGAAGCATATAAATTAGTTGAAAACCCATTATATTTAGCTACTTTACTTATTAAAAATGGAGATGCCGATGGAGAAGTAGCTGGAGCAATGAATTCTACGGGCAATGTACTTCGGCCTGCTTTTCAAATTATTAAAACACAACCAGGAATAAGCGTTGTTTCAGGTGCGTTTATTATGATATTTAAAAATAATATTTATGTTAAAGACGATATTCTGGTATTTGCCGATTGTGCAGTGCATCCTAATCCAACAGATAAGGAACTTGCAGAAATTGCTGTAATTACAGCGAAAACGGCTAAAAATATTGCAGGCATTGATCCCCGAATTGCTATGTTAAGTTTTTCAACGAAAGGAAGTGCAAAACATGAAATGTGTGATAAAGTTATTCGTGCTACACAGATGGTACGCGAAATGGACCCCACATTAGAAGTAGACGGTGAACTTCAGGTTGATGCAGCTATTGTAGAATCTGTTGGCTTGAGTAAAGCTCCGGGAAGTAAGGTAGCCGGAAACGCAAATGTGCTGATTTTTCCAACACTTGAAACCGGAAATATTGCATATAAGCTAGTTCAACGTTTAGCAGGAGCCGAAGCTATAGGACCCATTTTACAAGGAATGGCAGCTCCGATCAACGATTTGTCGAGAGGTTGCTCAATTAGTGATATCATTAATATGGTAGCTATTACAGCTAATCAGGCAGCAAATATGAGCTAAATATCAGTAAAGTAATAATAACAGAAAATAAAATAAATCAGTTAAATACATTTATATTAACATGAAAATATTAGTTTTAAATTGTGGTAGTTCATCCATTAAGTACCAATTGCTTGACATGGAAAAAGATGCTAATGTATTAGCAAAGGGCTTAATAGAACGTATCGGGATAAGTGATGGGATTCTGACTCATAAACCCAAGGGTAAATTGGAATACCATATCGTTAGGGATATTCCTGATCATGCCATCGGGATAAGTTTGATTTTGGAAGCACTAGTCCATCCAGAACATGGTGTGATTAAAGATGTTAAGGAAATATGTGCTGTTGGACATCGAGTAGCTCATGGTGGCGAGAATTTTAAAACCAGCGTATTAGTAACCGAAATGGTTAAAAAGGATATTGCAAATTGTATTGAATTGGCTCCTTTGCACAATCCCGCAAATCTTAAAGGCATTACTTCGATGGAAGCAATACTCCCAGGTATAAAACAAGTTGCTGTTTTTGATACTTCTTTTCATCAAACGATGCCGGCTTATGCATACCTTTATGGGTTACCTTATGAATATTATGAAAAATACAAAATCCGTAAATTTGGATTCCACGGAACCAGTCATAAGTACGTAGCTCAGAAAGCAAGTAAAATATTGGGAATTGATTGGGGAAAAATAAACATAATAACATGTCATTTGGGTAATGGAGCTTCTATAGCTGCTATCCAAAACGGAAGATCTGTAGATACATCTATGGGATTTACTCCGGTAGAAGGCTTATATATGGGAACACGTGCCGGAGATCTTGATTTAGGGGCCCTTTTATTTCTGATGGATAAGGAAAAGTTATCATTAAGTGTTGTAAATGATTTGGTCAATAAAAAAAGCGGGATGCTTGGAATATCAGGTGTTTCGTCAGATATGCGTGATATCGAAAATGCTGCTGACCATGGTAATAAAAGAGCATTAATTGCCAGGCAAATGTATGCTTATCAGATTAAGAAATATATCGGAGCCTATACGGCCGCTATGGGTGGTGTCGATTTAATCATTTTTACCGGTGGTGTGGGCGAAAATGACTGGCATGTACGTTCAGGAGTTTGTGAAAACATGGAATATTTAGGTATAGCTTTTGATAATGAAAAGAATTTAGCATTAAGAGGTACTGATGCTGTGCTTTCAAAACCTGAATCGAAAGTTAAAGTGATGGTAATTACTACCAATGAAGAATTGGTAATTGCACAGGATACATACAATATCGTAAGCGAAAAGTAGTAAATAGAAGAATGGTAAACAAAAAGGAGAGGTTTTTGACCTCTCCTTTTTTTATAGAAACAATTTATTTACTGATTTAAAGCTTCCATTAATTCGTCGGTGATTTCCATATTATGATATACATTTTGTACATCATCGTCTTCTTCGAAAAAATCAATGAGTTTTATAACTTTTTTTGCAGGTTCCAAATCTAATTTTGTAGTTTCTTTTGGAATTCGCTGTAATGAAGCACTTTCTGGTTCAATTTTAAGATCTTCCAGCTTACGCATCATCGAGCCAAAATCCTCCATAGCTGTAGTAACGGTAAATGTATCATCTTCAAAAGAAATGTCTTCGGCTCCAGCGTCGATCAATTCCATTTCAAATTCATCGCGGTCAATTGTGCCTTTAGGAATTATAAAAATTCCTTTTCTGTCGAAAAGGAAACTTAAGGAGCCGTTGGTTCCAAGATTCCCGCCGTACTTATTAAAATAGGAACGGATGTTGCTTACAGTACGCTGAAGATTATCGGTAGTACATTCAATAAAAATTGCAATTCCGTTCGGAGCATAACCTTCGTAAGTAGTTTCCTGAAACGATGCTGCATCTTTATCGGCTCCTTTGCTGATAGCACGAAGAATGTTGTCCTTAGGCATACTGACTCCTTTGGCGTTAGCTATTGCCAAACGTAAGCGGGGATTGCCATCGGGATCAGTTCCACCTTCTTTTACGGCGATTGTTATATCTTTAATTAGTTTTGAAAACATTTTGGACCTTTTTGAATCTAAGGCGCCTTTTTTACGTTTAATGGTTGACCATTTATTGTGTCCTGACATAGAAATTTTCTTTTAAATTCGGGGTTGCTAAATTAAATATTTTTTAGGATTTAGAAATAAAAAAACCACTCAAATTTTGAGTGGTTTTTTCCATTTAGTATATAATTAATTACCAGTTATCAATATCAAAGGAAATTCCAATACTATATGGATATAATTCAGGTCCTTTATCATTTTTAAATAAAGAAGTAAGCGAATAATTTCCATAGAGATTAAGAACACCCCAACCAATTCGTGCTGTGGCATCGAGTTTAAAAGGATTTAAATAAAAATCATCACGATTTTTAGTCTTTTTGTCCCCATCAAACACATTTTTGGTATGCGAGCCGATGCGAATGCCACCTATTGCTCCTGCCGTAAAATGAAAGCTGTTGATGTTTGATCGGCTATTTGTTTGATATTCAAAAAGTATTGGCAAATTTAGGTAAGTTACCAGTAGTTTGCTCTTTTTATAGCTTTGTTTTGAATTATCATAGTATCCTGATAATTCGGAGGAATCTGGAACTAAAACAACGTTATTGTCAAAGCGGTAATTATTAAATGTTAACCCTAATCCGGTTACTAAACCGAAATGTCTTCTAATCAGATTAATGTTTTGTTCAAAGAAATTAATATCAACATTTACAGATTTTTCGTAATGCAAATCAAGATATTTGTACTTTTCGGGCATGTCCAAACTTCCATTTTTTGTAAGATAACCGTTGATTCCAAGACCTAAACCTGCCCAATGACCGTTGAATTTTCCAAAAGTATGGTGTAGCCTTATATTATGATCGTGAATAATAATCTTATTATTATGGCCATGTATAATGCTTTCATTATCTTCGTTTTCTTCATTGTTTTCTTCATTGTTTTCTTCATTATCTTCGGTAATAATCTTAACTGTATATTTTGAAGAATCGCCGGAATATTCTTTACTGATTTTAACGTGTTCCAAATCTTTTAGTTCTTTCAGATTCTTGAGATTCTCAAGATTTTGGAGCTCATTTGAATCGAGGTTATTCAGATTCTTTTTTAATTCCTTCATTTGTATTTCTATTGTTCCGTTTTTATCTATTTTTTTTACGGCTGGATCACCAACTGTTGACAGGTTTCCTACTCCTGTAACCTCTCCTGTCAATTCGTCCTTTGTATTCACTTTGGCGTTGGCAGCTCCGCTAACCTCAATATTGGTTTTGGAGGTAATTAGGTCGCCGGCTTTTAACAATCCGGCACCACTTACTTCCGAATTATGGGCGATGGCCGAACCTGTAAGTTTTGCCTGGGCAGCACCTGAAACTTCAGTATTTAGAGTTTTTACTTCAATGTTTAGGTTAATTTGTGATGCTCCGCTTGCCTCTATGGTTAACTGCTCTCCTTTGATGGCATTTGCCCCGGTTATTTTGCTTGCCCCAGATGCTTCAATTCGATTGATCTCTTTTATAGTGATATATACATTAAGTTTTAAGGGATTAAAGAATTCATCATTATTATTCCACCGACCTTTTGAATATATCTCCAGTGTTTGAGCATTTACTTCTGTAATAATTTTGTCAATAATTTGCTCATTAGCTTCAACAACAACGGATTGTTCGTTGCCTTGAGTAATAATTATGTTGAAGGCACCGCCCACTTCAATCGAATTGAATGAAGGTACCGAGCGTACTTGTTTAATTATTTGATCCTGTGCCGATAAATTGCCGGATATTGCTGAAAGCAGCAAAATAGAAAGAAAGATTCCGTAAAATTTTTTAATGTATGGTTTCATTGTTACACGTATTAGATTGTTTTTGCTTTGGTTTCTTATACGACGGAGTATTTTAATTGTTTGTTACAATGAAAATGTTTTTTTCAGAAAACATTTTCATTGTAACAAATTGAATAACCAGTATTACAGATTATTAAGCAAAAAATGAAGAAAGTCGTTAGTTAAAGTATTATTTTACCAACGTCTGTTTTCGGTCGGGGCCGACAGAAACAATAGCAAATGGAATATTTAATTCACTCTCAATAAAATGAATGTAATCTGTTAATTCAGCGGGTAATTGGTCGAAGGATGTAAGTTGGGTGAGATCACAATTCCAGCCTTTAAAAGCAGTGTAAACAGGTTCAATAGTTGCCGAAGTATCAAAAGGTACTTGCTCGGTAATCTGATTGTTTATTTTGTAAGCAGTACATACTTTAATTTCATCGAATGAGCTTAGTACATCAGCTTTAGTAAGTATCAGATGAGTAACCCCGTTAAGCATAACAGCATATTTCAAGGCTACCAAGTCGAGCCAGCCACAACGCCGTGGACGTCCGGTTGTAGATCCGAATTCTTTACCGATAGTTCGGAGTATTTCGCCGGTTTCATCCTCAAGTTCGGTAGGAAAAGGTCCACTGCCTACGCGTGTACAATAAGCTTTTACAATGCCATAAATTTTACCGATTTTATTAGGTGAAATTCCCAATCCGGTGCATACACCGGATGAAATAGTGCTGCTGGAGGTAACAAAAGGATAGGCACCAAAATCAACATCAAGCATGGTTCCCTGGGCTCCTTCCGCTAAAACGGATTTATTCTGAGCAGATTGTTGGTTGATGAAATATTCGCTGTCAATCAATTGTAATGATTTGATTTGATGAATGGCTTCGAACCATTTTTTTTCATAATCATCGAATGTTAAACCATTGATGAGGTAATTGTTTATCGGAAATTTCAGAAATTCGGTAATAAGACGCAAATGGTTTTCTTTTAATAACGTGTATTTGTTTTGGAAATCCGGTTGCAGGATGTCTCCGATACGTAAACCGTTACGGGCAGTTTTATCGGTATATGCAGGGCCGATACCTTTTAACGTTGAACCAATTTTGGATTTCCCTTTTAATGATTCATAGGCTGCATCGAGCAGGCGATGAGTAGGTAATATCAAATGAGCTTTCTTGGAAATCAGCAAATTTTCGGCAACATTTACGCTTTTATCGTTGAGACTTTGTATTTCATCCATAAGTATTACAGGGTCGATGATAACGCCATTTCCAATAATATTAAGGGTGTTTTTCCGGAAAATTCCCGATGGAATGGTATGCAAAATATGCTTGCTACCTTCAATTTCGAGGGTGTGTCCGGCATTGGGTCCACCCTGAAAGCGTGCGATTATATTGTATTTCTGGGATAATACATCTACTACTTTACCTTTTCCTTCGTCGCCCCATTGCAGGCCGAGCAATATGTCAATGTTCATTTTTATAAATTTTTAGTAATCAGAGATTTTTCTGCCAAAGGGCAGGGAATTTGTCCCGTAAACCGGGACGGATTTATCATTTTTTATTAATTTCTTTGTATCTTCCGTAAAACGTCAGCGAGTGGTGTGTTATTTCGATGTTATAGATTTTGGCGATAGATTCCTGGATTTCCTGTATTCTTGGATCGCAAAATTCAAGAAGTTTCCCAGTGTCAAGACACAAAACATGGTCGTGCTGGCCATGCCTATAGGAGCGTTCGAACTGAGAACTGGCATTGCCGAACTGATGTTTAATGATGAGCTTGCTTTTAAGCAATAATTCGATAGTATTATATACCGTAGCACGGCTTACCATATATTTATTTTCTTTCAGTTTAAGATGAAGACTTTCTACATCAAAATGTCCGTTGGTGGAATATATTTCCTTTAAAATAGCAAATCGTTCAGGAGTTTTCCGATGTCCATTTTTAAATAAATATTCGGTGAAAATTTTTTTAACAGCGCTATAGGTAATTTTTTCAAGGGCTTTCATGCTAAATCAAATTTTGGATAAAAATAGAAAAAAATGATTAACGGGGATGTGATTAATTTGATAAACATTTTAATTGACCCTTGATACTTTTGATATTCCATCTATTTTCCGGATAGTTAGCATTACATCATTTAATTCTTTTGTATTATTAACATAAAGCATTACTACGCCTTCGGTAACACCGTCATGGCTATCGAAGTGGATGGAACGCATATTCAGGTTAAGATTTTCTGCAATTACTTTGGTGATGTCGTTAATAAATCCAATTTTATCAATTCCGGTTATTTTGATTCCGGTCAGAAATGAAATGGATTCTTTTTGTGTCCATTTTGCTTTAACAATGCGGTTACCATAGCGTGCCATGAGTTCAATGGCTTGTGAACAGTTGGTACGGTGTATGTTGATTAAGTTGTTGGTTTCCATTAAGCCGATAACGTCATCACCGGGTATTGGGTTGCAACATTGAGCAATTTTATACTCCACATTATCTATGTTTCCTTTAAGAAGTAAATCTTCGGGTTTTCCGGCAATTTTTTGAGGCAAGGATAATTTGGAGTCGGGTTTTGATTTTGAAAAAGGACGCCGGATATAACTTAGCCAGCCACTTTTATCGTGTTCGTGGCAGCAGTTTTTCAATTCTTTAACTCCTATTTCCGCTTTTGCCACTTTATTATATAAGTCGAGCTGTGTCGGTAAATTGTTATATTCCTGAAAGCGTGTAATGTTCGATTTTATGAATTCAAGATGAAGTTCCTTAAAAAAGTTTTCCAACATTTCTTTACCCTTTGCAGCAAGCAATTTTTTTTCTTCACGGAGAGCTTCTTTAATTTTAGCTTTAGATCGTGCTGTTGCAACATAATCCAACCAGATTTCTTTGGGCTTCTGATTTTTGGAAGTAATAATTTCCACCTGGTCGCCGCTACGTAGCGGATGACTCAGGGGCACAAGTTTATGATTGACCTTGGCGCCGATACAAGTATTGCCAATATGCGAATGGATGCTGTAAGCAAAATCCAATGCGGTGGAGTTAGAGGGGAGTGTTCTTAGATCTCCTTTGGGAGTAAAAATAAAGATTTCTTCCGAAAAAAGATTCAACTTAAATTCATCTAAAAAGTCGAGGGCATTGGATTCGGAAGACTGCAACAATTCGCGTATCCGGTTCAGCCATTTATCCAAACCGCTATCGGAGCTGCCGAATTCTTTATATTTCCAATGAGCTGCCCATCCTTTTTCCGCGATTTCGTCCATGCGCCGGGTGCGAATCTGAACTTCAGCCCAGCGACCGGTATGACTCATAACGGTAGTGTGCAACGATTCGTAGCCATTGGCTTTGGGAGTCGAAATCCAGTCGCGGAGGCGGTCATGTTTCGGGCTGTAAAACTTAGTTACGATGGTATATATTTGCCAGCAAGCGTCTTTTTCCTGATCTTTTGTCAGATCGAAAGGGGTATCAATAATAATCCGGATAGCAAAAATGTCATAAACCTCTTCAAAAGGAATTTCCTTGGTCTGCATTTTTTTCCAGATCGAAAAGATGGATTTTTCCCTCGAGATAATTTCTGCCGGAATTCCTTTTTCGGCAAGTTCTTTTTTAATGGGATAAATAAATTTAGCGATGAAACGATGTCGCTCGATTTCGTCGTTCTTCAGCTTTTGCGAAAGCGTAACGTAAATTTCGGGTTCGGTATATTTTAAAGCAAGATCTTCCAGCTCACTTTTAATTGCGTACAAACCGAGGCGATGTGCCAGCGGAGCATATAAAAAAGAGGTTTCGGAAGCAATTTTCAATTGCTTTTCGGCGGGCATGGAGTCCAGCGTGCGCATGTTATGCAGTCGGTCGGCAAGTTTGATCAGGATAACGCGTACATCAATGGAGAGGGTTAGCAGGATTTTTTTAAAGTTTTCGGCTTGTCGTGAAGGGGAAGGATCGTCGGTAATTCCTTTTATTTTTGTGAGGCCATCAATGATTTGAGCAATTTTATCATTGAACATCGTTCGAATATCATCCAGTGTATATTCCGTATCTTCGACCACATCATGCAATAGTGCACAAATAATGGAAGTTTCGCCCAGCCCAAGATCGCCGGCAACGATGCGGGCTACTTCTATGGGGTGATAAATATAAGGTTCACCGCTTTTACGACGCATATCCTTATGAGCTTCCAATGCTAAATCAAATGCTTTCCGGATAATTTGCTGATCCTTTACATTAATATTTGACTTCCATGCTCTTATTAAATTACGGTAACGTCGGATTATTTCCTTCCTCTCCGCTTCGGGATTTATTTCGTACATCGCTTTGGCTTTCCTTAATTTTAATTTTTCCCACTACAAAATTACTCATAATATTGTTTGCTAAGGAAAGTGTTAACAAAGAAAAACGGTTATGGCACTCACATTGGGCAGACTTTGGTGCAGATAAACAAAATGATAAATCGTTTGTAAAATTTATCTTCCAGGTGTTAATTAATCTCTTAATTTTGTCCTGAAGGATGGATTGGATTGCAAACAGTATTATTGTGGAATTTACTGTTCCTAAAAGCCTTATTTTCAAGTTGAGATCATAATAAATATTACGTTGCTTATTCAAGGGCGGGCGTAAGTTATTGTTTTATTATGGGATTTATGGGATGTTAAAAAAACATTTAACTACGATGGAAGAAAGTGGCTATACTATTGATGTTGAGGGAAAAATTATTATTGAAACCTTTTGTGGCATTTTTAATTTAACGAATTATGAAAGATTAAAGTCGGACGAATTTGCCGATCCGCGCTTTAGCCATGATTTTAATGTGCTTAGCGATATACGAATGACAAATAGTAAGTTCAACAACGAAGATGCAAAACGACTGGTTAACTTTCTTTATAAAAATATTCCTAAAACCGGGAATCGAAAATGTGCGGTCGTAACAAAAACCCCACAACAGGTAGTCTTTTCCGTTTTTTTTGAAGAATACAGCAAGATTTTACCTGTTGAAGTGATGACATTTAGTACGGTGGAGGCAGCTATGGACTGGATAAACCATTGATAATTTTCCTCAAAGCTGACATACAAGAAATCGGACAGAATATTATTGAAACGTTTAAATTCAGACAATAAATATTGATCGCCGTCTAACCCGAATTCAGATAAGTATTATTCACGACAGCGCCGGTTGTAAGTAATCGGATGAATAGAATACCGTATATCAGAAAAAAGCAGGACGCGGATTCCGCGGATAAAACAGATAGGAGCGGATAATAATATAGACACAGCAAAATCCATGCTCTATTCCTGAGCTGTTCAAATTCGATTATACAATAATATTTAGTTTTTATTACGTAATCATGCAAATCAGGGGTTGAAAACTTCTCTGTGCCACTCTGTGCTCCCTCTGTGTAGCTCAGTGTTATAATATCTTTAATTACACAGAGAGCCACAGAGAATTCACAGAGAACCACGGAGTTTTTCTATTTTAAGCAATTGGACAAATAAAAAGTCGTAGATAAAAACAGGGCGCGGATTCCGCGGATAAAACAGATAGGAGCGGATAATAATATAGACACAGCAAAATCCATGCTCTATTCCTGAGTCGTTCAAATTTGATTATGCAATAATATTTAGTTTCTATTACGTAATCATTCAAATCAGGGGTTGAAAACTTCTCTGTGCCACTCTGTGCTCCCTCTGTGTAGCTCAGTGTTATAATATGTTTAATTACACAGAGAGCCACAGTGAATTCACGGAGAACCACGGAGTTTTTTTATTTTAAGTAATTGGACAAATAAAAAGTTGTATATAAAAAATAGGACGCGGATTCCGCGGATAAAATAGATAGGAGCGGATAATAATATAGACACAGCAAAGTCCATGCTCTATTCTTGAGTCGTTCAAATTTGATTATGCAATAATATTTAGTTTCTATTACGTAATCATGCAAATCAAGGGTTGAAAACATCTCTGTGTTACTCTACTGCTTCCTCTGTGTAGCTCAGTGTTATAATATGTTTAATTACACAGAGAACCACAGAGAATTCACAGAGAACCACGGAGCTTTTCTATTTTAAGTAATTGGGCAAATAGAAAGTCGTAGATAAAAATAGGACGCGGATTCCGCGGATAAAACGGATAGGAGCGGATAATAATATAGACACAGCAAAGTCCATGCTCTATTCTTGAGTTGTTCAAATTTGATTATGCAATAATATTTAGTTTCTATTACGTAATCATGCAAATCAAGGGTTGAAAATTTCTCTGTGCCACTCTGTGCTCCCTCTGTGTAGCTCAGTGTTATAATATGTTTAATTACACAGAGAGCCACGGAGTTTTTTTATTTTAAGTAATTGGACAAATAAAAAGTCGTATATAAAAAATAGGACGCGGATTCCGCGGATAAAACGGATAGGCGCGGATAATAATATAGACATAGCAAAATCTGTGTTTTATTCTTGAGTTGTTCAAATTCGATTATAAGATAATATTTAGTTTCTATTGCTTATCAGAAAAATCATTTTGCATTGTATTCACGATGGAGCAAATAATACTTTCGACGGAGGCAGTTTTATTCACGACGGAGGTAATAATATTTTCGACGGAGGCAGTTTTATTCACGACGGAGCAAATATTACTTTCGACGGAGGCAGTTTTATTCACGACGGAGGTAATAATACTTTCGACGGAGGTAGTTTTATTCACGACGGAGCAAATATTACTTTCAACGGAGGCAGTTTTATTCACGACGGAGCTAATAGTACTTTCGACGGAGCAAGTTGTACGCACGACGGAGGCAATAGTACTTTCGACGGAGCAAGTTGTATTCACGACGGAGCAAGTTGTACACACGACGGAGCTAATAATACTTTCGACGGAGGCAAAAGTATTCACAACGACGGGCATATCATGAAAGAAGCTATTCGTATTCCTTCAACAGGCATAAGCCCGGGAAAAGCAGTCGTTAAAAATCTATTTTCAGGATATTTTTCTAAAATTAAGGGCGCTAACCTTCCTGAACTCGATGCTGTTGGGTTTGTAAACGGATTTAATATATTTCTTAACTAAGTTGGCAATGGCTACCAGGCCGGTATCGGGATTGTTGAATAGCTGGTTGCGACGGCTACGGGCGGCAACCAGAGGAGCCGATTTGTCGATCACGGTTTTATTGGCTGTTTTCATATTTTCGAGCAAAGCGGTAAGGCTCGTGATCTTCAGTTCTTCTTCGTTGGGGGTGTATTTGGGTTCGTTTTTCAGTGCCTCGATATAGGCTCCCATGAACTCAATCTTGCTGTCGAAGCTTTGCTGGGAGGCGGAGATGACTTTGGGAGCAGGGTCGCCCGGCTCTTCCGGATTAACGGGAGGAGTTTCGCCTTTGGCTACAGAAGCCCGACGGCCAAGGAGCTTGTTGACCACAGGACGAATGTCGGCTATCACCTGGGGCGAAGCGCCGCAGGAACGAAGAGAGTTGAACGAGGCAGTAATGATGTCGTTCAATGGGGAGAAAACAATATCACGATCGTCGGAGGCACGATCGGCAGGGGGCTTGGCTGCGCTGACGGCATCCACACTTTCAGATGCTAATTGATGACAACCATTCAACGCATCTAAACTGATCAGCGGATTGGCTGGTTTGTATTTAATACCGAAACTTTGGCAAAAGCCAGTCAGGGTTTGAAAATTGCCCAGGTTTGAGGCAATTCCAGATTCTAAAATTGTACTCATAGCGTTATATTTTATTGGTTTACGCTGCTAAGATATAACATATTTTTTAAATCCGATATGCTTTTGAAAATATTTTTGAAAAAAAATAAAAAAATTAGATAGTCAGGCGAAAAAAGAGTGTACTTTAGCTGATGGAATGAAGGGACAGCGCGTTCTGATTTTTGATTTTTTATGCTTTCTGGTGCGGGTTTTGGCTGAGGAAAAGAGGAGTTGGGGAGAAGATGGATGGGTTTTTATAACACAAAGGGGCACGAAGGATGGCACAAAGGAGCACGAAGGAGGGAAAGAAGATGAGAAATGGGAGGAAGAAAATATTAATTATAAATTCTTTAAATAAAAATTTATAGGCGTTATTTTATTAATTAAAAAACCTGAACAAGTAAATGGAGAAAAATAAAGTAGACGTAATATTTTTAATATATACAACATTAATTGCAACTTTTACATTTTTATGGAATGTAAGAGATTCTATAATTAAAAATCGTAGAAAATTAATCATTGCTTTTAATATAAATGGATATAAACAAGTTGTTTCAAAATATTTGGGTATTTTAAAAAAAGAAATTCATTTTTCTTCAAATTTAGATAAGCACATTGAAATACTAATTACAAACATATCGAATAATGAAATACTAATTTATGAGCCGCCAAAAATATATAATGAGGCAATAAAATTTTTTAAAGGTTCTTTTATCTCATTATTTCAAAATAATAAAAGTATCAATTTTAAACAACAATATCCAATTCGACTTTTGCCAGGTGAAAGAATTATCTTAATTAATACTGAATTAGATTTAAATGAGAAATCAAATTTTAGAATAAAAATTAAAGATTCTTATGGCAATACTTATAAATCCGGGATATTTAAGAATGATAATATTTGCTAATAGAGGCTTAGTATAAACGTGCGATTAGATTTGTTATTAAGGGTTTATAGATTTTTATTTACTACATTTACAAAGTAATAAAAGACACAAAAGTGAGTTTTAAAAAATGGTTTGTAAGGTGAATCGCTTTATAGAATAATTCCTAATGGTACAATCTCGGTTATCTGGTATTTTCTGCCTTGGATAATACTGTAATAAATTTTAACCGATCTTAATTTAAATTATTTATCAATGAAAAAAATATTATTTTTCTCTTTTCTATTGATTTCCATGACTGCATTTCCCCAAAAAGATAGTACGTTGATTAAATTCTACTACTTAAATAATAAGGACTTGTCAATAATTTGTGAATTAAACAACATCCAGTATATTGGGATATCGTGCTCAGATTTGAGCATGAGGGGGAAAAAGTTTTTGCTGTCATTTGATGAGTATGAGAATGGTAAAAAAATAAAAGAGGATACTACCGGTTTAACATGCAAGAGCATAAAAATTCCTTTTATAATTGGAAAAGATACTATTGATTATACGTTTAACGATTGCAAAGAAGCGATCTTTAGTGAAAAGGACAGTGTTTATAAAATCACATTTGCAGGCAAGCTGGATAAAGATACATTTAAATTGGTGATTGCTTATTCCAATGGTGCCGAGTCATATAAACGGTTTTTGGGAAATGCGAATTATTCATTACGTACAGTAATATGTACTCCAAATAATGAGGTTAAAATAAAACTCAATACGCTAACCCCGATTCTGGCTTATACCCTGCCATTTGATATTGAAAATACGGGAAGTTCTTATAGTATCGGTTCTTATTGCATACTGGGCATGGAAAATGTTGATACCTGGCATACAAAATTTAAGGTAAAGCACTATTACATAATTAATTTAAAAATAGAATAAAATCCCGAAAGGATTAAAATGAAGGGCACTATTCTTAACCGGCAATAGACAAAAAGATATTTTCCGGAAGCGGATATTGGTCAGGAGAAAGCGAAAATCGGAATGGATGTAAATGAAAAAATAGCAGTATGAATCCGAACCCGGCTGAGCGGCAAAGCATTTGCCGTTCGGAACAAAGCAGTCCCGAGTACCTGGGACTGTTCGGCGGGGGAATTATTAAATTAAGGAAAAAACATGGAAGAGAACATTGCAATTTTCGATAAATTTAAAATTCGTCGGCAATACGATGAAGCTAAAGAGGTGTGGTACTTTTCGGTAATTGATATTGTACAGGTATTGACTGATCAGCCGGATTATCAAAAAGCAAGAAAATATTGGAACAAATTAAGTGAACGGCTTAGAACCGAGGGAAGCGAGTCGGTGTCAAATTGTCTCCGACTGAAATTGGTAGCTGCTGATGGGAAAAAATATCTTACCGATGTAGCCGATCCTGAAACTATATTACGAATTGTTCAATAAAAATATCATACCTTATGAAAACAGAAAATTACAAATTTTCTAACTTTCCGAGCGGAATTGCAAATTCCGCTCAGCGGGGTAGTACCGATATCCGGTATTTTACTGCCAGGAACCGCATCAGAACCTGCATTATCTATAGTTTTATCTATTGCATGGTATTAGGATAAGCAACCCGGTTGTTTTTATTAAAATTTTATTTATTATTTTTGTGAAAAAAATTGTTATGGATATTCAAGCAGAAAAACTCGAACTTATGCGATTGATCCTTGAGACAGACAATCCGGGCATTTTAGCGTCAATAAAAAAGATATTTAAAACGAAATCTCAAACGGATTTTTGGGAGACCCTTCCACAAGATCAAAAAGATGACATCCTGCAGGGAATACAGGAAATAGAAAAGGGAGAAGTT
>Ga0163159_1001722_pt1 | contig 19972 bp, 15 predicted proteins | sample BioMet9_FD_108702 | JGI IMG/M metagenome (GOLD analysis project Ga0163159, IMG submission 108702) | Microbial communities from bioreactor (seeded with sewage sludge) at Lawrence Berkeley National Lab, California, USA - Biofuel... | ecosystem: Engineered > Bioreactor > Anaerobic > Unclassified ... | reverse complement strand
GGACAGTTTTGCGCGGCTTTGAGCTGCGCGTCCGAAGCAGCGCCGGTTTCGTGAAAATCCACCTTCACCATCGTTTCGCAGTTAAGCGAGGCGCAGGCGAACCAGTGGTTTTCGTAACGGCGCTCGCAGGAGATGTCGCACCAGACCTTGGGCATGCCGTCCTCCTCGCGGCCGCCTAAAACAGGAACCGCGTCGTTCTCGAAGATCACAAGCGGATAGACGCCGGTAATTTCTTCGTCTCCGCCAATGAATTTAACGGGCGCGCAGGCCTGCAGGATGCGGTATTCGCTGTTGGACAGGAAATCCACGCCGCGGCAGTTGGAATAGGCCCAGAGGATGGAAGGCCTCAGTATTTCAAATTCCGGCGGCACGTACTGGGCCAGAGCCTCCATTTCCGTCTGTTGTTCTGCCTGGATCATCAGCACGTCGGAGAAGACGGGCCGGTTGCCGTTGTCAAAGGGCCAGCCCCGGAAGTGGACCGGCATCCGATAGGTGAAACCGTCTTTAAAACGGAATTTTCCTCTCACCGGCCTGCCCTCCTAGCCCGGGAACTGCACGTCTTCGCCGCGTTTGGCAGCTTCGTAGAAAGCTCTGCGGCTGGCGGCGAGCGCAGCCGCCCATTTGTCGAAGGCGGGGCGGTCTTTGCAGAACTGCCTGTAGGCGTCGCGGCCATCCTGTCCCAGAATGATGTCGGCCGCCTGCTTTGCGATTTCCGCGAAGATGTAGTCCAATGCTTCATCGAGCGGCATGGCGTCGGGCGCGATAATTTTAGCGGCGGTCTTTTCGATATTCTCCTTGCTTTCGCCGGCCCTGCGAAGTTCTTCCCTGAGCTGGGCCGTAAAGATATTGGTGGCCACGTTCATGGGCGAGATCTGGCTGAAATGGATGCCTGTGTGCGCATATTCGTAGGCCAGGCAGCGGGTCATCGCGATGACGGCGGCCTTCGTGGAGGCGTAGGCCGTCTGGTACGGGGCCGGCATCAGGCCGCCGCAGGAGGCCGTGTTGACGATATGCCCTCTGTTCCGCGGCAGCATCACCTTTAGCGCCGCAAGGGTGCCGTACATTACGCCCATGTAGTTGAGCCTGATGAGGTCCTCGAATTCCTCAACGGAGAGGTCTTCGGAGGGCTTCGTCATGGGGCGTCCGGCGTTGTTGAAGATGAAGTCGAGCCCGCCGCTCTCTCTGGCTGCGCGTTCCACGAGCCCTTCGACATCGGCGCGGGCCATGGCGTTGGCGCGCACCGCCTCGACCCTGCCAGGGTAGAGGGCCTTGAGCTTATCAGCCTGCTCGCCAAGTTTTTGGGCGTCGAAATCGGCCATCCAGACCTTCCGCGCGCCCAGCGAGAGCAGCCTCTGCGAGAAGCCGAGCCCGAAGCCAGAAGCGGCGCCGGTCACGATTGCGGTTTTGTCTTTAAAATATTCGTTTGACATTGAAGCAGCCTCCTTCTGATAAGTCTTTTCATAAATTCTAAAATAAAGACGCAGAGGCTGATATACCCGCAATTCAGGTGCTTACAGGTAATTTACGGTTCGCCATATATGTATGGTTTAAGTTCAGCGCGGCTGTGGACGCCGAGTTTCTCGTAGATGGTGCGCAGATAGAGTTTGACGGCGTTGACTGAGATGCCAAGCCGTGCTGCGGCCTCCGCGTTCGTAAGGCCTCCGCAGACGGCCGCGGCCGTCTCGTACTCGCGCAGGGTGAGCTCCAGCGTGAGTTTTTTGTCGTAGAGCGCGTTGAACAGCTTCGTCCATCCTGGTATCAGCTGGTTGTAGATCTGTACGACTGAACGAAGTGCGGAGGGGCCAGCCTCTCTCAGCACGCTGTCGAGCAGCGGGCCCAGCTGCCGCCGGTACTCGGCGAAGGGAGAATAGAATCCGTCCGGCAGCGCCAGAGCAAGCGCTTTTTGCAGATGCGTCCGCGCCTGCTGGTCGCACGCAGTCTCGTGGTAATTGACCGCGGCCATGATGCGCAGATAGATCTCCGGCAGCAGCGCGCCTTCGGCCCTGGTCTGGGAGATCAGCGGCTCTGCCGCCGCCGAGAGCCCTGCCTTGTCTCCGTTCATATATAGCCATTTGAGATATGTAAAGCGCGCGATGGGGTAGGAATCGACCGGCAGCAGGTCGAAGCAGCCAGCCTTCAGCCAGTCGGGGAAATTCTGCTTGTCAAAGATGGCGCTGTCCATCACGGCCAGATGGTACTCGCAGAGCGCGTAATCGCCCTCTGTGGAGCGGTCCGTGTTCAGCAGCAGTTTCCGCGCCTCCAGCCACTTCCCGGCGTCGCCTTCGAACATGGCGTCGAGCGCGAGTATCTGACAGACGTTGAAGCGCAGGTAGGCGCCGGCCCCCTCAAGAGGCACTTCCCGCGCCAGGCGCGCCGCCTCGCCGTGGCGGCCGCGGAAATAGGCCGCGTTCATGACGATAGCGCGGGCCGCGTCCGGATCTGCAGGGCGGCAGCTCTCCGCCAGCGCGTCCGCACTGCCAGGCTCGCTGTAGAGGCTGGTACAGAGGAGGAACCCGCAATGCTTCGGCAGCCCGCGCGCAGGCTGCTGTCCGCCCCTCTGCACGGATGCGCGGAGGTCGTGAGGTTTTGCTGCCCCGCGCGGTATCAGCCAGTCGCGCGACAGCTTGAAAGCGCCGTCCACGCGGCCCTCGGCGCAATATTTCTGCACAATGCGCCTGCGTACGCCCCAGAGTCCGGCAGCCTGTTCTGCGGTGATATAATCCATCTCCGTGTCCCTCCGTCAGGCTATTTCTGCGAATAATATTCTATGCGTTACAGCGCACAATTTCAATCGTCAGACACCGCTTCGCAGTCCTGTTTTTCGGCCTGCGAATGGGATTTGCAGCGCAGAGGCCGCCAGCTCTTCACCGCCAAAGCGCGGGATATTGCGCGGAGCCCTGAGAACTTTTATGCTTGCATGAGCGAAGGGGGGAGAAGGAACATCGACACCAGAAACCGCCTCGTCAAGCCTGGACTGCCATATCTGAACAACCTGAGCGTGGTGCTGCTCACCGTCGCCGTCAACATGCTGTGTCTGTTCGTCTTCCAGTACGGCCGCGAACTCACGCTGGGGACGGTGCTGGCCGACGCGGCCACAGCAGGCTGCGTCACCTCCTTCATCGACGTATGCGTCGCGCGCCGGATGCTGGACAGGCTGAAAAAAGCCGGCGTCTCCGTGACGAACGCGCCGGTCGTGAGCTGGACGTCGCGGCTGCCGAAAAATCCGCTGGCCCTTTCGCTTGTCTTCGCAGCCGTCTTCGGCCTCCTGACGCTGCTCGGCAACCTGCTGATAATCAGGTTCTACCGGATCGGGACCTTCACCTTCGCGCGTTTTTCCGTCTGGAAGCTGATCTATTCCTGTCTGCTGTCGGAATTCATCCTTGAATGGGCGGTGCTGCGCTATGTGCAGCCGGACTGCATGACGCCGGCTGCGGCGGGGCGGGAATCTGCCGGGAAGGTCATAAATCCGCTTGGCCGCGTCTCCGCGGCCAAAGAAGTCTTCAACAGCGCCGTCACGGACTTCGGCACCAACCTGATCATAGGCCTTTTCCTGGGCGGCACCGTGGTCCGCGGCGGCGAGGTGGTGCTGATGCCTGTCACCAGCGGCGGCGCCGCGATCACAGGCGTCATCTTCGGCGTCATCATCACCTTCATGATGGTCTGGCCTGTCGCCCAAAAGATCAAAGCCGCGCTAGCAGCACAATGTCAGCCTCCCGCAAGGGCCGGAACCGTTCATGGAATCACCTGGCTGCCGTCAGGGCCGCTGGCCTTCGCCCTGGCGCTGCTGCCAGCCATGGTCGTCCTCTGCACGCTGGTCTTCGTCGCGGTTTTCAGATTCAGCGGCTTTACGGAGCTCAACTTCTTCCAGTTCTTCTTTATCCGCCTTCTTTTCGTCTCGCTGCTCAGCAAAGGCGTGGTGCTGCTGGCGGTCAGGCGCTGGACGCAGGCGTAAATTCCGCAGCAGGGCTGGATTTTGAAGCTGCGCGAAAGTTCGCGCGGCTTTTTCCTGCCAACCGCTGGAGCCTCCTTGTTCGTTTTGCCGAACGCCCGTTATTCAGGCAACCGAGCCGTTCGCAGGAGCTGCTGCTGTTCCAGTTCGCAGAGGATGGAGGTCAGACAGCTGATAAATTCGCTCACCTGGGGGCTCGGCCCGGTATCAGGCTCCAGGCGGCAGACCACCCGGTCCGGCGGCGAAGGCTTGAGCGTTCTGGACGCCAGGACGTTTTCGTTGAGCAGCAGATGCGCTACCGTGGCTGGCACGATGGACCATGAATCCGGTTCCCTTAAGAAGTAGGCGAGATGCGACATGATCTGTATCAGGATTTTCGGTTTTGCATTATTGCCGAAGCAGGAGTTGTGCCACTGTTCAAACTCCAGCGACCAGGGGCTGTAGACCTCGTTTCTGGGGTCAAGGTCGTCCGTGCGGACCAGGGGCGGCAGTTTGGAGGAGGAGTTGCAGATCAGCAGCAGCGGGTCGGAAAAGAGCGGTTTGCAGATGGCTTTTAACGAATAGCGCTGGTCGATGATGATCGCCAGGTCGAGCCGTCGTGACTCGATAGCGTCGTAGGACGCGTAGCTGCCGAGATCTTCCACCTGCAGGGAGAGCTTTGGCTGTCTGTGCATAAAGAGCGACATGGCCTGCGGCAGGATGGCGCTGCTGATGCTGTTCACGGAGGAGATGCGGATCGGCGGGAACTCGGAGTTGTCGGAGAGAGCACGTATTTCCGTACAGACGCCGTTCCAGCGCTCCGCCAGGGCGATGAACTGCTTGCCCTTTTCCGTCAGCTCGATGTTTTTCACTCCCCTGCGACGCAAAAACAGCCGGCAGCCGAGCTCGTTTTCGAGGCCGACGAGGCGCGTGCTGAGCGCCGGCTGGCTTATGAAGAGGCTCTCCGCCGCTTTTGTCATGTTGCCGTATTTCATGATCGCCTGAAACGCCATGATCTCGAAGTCAGTCAACGAATTCACCCTTTAATATTTTAAATATAAATGTATATGAATATTATATGCTGTTTTTCGCTATTTTACAATGTAATTACTGAGTAATAACATTACAGGTGAAGATTCGCAGTATCCTATATATCACGCTGAAACGGGGAGAATATGATGCGTTATGACTTTGACCAGATAATTGACCGTGTCAATACGCGCTGCGCAAAATATGACGAGCGGGTGAAGAAGTTTGGCACCGACAAGGTGATACCTCTGTGGATCGCCGACATGGACTTCAAAACGGCCAGCCCCATCATCGACGCCCTGAAGGCGCGCGCGGAAGAGGGCATCTTCGGCTATGTCTCGCGTCCGGACAGCTATTTCAAAGCCGGCTGCGACTGGCAGGAGCGGCGCAAGGGCTGGAAGATCGACCCGGCCATGTGCTCGTGGAGCCTCGGCGTGGTGCCGGCCATGACTTCGATGGCGGCGCTCTGGGGCGGCGATAAGGGCAAGATCCTGATCCAGACGCCGGTCTACGGCGAATTTTACGAAATCACCGAGAACACAGGCCACATCGTAGTTGAAAACCAGCTCGTGGAGGACCATGGCAAGTGGTCGGTCGACTGGCAGGATTTTGAGGCCAAGATCAGGGATGTGTCGATGTTCCTCCTCTGCAATCCGCACAATCCGCTGGGCATCGTATGGGACCGCGAGACGCTTGACCGCATGGTGAAGCTCTGCGCCGCGAACAATGTGCTGATGATAAGCGACGAGATACATTCCGACCTCATCTTCCACGGCAGGAAGTTCATCCCTGCCTGCACCGTCAGCGAGCTTGCCAGGAAAACGGTGGTCGCCTGCTTCTCCGGCACAAAGACCTTCAACCTGGCGGGACTTCAGGCCTGCACCGTGGTCTTCCCCGACCCGGAGAAGAAAAAGGCCTTTGACTGGTGGTGGGCCAGCAAGGATATACACCGCAACAATTCGTTTTCGTCCATAGCCATGGAAGTATGCTTCAACGAGGGCGAAGAATGGCTTGAGCAGCTGCTGCCATACCTCTCCGACAACTTTGATTTCATCGGTGATTACTGCCGCCGCTATATCCCGAAGATCAGGGTCAACGTGCCGGACGCTACCTACCTTGTCTGGCTGGACTGCCGGGAGCTGGGACTTTCGAATGAGGAGCTCCACCGGTTCATGATAGAAAAAGCCGGCCTGGGACTCAACGACGGCTGCGATTTCGGCCGCAGCCTGCACGGCTACATGAGGCTGAACGCGGCCTGTCCGCGCTCCGTCCTCAAAAAAGCGCTGGAGCAGCTGCGCGCTGCGGTGGACGGGCTCCAGAAAAGATAAGCGATGTGTGTTTTGGCAATACGCTTCATAACAAAATCATAAGGAGGAATTATTATGGCAACAGAAACAAGCGTGTGGAAAACATACCGGTTCCCGATCATCCTTTTGTGCTCCATAGCCATCGGCTGCGTCCTCGGTGCCACCATGGGCGAGAAAGCCAAGATGCTGGCGCCGCTCGGCGACCTCTTCATCAACGCCATGTTCATGGTGGTCGTGCCGCTCGTTTTCACCACCATCTGCAGCGCCGTCGCTCAGATGTCCTCCATGCAGAGGCTCGGCAAGGTCATGGGCAACCTCGTGCTCGTGTTCCTGGCTACAGGAGCTGTCGCGGCCATCATCATGGTCATCTGCGTCATCTTCTTCCCGCCGGCGGCCGGCACCTCCATCAAGCTCACGGCTCCCGGCCAGATCCAGGCCTTCAGCACGCCTGACCAGATCGTCAAGGCCATCACGGTGGACGACTTCGCGGCCCTCATCTCCCGCCGCGCCATGCTGCCGCTGATCCTCTTCACGATCTTCTTCGGCTTCTGCCTCCAGTCCCTCGGCGAAAATGGCCGCAAGGTCGGCCGCGGCATCGCCATCATCGCTGACGCCATGCTCAAGATGGTCGGCTATCTCATGTACTACGCACCCATCGGACTCGGCGCCTACTTTGCCTCTCTGGTCGGAGTCTACGGTCCTCAGCTCCTCGGCTCCTATCTGCGCTCGATGATCGTCTACCACATTGCCACGATCGGCTACTTCTTCATCGCCTTTACGATCTACTCCTGGTGGGCGACCCAGGGTAAGGGAGTGCATACGTTCTGGAAATACATCTTCCCGCCCGCGATCATGGCCCTTGGCAGCGGCAGCAGCAACGCGACGCTCCCGATCAACCTTAAAGCGGCCTACAACATGGGCATCCCGCACGACATCGCGGACATCGTGCTCCCGATCGGTGCCACGGCCCACATGGAAGGCTCCTGCTTCAGCGGCATTCTTAAGATCGCCTTCCTGTTCGGCATCTTCAACATTCCGTTCATCGGAGTGGGTAAGATCGTTACGGCCATTGCGGTGGCCGTGCTCTCCGGCGTAGTGCTCTCCGGCGTGCCGGGCGGCGGACTGGTCGGCGAAATGCTGATCGTGAGCCTCTACGGTTTCCCGCCCGAGGCCTTCCCGATCATCGCGACCATCGGTTTCCTAGTGGACCCGGCCGCCACCATGGTCAACGCCACCGGCGACACCTGCTCGGCGCTCATCATCTCGCGGCTGGTTGAAGGCAAGGACTGGTTTGCAAAAGCATTGGCGGCCAACAAGGTCGGCACGGAGGAATAACTTAAGACAAGCAAACGTACAAAGAGGAGCGGGGGTCCGGCAGGACGCCCGCTCCTTTGGACAGGTGCGGTCCCGGAAAGCGCGATCGTCTGCCTGTGCTGTGTTTTACCGGATTGTGCCAGTACGGGATATATGCCATAATAGTCATATTGAGCAATAAGAGGCGAAGCGTGGCTGCGGACATTGGCGGCTATGAACACAATATTGATTGCTGCTTCATACCCTTGTTTTATGACGAGGAGAGATACTCATGGAACGTAACAACCATATCTACCAGACCTATCTTAAAATACTCGCGCGCGAGCTGGTGCCGGCCATGGGCTGCACGGAGCCGATCGCCATCGCCTTCTGCGCCGCCAAAGCCCGCGCTGCTCTGGGCGCGCTGCCGGACTACGTCAAGGTCGAGGCCAGCGGCAACATCATCAAGAACGTCAAGAGCGTGGTGGTGCCGAACACCGGCGGCGGGCGCGGCATCGCGGTGGCGGCCGCGGTCGGCGTCGTGGCCGGCGACGAGACGAAGGGGCTTGAGGTCGTCTCCGGCGTCACGGACGCGCAGCTCGCACAGCTGCGGGAATATCTGACGACTGCCAAAATCGACGTCTGCCCGGCTGATTCCGAATACCTGCTCGACATCGTTGTGACGGTCCGCAAAGGCGCTTCCGAAGCGAAGGCGCGCGTCGTCAACGAACACACGAACATCGTGCTGGTGGAAAAGGACGGTCAGGTCCTCGAGCAGAAAGAGGTGGCCGAGGCCGCCGACCCGGAGGCGCCGGACTATTCGCTGCTCTCCATGAAGGACATCTACGACTTCGCGACCACAGCCGACCTGAACGACGTAAAAGACCTTCTGGACCGCCAGATAGCACTCAACACGGCCATCTCGCAGGAGGGGCTTAAGAACGACTACGGCGCCAACATCGGCAAGGTGCTGCTCAAAGTCTATGGGGACGATGTGAAAGTCCGCGCCAAGGCAGCCGCGGCGGCCGGTTCCGACGCCCGCATGAACGGCTGCAGCTTGCCCGTCGTGATAAATTCAGGCAGCGGCAACCAGGGTATGACGGCCTCGCTGCCGGTCATCGAGTACGCGAAGGAGCTCAAGGCAGACAAGGAGAAGCTCTATCGCGCTCTCCTTATTTCGAATCTCGTAACGCTGCACCAGAAGACCGGCATCGGCCGTCTCTCGGCCTACTGCGGGGCTGTCAGCGCTGGAGCGGGAGCGGGTGCCGGCATCGCCTGGCTCTGCGGCGGTGATTACGAGACCATCGCTCACACGGTGGTAAACGCTCTGGCCATCACCTCCGGCATCATCTGCGACGGAGCCAAATCCTCCTGTGCCGCCAAAATAGCCTTCGCCGTAGACGCCGGCCTCCTCGGCTGGCAGATGTATGCCAACGGCCAGCAGTTCTACGGCGGCGACGGCATCATCCTCAAGGGCGTGGAGAACACGATCAAAAGCATCGGCCGCCTCGGCCGCGTTGGCATGCGCGAGACGGACAAGGAGATCATCAGAATGATGACGGAGGAACAGGAATAGAGGATGTCAACATTGTCAAAGGTTCTGAAAAGAAGCATAGCCCTGTGCATGACGGCTATCTTCATCTTCATGCCAGCCTGCAGCTTTGCCTGTTCCAGCTTCGCGGTGGGCAAAAACGCCTCGGCTACCGGGAACGCGTTCTTCGGCAGAACCAGCGACATCGACAGCTCCAACGCCGTTCGCATGAAGATCTACAAAGCCGGCATGTACAGGAAGGGCCAGGCTCTGTCGAACCCCTATCTCCACGACAAATGGAGCTACACGTTCTCGCACGACAGTTATAAATTCTGGGCTGTGCCGGACATGCCTTATGACGAAAGCCTCAAAAAGGGCGACACTGACGTTTACGAATCAACCGGTGTCAACGAGTACGGAGTGGCGGTCAGTGCGACCAACACCACCGACCTGCGCGAGGCGGCAAAAGTAAATGGCAACGATTATGGAGAGAACGGCGTGGACGAGAGCTTTGCCGCGAAGATCATCCTCTCCGAGTCAAAGACGGCCAGGGAAGGCGTCAAGCTGCTCGGCAGCATCATTGAAAAGGATGGCTGCGGCAGTAAGGAAGGTTTTGTCGTGTACATCGGCGACAAAAATGAGGTCTGGGTCCTGGAGACGGCCGGCAACCACCGCTGGGTGGCTTCGCGCGTGCCGGACGACAAGTTTCTCATAGTAGCCAACGATATGCTAACCGACTATGTGGACCTCAGCGACACCGCCAACTTCCTCGGCGCCGCCGACATCAAGCAGTTCGCAGTCGACAACGGCTTCGCCGTATACGGCACCGGCGCTCACTCAAAGGACGTCAATATCGCCGCATCCTACGGCAGCCTCAACGGAGCCGTCGACACATACCGCCGCTGGAGGGGCTACAGCATGTTCGCACCTTCAGTGGTCAAGGAACCGCTCTTCTCCGCCGATGTGACCTATCCGATGTTCGCAGTGCCGGACAGGAAAATCTTCCCGACCGACGCCATGGCCCTGCAGCGCGACCGTTATGAAGGCACTTCCTGGGACATCTCGAAGATCTCCAGAGCCATGCTGAACGATCGCGGCTATGATTATCCTGAAATCACACTGACTACAGGCTGCGACTGGTGGGTGCGCCCGATTGGGCACAACACCACGCAGGAAGCGCATATCATTGAAATGGTCCATGATTTCCCCGGCGCCATCGGCGCGCGCACCTATCTCTGCGGTGCTCAGCCGGAGGATTCCGTCTATCTGCCCTTCTACGGCAATATGACGGCTCTCCACCCTTATGCGGAGACGATCGTAGACGGCAACTACAAAACAAGCGGCGACATTAAAGTTGCCTATCCGCGCTACCAGTCGGACAGCTACTACTTCATCTTCCAGGACCTGGGTTTCCGCGCGCGCGAAAACAGAGCCATGTACGGCGCCCCCATCAAGGCCTACTGGCGTGCCTATGAGCTTAAGCTCACTGAGCAGCAGAAGGACGTTGAAAAGAAGCTGCTTGCGTACTACAAGCAGTCTCCGGCCCTGGCCGACAGCTATATCACCGAATACACCCTGAACACGCTGCAGCGCGCCATGAACAGGGCCGCGCTCATGCGCAAGGCGCTCATCAGACACACGCAGACCGCCCCCGGCACGCTCTTCACGGTGCCGACCGACTCTACTCCGTACGTCAATATGGACCTCATGACCAGCGAGCTCAGCAGCCTTGAAGCTGCTTCCGTCGACGCGGCCCTGGGGCTGGCTGCCGGCAAAGCTGTGCGCGCGGATTACACTTCCACAGCCAAAACTGCCGACGTTGATGCGGCCAGCGCGCCCCAGGCCAGCGGCTTTAACGCGGCCGGCGTCTACGGCGTCAGCCTGGACGCGGTTCTTTCCGGCGACGCGAACTTCTCGCGCGTGAAGTACACGGTCGAGCTGATGGACGACGCCTACGCCAGATACGGCAGCTCCACGAGCGGCGTGATCTCCGATTTTGTACTCTATGACAACGGCAAAGAGATCATCGGCCCCAAGGGCCTTCTCACTCTCCGGCAGGCCATCGATGCCGGAATGGCCATGGTGGTCGGCGATTCGACCAGCGCGACCGTCACGGTCGACTTCTATCTCTATGACGGGGCCGGCGCCGCCAGGTTCGCGGACGGCATCATCGCTGTTCCCGACGGCAAGACGGACGGACACCTCATCAGTCCGGCGCTCTGGAGCTACTCGAGCTACAGCGGCGGAGGCAGCGGCAGCGGCTGCAACGCCGGCTTCGCCTCGAGCCTGCTGCTGGCCGGTGCGGTTCTGGTGCTGCGCAGGAAAAGCAGGTAGGCTGGTTCAAACTCAGCAACAACAAGGTCCCGCCGCAAGGCGGGGCCGTTTTTTCGGAGCGCCGGACCGGCGCGCGTCCTGACGAAGCGGTATCCGAATAATTATTCTGGCAGGCTGGCCTGCAGATACGGCCTCGTGACGGACCTTTCGCAGTTCAATATCTCTTTCGGCGTACCAGTGTATAGAATTTCGCCGCCGGACATGCCGCCGCCGGGGCCTAGCTCGACGAGCCAGTCCGCTTCCTTCATGACGTCCACGCTGTGCTCGACCAGGAAGAGGCTGTTGCCGGCGTCGGTCATCTGCTGCCAGAGCTTCATCAGTGTTCTGATGTCGTCGAGGTGCAGGCCGTCCGTGGGCTCGTCGAGCACAAAGATGGTGCCTTTTCTGTTTAAGTTCGAGGCCAGCTTAACGCGCTGCAGCTCGCCGCCCGAGAGCGTGGTCATGGACTGGTTGAGGTGCAGGTAGCCGAGGCCCACGCGCTGCAGCGAGACCAGCTTTTCCACGAAGGGCTCGCCCGCAAAGAACTCGGCGGCCTCGTCCACCGTCATATCCATCACGTCCGCGATGTTTTTGCCCTTGTATTCGTAGGCCAGCACCTCTTTGCTGAAGCGCTTGCCGTGGCAGACGTCGCAGACCGTCTCGATTGCGTCCATAAAGGCCATGCCGCTCACGATCACGCCGCTGCCGCCGCAGGCAGGGCAGGCGCCCTTGGAGTTGAAGCTGAAGAGAGCGCGGCTGACTTTGTTCGCGGCCGCGAAGAGGGAGCGGATTTCGTCCGCGATGTCGAGATAGGTGGCCGGCGTGGAGCGCAGGTTGATGCCGATGTTCTTCTGGCCGATCATGATGATCTCGTCCGGGCAGTCTCTGACGAAGGATTCCATTAACGACGACTTGCCGGAGCCGGCCACGCCAGCGATCACGCACATGACGCCGAGCGGCAGGTCCACGGAGACGTTTTTGAGGTTGTGCAGGCTCGTCTCTTTGATCGCAAAGAAGCCCTTCGGCGTCCTCAGCCCCGTCTTGAACGGAGTTTTGGCCTTGAGCAGCCGGCCCGTGAGGTTGTCCTCGCGCGCCAGCAGTTCGGGATAAGTTCCCTCAAAGATGATATTGCCGCCCTTGCGGCCCGCGCCGGGGCCCATGTCCACCACGTGGTCCGCGAGCCTGATGACCTCGCGGTGGTGCTCCACGATCAGCACCGTATTGCCGTGGTCGCGCAGCCGCGTGAGAGAGTTCTTGAGCAGGCTGATGTCCTTCGGGTGCAGCCCCACGCTGGGTTCGTCGAGCACGTAGGCCATGTCCGTGAGAGCCGAATTTATATATTTCGCTATTTTGATCCTCTGCGCCTCGCCGCCCGAAAGTGTGCTGGTGCCGCGGTTCAGCGAGAGGTAGCCGAGCCCGATCTCGTCGAGCGCGCCGAGCCGTTTGACGAGCTCGCGCTTCATGTCAACAGCCAGAGGGTCGTCGATCGATTTGATGAACTCCACGGCCTCGGGGATCGCCATGGTCGTCACATCCGCGATGTTTTTGCCGTTGATGAGGCAGCTGCGCACCTTTTCATTCACGCGCGAGCCGTGGCACTCCGGGCATTCGAAGGTGCTCACCATCTTGTCGAGGATGTGCTGAAAGCGCTTGCCCTCCTTGGTAGTGATGATGCTGCGGTACATGCGCGGGAACATGCCCTCGAACTTGGCCGACTTGGGCCAGTAGGAGGGCGGGTTCTTGAGCCGGATCTGCGGAGAGTAGAGGAAGAGGTCTAGCTCCTCCTTGGAATAGTCCCTGATCTTTTTGTCGAGGTCGAAGAGGCCGCTCCAGGCGTAGCGTTTCCAGCGCCAGAGCCCCCTGCCGAAGGTGGGGAAGTGGATGGTGTCCTCGTCGTTGAGACTCTTGTTGAAGTCCACGAGCTTGTGGATGTCGAGGTCGTGCACTTCGCCCAGTCCGTCGCAGCGCGGGCATTTGCCGGACGGGTGGTTGAACGAGAAGGAGTCCGAATAACCGATGAACGGTTTGCCCACGCGCGAAAAGAGCAGCCGCAGCAGCGAATAGATGTCCGTGTAAGTGCCCACCGTCGAGCGCGTGTTGGGGGCTGGTTTCTTTTGGTCGATCACAATCGTCACCGGCAGGTTCTCGATGCGCTCCACGTCGGGCCGTCCGTACTTGGGCAGGAACTGCTGCACGAACGATGGAAAGGTCTCGTTGAGCTCGCGGCGCGACTCGGCCGCCACGGTGTCGAGGCACAGGGAGGATTTGCCGGAGCCGGAGACCCCAGTGAAGACGGTGATCTGCTTCTTGGGTATTTTGAGCGAGACGTTCTTCAGATTGTTCTCAAACGCGTTGACGATATTTATGGTGTCCATGATATTTAGTCCTTTGCAGTCAGATTTTCGCGTTGATTATACAACAGACGCAACGGCCGGGTATGAACAGATGAGAACAAATCCGAGGGATTGTTATGCTATTATGTACGCAGTTGGCAATATCCCCGCGCTTTGCTCCAAAACACGGCAAATGGCACAGCGGCTGCGGTTGCCGGAAAGAACGGAGGGAAGATCGATGCTTAAAAAATTAGTCCAGTCCCTGTTGTCTGTCATTTTATTCGTCACCGCGGCCTGTGCGGCGGACCATGGAGCTGCGGAACTGCCGGCCTTAAGCGAAGAGCCTCCGCTTGCGGTCGTCTGCACCGGCAGCGGCGTGCTGCTGCGGGCCGAACCGGATAAAAACAGCAGAAAAATATCCTCGCTGGCCAAAAACGAAACTGTCTATGCGATCGGCGTTAAAAACAGCGGTTAGGGATTCCCCTGGGTGTGCGCAATCACGCAGAAGGGCTTTAAAGGTTGGTTCTACGGCCAATTCGCCTCGTTCTCAGACAAAAGCCTCAGCAAAAGCGCCAGGTTTGGGGCGCAGTTTGGCAGCACAGTCTTTACGACACCGATGTCCGCGCGCTGCAGCAGCGGCTGGACGATCAAGGCAGGAAGGAACCTCTGACAAAGGAAGAAGAAAACGGCTACGGGGAATACAAGTATGTTTTCAACTGCGGGCTCGGGACGATCATCATAGAAGACAGTTCGGACGGCCCAAGCATCCCATTCATACACGAAGCTTATATCAGGAGGTCAGGCTATCGGGCGGCCGGACTCAGAGTCGGCGACAGCGCGGACAAGCTCAGGGCTTTCAATAAAAATATGAAGAGCATCGGCTGGGACGCGGACCTGTCTGAGGGAGACTACCGCTGGTATCTTTACTGGACGGATAAAGAGACTGTCAAAGAATTCGGCAAAGACCGCGCGAAGCAGGGCTTCGGCATCAGATGCTCAGGCGGCAAAATAACAGAGATCTGGTGGTGCACATATCTGCTGGATTGAGGCGGCTGACAAAGATCAGCGCCATGAACGGTCCTGCCAGCGCAGGGATTAGCTGCCGCGAAATGCGCCGGCGTCCAATTATTCCAAAATAGAAAAGCCCGCTTACAAATTCCGGCCTGGAACTCGCGAGTTGGCTCGTGATGATATTACTGATATGTTTTCATTTATGCCTCAAAGTTATTTTTAAATTTTCGTCTGACTGATAATTGGCGTTTATTTGGCTTGGAAACGGACTAGGAACTGAACGCAAAATTCAACACGCGCCGCCGACCTTCAATTTGTCGCACCGACGGCTGGGTAACAGCGAGCGAATTCTCCTGTTTGCTTCGCGCCGTTTTGGCATGAACCAAAAATGCATCGATTTTGCTGTTAGCTGAACTATAATTTATATTTAGTGTTTGCCGTATTTTCATTGGCTTCGAACCGGTTGCCACGGAGCCAAGGAAAGTAGTTATCATGTTTTTATCGGTTGAAGGCTGAGTAAAACGATATTTCAAGATGGTATTTACTATTAGTATATATTATAAAATATTTGTGCGAAACAGTTTGATGCCGGAGATTTATATATTATGTGAAATGGCGCCTGATTTTTTTGAAGCCCTATGATTTCATGAAGAGGGAATATCGCTATAAAATACTGCAACAACAAAGATATTTATATTTTAATAAAAGTCAAATAAAATTATTAGATTAAACTCTTCCCGTAAGCATAAATGTTACGCTAACGGAAAAACTGTCATTTGAAGAAGCATACGTAACTTTATGAAAACGCTTTGTTTTGCTCCGACGCTTGCCAAAAAATCAATGTCCATATTCATACTCGTGCTGCCGCAGATAAATTATGCAAGGCTGCTTCCAAGGCCAGATCTGCATAAATTTTTCGAGACACGCATCGCTGGGCCAGGCTGGAGAGTTGGGGTGGAAACAGACGCCTGACGCTGTTTATTACGACTGTTTTTGTTTCTGCCAACCCGAAAAGCCGATCACGCAGCCAAGGAGTTGCAGAAATGTATTGACAGACGGGGCGTTTGTAAAACAGACGGCTGGTTAGGTCCTGTCCGCCGGCTCGTGTTTGCCGCGGCTTTATCCTTTATAATATGAAACGAGGAATAATTGTTTTGCGGCTATCCGGATTTTAAGGAGACGACGGGAATGAAACGGAGGCCCATGATGCTGTTAGCTTTTTTGATCTGTGTTCTGCTCGCCGGCTGCTGCGTCGCCGCAAAGGCTGGCATTTTCAGCGGCGCGAAGCCCGGCGGCGTACAGGATCACACGGCCGCGAACGCGCCTAAGTCGATCGGGTCGCGCGTTATAGACAGTTTCGAAGTCCAGTTTGACGAAAGAAACCTGGCTGCGGACGCGAATGCCGGCTACGAGCCCGGCGTTTATAAATTTTCGCTTAAAAGGACAAAGGCCGGCGCCGATTGCGCCATCGTCTGCAGGGATAAGTTCGAGCGGCATTTCACGGTTTCCTCCGCGGCGCTCGGCGAGCTTCAGAAGCTGCTGGAGGAACATGAGATTTCGCGGTTCAACGGAATTAGTCTGGTCGGCACCGCTGTGCAGGGGCCCGACGCCATCGATGTCGTCTACGCCTCCGGCGAGTCCATACATGCAAGCGCCGAGGGTGGTCCCCGGCTTGGCTTCAAGCCGCGCTGGTTCGTAGATTTCTTCCGCGGTCTGACTGAACAAAACGGACAAAAATTCGGGAAATAATAAGCTAAAATATATCCATGAAAACGACCCTGCGCGAGGATTGCAGTTACATAGTTGAAAAAGCGATCGCGGCCGTGAGGCCCGACGCGGCTGTGGAGCGCGCCCTGGCAGGACGTGGCTTCAGTTCCGGACGGCTGGTGACGGTGGCGATCGGCAAGGCGGCCTGGACGATGGCTGCGGCGGCGAAAAAGGCCCTGGGCGCAAGGATGTCCGCCGGTGTGGTCGTCACCAAGTACGGCCATTCTCAGGGAGAGATAGAAGGTCTGCATATTTTCGAGGCGGGGCATCCGGTGCCGGACAAAAATTCTTTCGCAGCAGCAGAAGCCGCGCTGTCCGCCGTATCAGGGCTTGCGGCCGGCGATACAGTGTTGCTCCTGCTCTCCGGCGGCGGCTCGGCCCTATTTGAGTCTCCTCTCGTTACGCCGGCCGAGCTTGCGGACATCACAAAGCAGCTGCTGGCCTGCGGAGCGGATATAGAAGAGATGAATACGATCCGCAAGCGTCTGTCAAAGGTCAAAGGCAGCCGCTTCGCGCTTCGCTGCGCGCCTGCGAAGGTCTTTTCCATTGTTCTTTCGGACGTAGTAGGCGACAGGCTCGATATGATCGCCTCCGGCCCCGCCTGCCCGGACAGCTCGACCGCGCGTGACGCCGGCCGCATCGTGGAAAAATATAACCTCCGTCTGACTCCGAAAATGGCGGAGCTGCTGGCGGTTGAAACTCCCAAGAAGCTTGACAACGTGGAAACGGTAGTAACAGGCGGAGTCGGCTTGCTTTGCAAAGCCGCGGCCGCCGCCGCGCGGGAGCTTGGCTACGGACCGCAGATCCTGACCGACCGTCTCTGCTGCGAGGCGCGCGAGGCTGGTTCGTTCCTGGCCTCTGTTGCCCGCTCTCATGCGGGGGATGGTAAAAATCTGGCCTGTATTGCTGGCGGCGAAACAGTCGTGCATCTGACCGGTGGCGGCAAAGGCGGCCGTAATCAAGAGCTGGCTCTGGCAGCCGCGGAAGGTCTCAAAGGTTTGGACAACGCTGCCGTATTCTCTTTTGGCTCCGACGGCACCGACGGTCCCACGGACGCGGCCGGAGGTTTTGTCGATGGGAATACGGCCTCAGTTTTGGCCGCAAAAGGTTTCTCAATTTTCAAGACCTTGGCCGAAAACGATTCCTACAACGCGCTGTCCTGCTGCTGCGGCCTCATAATCACCGGCCCCACCGGCACGAACGTGAACGACGCGGCGGTGGCGCTCATAAGGGCGCAGAAATAAATAAGGTCTTGTGGTATTCTGCGCCTGTCCTTCATGTCTGTCTGCAAATGACGCCGCCGCCAGCCACGCAGTCTCCATCGTAGAGAACTGCGTACTGCCCTGGCACCGCGGCTCTCTGTGGTTCGTCGAAGACGAGACGGACTTTGTCTGTTCCCAGCGGCTCGACTTCGGCCCATTGTTCCGGCTGACGGTAGCGTATTTTTACCTTCAGCCTCAGCCTTTCGGCCGGAGCCTGTCCGGCGATCCAGTTGAAATTTGCCGCCAGCAGCGTACGCGACCAGAGTTCCTTTTCCGCGCCCAGCACCACGGTGTTCTCCTCAGGATGCAGCGCCACAACGTATCTTGGTTCGCCGAATGAGAGCCCCAGACCTTTGCGCTGCCCGATCGTGTAGCGAGCGAGCCCCATGTGTTTGCCGAGCTCGAATCCGTCTGCGTCTGTAAATTTGCCGCGCGGCAGTACGCAGCCGCGTATCCTTTCGATGGTTTTTGCGTAGTCTCCGTCCGGCGCGAAGCAGATGTCCTGGCTGTCGTGTTTTTTTGCGTTCACAAAGCCAAGCTGCGCCGCCATGGCGCGTACCTCGCTCTTTTTCATCGCGCCAAGAGGAAAATTCAACATGGCCAGCTGTTTCTGCGTAAGTGTGCAGAGTACGTAGCTCTGGTCCTTGCTTTCGTCGAGCCCTTTTTTGAGCAGGTGTCTGCCGCAGCTCTTTTCGATCCTCGCGTAATGGCCGGTGGCGACGCAGTCGCAGCCGAGTTCCTCGGCCCGCCGCAGCAGACGGCCAAATTTGAGCCGCCTGTTGCACTCTATGCAGGGGTTGGGGGTGAGGCCGTTCAGGTACGAGCGGACAAATTCATCAATGACGCAGCGGCGGAAATCGTCCTGAAAGTTGAAAACGAAATAGGGAATCTGAAGTCTGTTGGCCACGCTGCGCGCGTCAAAGACATCGGACAGCGAACAGCAGACGTGCCCTTCCGCAAGGCCGGCCTCCTCGTTGGAGAAGAGCTTCATGGTTGCGCCAATGCAGTCCTAGCCAGCTTTTTTCATTAAATAGGCGGCTATGCTGGAATCAACGCCGCCGCTCATGGCGATCAGCGCCTTCATTGTTCTTCCGCTTCGATGTAGCGCAGCAGCAGCGTCATCTTGCCGCCGCAGGCCATGCCTTCGTCGGCCGCGGTTTCGTTCGTCATATCGACGGTCGTACGGCTGTCCTTCTTGGCGTCAAACGCGCGCAGCGCCGCCATCACGACCTCGTGTTCGCCGCAGCCGCCGCCGACCGTGCCGTAGGTGTGTCCGGCCCGATCTATGGCCATCACGGCGCCTGTTTTGACAGGCGTGGAACCGAGCCGTTCCACGACCACAGCAACGATCTTCTCTTCTCGCTCCCGCGCCATGAATTTGAGGAAGACAGGGTCTGCGTTGGTCTGTTCCAGCACGCCGTAAGCCTTGCCGGAGGTTTCGCTGCGGTGCTGAACCATCTCGGCCAGGATGGAGAGCGCGATCTCGTCCGGCGTGACGGCCCCGATCTCCAGCCCGATGGGCGCGTGGATCTTTTCCAGACGCAGAGGATCGCAGCCCTCGCTGGCGAGGACTTTGAAAAGTTCGCGTACGCGGCGTCTGGAGCCAATCAGGCCGAGGTGATCTGGCACCTGGCCGCGCAGGATAGCGCGCAGACAGTCGCCGTCGTGCTTGTGTCCGCGCGTGAGCACGGCTGCATAGTCGCGGTCTGTAATTTCCATCTTTTTGACGGCAGCTGGGAAGGCATCGCAGATCACTTCCGCAGCGGCCGGGAAGTTCGCGCGGTTCGCGAAAGCCGGTCGGTCGTCGGCTGCCGACACGACGAACCCCAATAGCGAGGCCAGACGGCAGAGTGCCTGGGCCACATAGCCGCCGCCGAGCAGCAGCAGTCTGACAGGCGGCTGGAAACGGCGTGTATAGCCGTCCTCCTGATCGTCCGGCAGCGGAAAGAAGACGTTCACGCACTCGCCTCCCAAATATTTTTCATATAATCCGCGCATTTCATCTGCATTCGGCATGATATTACCCACCAAATAAATATGTTTAAATGCGTTTTATCACCAGCAGCGTGTTTTGTGCTAGTGTCAATACCCGTTCGCAAATTCACCTCAGGGGCTCCTGTGCCGTTATGCCGCTTTTGCCAGTACGCTTTGAATCGATTGCCTGCTCAGGTATGCCTGTGACGTCGACCAGTCCTCCG
>Ga0163159_1001714_pt1 | contig 20052 bp, 19 predicted proteins | sample BioMet9_FD_108702 | JGI IMG/M metagenome (GOLD analysis project Ga0163159, IMG submission 108702) | Microbial communities from bioreactor (seeded with sewage sludge) at Lawrence Berkeley National Lab, California, USA - Biofuel... | ecosystem: Engineered > Bioreactor > Anaerobic > Unclassified ... | reverse complement strand
CCTGATTCAGTTTCGTGAAAACCGCAAGCCTCCTGTCAAGCAAAACTTAGACAGGATTATCCCGGATCTGCCAACGTTCTTGAAATATCTGCCCCTGGGCATCCGCTCGGCTCTTTTGGGAGTTTTTATTGGCGCGCTTCCTGGTACCGGCGGTGACGTAGCGGCGCTTCTTGCTTATGACCAGGCTAGAAGAACGACAAGGCATCCGGAGGTTCCTTTTGGTAAGGGTGCATATGAGGGTATTGTCGCTCCTGAAACGGCCAACAAAGGTGCGATCGGCGGTGCGTTTATACCTATGCTTACACTTGGCATTCCAGGAGATGCGATTACTGCTATCATCATTGGAGCGCTCTTTATTCACGGTTTGAAACCCGGTCCCATGTTGATGATTGAAACACCTTACCTGTTTTGGATGATAGTCAGTATGCTGATAATTTCCAACATAGCGCTGTTTGTGCTGGGTATTTTCAGCGTGCGTCCGTTCTCCAAGATAATAGAAATACCGAAAGACATTATTATGCCTGTGGTTATAATTCTGTCTGTCATTGGCACTTATGCGATCCAAAACAGTGTAGTAGATGTTATTTATATGGTTGGATTTGGAATCATTGGCTACTTCATGAGGCTGTATGGTTATGCGACTGGGCCGATGGTGCTAGGACTCATACTGGGGCCGATGCTTGACGCAAACTACAGAAGGGCTGTGCAGAGTGCGAGTGGTGAATTTATACCGTTCCTAACCGGATTTTTCACAAGTCCGATGAGCCTCTTTTTAACAGTTGCCATATTCTTGATGCTGTTCACGCAGACAAAAACCTATCGTAGATGGAGAGGGTTGGAAAAATAGCCTCTTTATTCTAAATCTTCAGAAACAAAATTACAAAAAAGAAAGGGTGTCGTAGGCAATGAAAAAGTTTTTTGTGGCTATGCTTTTGGTAATGGCAATGTCGGGGATGGCTTTAGCGGCTTATCCGGATAAGAATATCCAAGGTTATATCATGTGGGGAGCCGGCGGGGCAATGGACAATGTCGCCAGGGCAATCGCTCCCAACGCGGGTGTAGCGCTTGGTAAGACTATCATCCTTCAGAACAAAACCGGAGCGACCGGAGCTATTGCAACGACTTTTGTCTCTCATGCCCCATCAGATGGCTATAACATCCTCTTTGGAGCAGAGAACCCGAACCTTTACAAAGTTACCGGCATTTCCCAGATAGACTATGATGATTTCACGCCAGTAATGCTTTTCATGGCGAACTATGGCATAGTCCTGGTTCCGAAAGATTCTCCCTATAAGGATTTCAAATCTCTTATTGAAGCGGTCAAGGGTGGCAAGAAATTACGCATGGGTTCCACAGGTCCTGGCGGACTTCCGTATGTAGCAAGTTCCCTGATCAACTCCATCCATAAGACGAAGTTTGATATGGTCCAGTTTGATGGAGAGGGGCCGGCGATTACAGCGCTTATGGGCGACCATATCGACGTAGTAGCAGTTGGCCTGATTTCTGCTGCATCTTTTGTCAATTCTGGAGCAGTTAAAGGTCTTGCTCTGATTGCTAATAAGAGAAGTCCCAGCGTCAAGCAGGTTCCGGCTATTACAGAATTTTATCCTAAAGAATACAAGCAGTATCTCCCTTGGGGCGCTTTCTTCGGGGCTTTCGTTCGCAAGGATACACCGAAGGACATTGTTGCCACTTTACAGGGCGCTTTTATGAAAGCCTACAAGGATCCTAAGTTCACCGAATTTGCAAACAACATGGGTGGTATAAAACTTGGGCTTACAGGTGCGAAGGCTGTAAAGTATATCAAGCAGAACCAGTCCGTTAGTGCATGGTTGCTTTATGATTCTGGTGGTGCCAAAGAATCGCCGGAAAAGTTTAATATTCCGCGTCCAGGCGAACATAAGTAAGGATTATAATAGGCGTTAAAAACAGGAAGCGGCTTTGCTGCTTCCTGTTTTTTGGCTTAAGGAAAAAACGAGGTGACAATATTATGGCGTTAGGAGTTGAAAAACAGGTAAAAGTAGGACTGATAGGAGCTGGATTTGCAGGCAATTTCCACGCTTATGGCATTCATCGCGTTTATGGCATAAATGCTAAAGTCTCTGTCCTCTGCGAGAAAAACGAAGCACTTGCTAAGAAGATATCCTCAAAATACGGAATAGAAAAAAACTGTGCAGACTACAGAACTCTGTTGGATGACAAGTCAATTGATGTCATTGACATATGCGCACCAACAAACATACATCACGTAATCATAAAAGAAGCGCTTGATGCGGGGAAACATGTGATTTGCGAAAAGCCGCTAACAGGTTATTTTGGCGAGCCAGGCGATCCTGAGCTCGTTGGTACTGTTGACAAACAAAAGATGTACGATGTTGTCTCCAGACGCGTAGCTGATTTGCAGAAAACGGTCAAATCTGCCAAAACAAAGTTCATGTACGCCGAGAACTGGGTCTACGCCCCTGCAGTTCAACGCACCACAGAACTGCTTAACGCCAGCAAAGATAAAATTCTGATGATGAAAGCAGACGAGAGCCACAGCGGAGCACATACCGCTCTTGCCAACGAATGGCGCAACTCTGGCGGCGGTGTCATGATACGTCAGGGATGCCATCCGCTTTCGGCTGTGCTTTTCCTTAAACAGTTCCAGGCTAGGGTTAGGGGAGAGAAGTTTGGCGTTGAATCAGTTTATGCTGATCTGGGATACGTTGCTCAAACGTTGGACGATTATGATCACAGGAAAATATCAGCGCATCCTAAGGATGTGGAGGACCTCAGTATGTTGCATATCACCTTCATTGATGGCACTAAGGCAACCATTTTTGCAGGCGATGTGGTAACTGGAGGCATTCGCAACACGATTGAAGTTAATACGACAACCTCCAACATGTACTGTAATATATGTCAAAATAATTCCCTTCTTTCATATTCGGCCGATCCGGAACCGCTTAAAGATTTATACATAACAGGTAATCTGGAAACAAAAGCAGGCTATCAGTTCGTCCAACTGGAAGAAGAGTGGTTCCGCGGACAGGTTCAGGAGTTTCAGGATTTTATGGAATGCGTTGCCTTTGGCAGAGAACCTGTCTCTAACATAGATATTGCGTGTGATGCCATGCGTGTGCTGTATGCCGCGTATCTGTCGGCAGAGGAAGGCAAGAAAATACTGTTATAACCCAGAAGCATTGCGTAAATAGAAGCCCATCTTAATATTATCGATTATTATCAGTAGACGTGCATAAACGGAGAATAATTACAGTGGTGAGCAACGGTAACAAATACTGGTTTGGCATCGTACTGGCTACAATCACTGCTCTTGTCTGGGGCGGCACCAGTGTCTTCGCTAAACTGGTCAACGCGGCCGGCATTAGTCAGATTACCGTTATGGCCTACCGTACCATCGCAGTTTCTGCGATCACGGGAAGCTGGCTTTATATCAAACACGGAAGTGCGCCGTTTCGCCAGCCGAAAGAGATGGCGATCCCGTACTTTCTTATGGGGCTTTTCACTGTCGCCATGAACTCGACGAGCTTCACGATGTCATGCAACTATCTCTCCGTTGCTCAAGTGCTAATCCTGCACTATACGTTCCCGTTGCTAGTAATGGCCGGTTCTGTCTGGATCACCAAAGAACCGCCGACAGTCACTCAGATCATTGCTGCGGTGTTGATTCTGGTCGGGCTTTACGTTGGCTTTATGTTCGACCGCAGCGGCTCCTCGGGTATCTCAATGAAAGGTGTGTTCTGGGGAGTTATGTCAGTTTTGGGCATTACTGCACAGACGCTACTCTCGCGCCGCTTGTTCAACCAAGGCCGTGCCACTAACCCACTCACTCAGCTTTTTTATTCACACTTTTGGGGTGGTGTCATTATCATTACTGCTAACAGCATCTTTGGCGGCTGGAGCGACGTTTCGCATATCAATTTGTATAGCTTTCTTCTTATGCAGTATCAGATGCTCGTCTCCGGCCTCATCGGAGTAGGGCTCTACTTTGCATCCCTTAGATACATCCCTGCCGCTGCTGCGAGTTTGCTCACCGCTTTGGAGATTGTATTTGCGCAGTTGCTGGCCGTAGTGTTGTTGCGTCAGGCCCCATCAGCAAGCGAAGTCGCAGGCTCCGCCGTTATTCTAGCGGCAATAGCCTGTTCGACACTGCGCAGAAACATACGAGAGATTTAAAATTAAAAAAACAAGAAAATTTCGGGGCACAAATCGGTATTTCAAATGATACGCGCGATATTCTTGCAATAATTAAACAATATTTGCTTTCGTACAATGTATTTCTAGTATTTTTGTTACGTGGTAAAAATTTCTGACAAATGGCATCTTGACAGATGGAATTTTCGTGGTATCTTAAAAACATTCGGTAAGCGGAATATAATTCCATTAAACGGAAATTAGTAAGATTAACGCTAAAATTTATAAGGAGCTGATTTGTAATGGCACAGCACGAAGTAACACCTGAACAGATCGCAACGCTTGAAGAGTATTTCACCAGAGCCAGAGCGGCTGAAAAGGTAATTGAGAACTACACGCAGGAACGCGTGGACAGAATGTGCCGCTGCGTGGCCTGGGCGGCAGGCAATCCCAAGACCTTCCAGGAAGTCTGCCACATGGGCGTCGACGAAGCGGGCGCGGGCGACCGCGAAGGCCGTTTCGGCAAGCGCCACAAGATCCTCGGCGTGCTTCGCGATGCGCTTCGTGAAAAGAGCGTCGGTCCCATCCTCGTTGACCCGGAAAAAGGCATCACAAAGTATGGCAAACCTGCCGGACTCATCGTCTCTCTTATTCCTATGACAAACCCGGAACTTACCCCTATCGTCACCGCTATCTATGCGCTCAAGGCCCGCGACGTAGTCATCTTCTCGCCGCATCCCCGCACGGTTAAGACCACGCACAAGGTCGTTGAGATCATGCGCGAAGCGCTCAAGTCCATCGGCGAGAACTCCGATTTCCTCCAGTGCGTTGAAGAAGTCAACATGGACCTCGTGGCTGAGACCATGAAGCGCGCCGACCTCATCATGGCTACCGGCGGACACGCCATGTGCGTGGCGGCCCATAGCTCGGGCAAACCGGCATACTGCTCCGGCGGCGGCAATGCGACCATGATCTACGACGATACCTGCGATCCGGAACTCGCGGCCCGCAACACCAGGATCAGCAAGACTTCCGACTACGGCAGCGGCTGCTCCGCAGACGGCAACATCATCATTTACGCTCCTCTCTATGACCAGGTTGTGGCTGCCCTTAAGAAGGAAGGCGGCTACCTCGTGACCGATCCGAAGCAGCGCGATGCCATCAAGGCAGCCATGTGGGATCCGCAGACCGGCAAACGCAACGTAGCCACAGTCGCGGTAGCTCCCCAGGTACTCGCCAAGGCAGCAGGCTTCGAAATCCCGGCCGACCGCAAATTCATCATGGTCGAGAGCGAAGGCATCGGCAAGCAGTTCAAGTTCTCCGGCGAAAAGCTCACCACTCTGCTTACGCTCTATAAGTATGAAGGCGAGTTTGAGAACGCTCTTAAGATGATGGACGAAGTCTACAAGGTGGCGGGACGCGGTCACAGCTGCGGCATCTACAGCTGGAACGACGATCACATCAACCGCCTTGCCATGAGAGCTCCTGTCACCCGCGTCATGGTCCGTCAGCCTCAGTCAAAGGCCAACGCAGGCAGCGCCGAAAACGGCATGGCGATGACCTCCAGCATGGGCTGCGGTACCTGGGGCGGCAACCAGGTCTCCGAGAACATCGCGCTCAAGCACTACATGAACTACACCTGGGTCGCGAAGCCGATCCTCAAGGACCAGCCGGCTGAAGAGACGCTCTTTGGCGAGTTCTACGATCCTAAAGTTACCAAAGAACAGGCAACCTGCTAATTATTCAAGACTCTCCTTTCTGTACGGCAAACAGAACATAAAAACAGAGCCAGCCAAGCGGAAGCAAGGCTGGCTCCATCTTTAGAGATAATCCGCTGACGGGTGCCACAGCCAGTGTTTTTGTATTATCATAACGTCTGTGCATAAGGAGGCCGGTCCATGAAGTTTGTATTCTTATTTGTGCTGCTGGTTACATATTTTTTCAGCAACTTCATGCGCATCTCCGGCGTCGTGATCCTGCCGCCGCTTGCCCAGTCCATGGGTTTGTCGGCTGCCACGATCGGGCTGTTGTCGAGCCTCTATTTTTACACTTACGGCGGCAGCTACGGACTCTGGGGCGCGCTGGTGGATAAAAAAGGGTCCTTCCTCTGCTGCGGGATCGGTCTTTTGATGGTCTCAGCCGGTTCCTTTGTGCTTATGACAGCCTCAGCCGCCTGGGGCGTAGGTTTGGGCCGCGCCCTCTGCGGACTTGGCATGCCGGCGGCTTTCACCGGCATCCTCACTTACTGCGCCGTCGCTTTCTCAAAAGAGACTTACGCGGCTTATGTGGGGCTCTGTCTGCTGGCCGGCAACAGCGGCACGATTGCGGCAGTGGCTCCGCTTGGCAAAGCCCTTGGCGTCATGGGGCCGCGCGGCGTCTTCTGTCTGCTTGGCTGTGCGGCGGCAGTCCTTGCTTTGATCCTGCTCGCAGGGCGCAGGTTCGACGCGCAGTTGCCGAAGATAAAAGCGGAGGGCAAAAGGCTCGATTTCCGAGAGATCCTGGGCGATCTGACCGCTATGACCAAAACGATCTGGCGCTGCTATCCGCTGCGCGTTGTGATGCTGACCTGGTCTGCGTCCTCAGGAGCCCTCTCTACGCTGCAGGGGCTTTGGGCCGTCTCCTGGCTGCAGACCGCCACTGGCGCACCGCTTGGAGCGGCGCGCATGGCAGCCACCTGGATCAGCATCGGACTCGTCTGCGGCTCAGCCGTTGGCGGTTTCGTCTACAAGCTGTTTGAAAATGAAAAGCGCGTTTTCTTCGTGGTTTGCTGCCTGAACCTGGCGGGTTGGGCAGCCTGGGCGCTGCTTTCGCTGGTTGCGGCTCCGCTGGCAGCTTTCAGCATTGCAGGGGCGGAAATCGGTTTTTGCAACGCCTGCGGCTACGTGTTTCTGGGCAAATCTGTGCGCTGTCTGGTGCCGGTCAGCCAGAACGGCAGCGCGATAGGCATGATAAACATGCACCTCTACGCTGTGGTGATAGCGTGCCAGTGGGGTTCCGGTTTCGTTGTTGACCACTTTGCCAAAGGCACCGGAATTTATACGGAGACTGGTTTCCTGATTGCTTTCACGCTTATCACGCTGTTTCAGGCATGGATGTTTTTGCTGGTAATCAAGGTAAAATCCTTCGACTCTGCGGAAAGGACTGTATAAAATGCAGCTGGCAACCGGAATCAGACATATAGGCATTGTGGTACGCGACATAGACCGGGCCATTGAACACTGGCAGGCCATGGGCGCGGCGAATTTTCGCAAGTTCTTCTTCAGTACTTCGCGCGGCACCTGTGGCAAGGTCTACAAAAACGGCCGCCCGCACAGGATTGAGGCAGTAATGGCGACCGGCGAGCTGGGCAATCTCAGCGTCGAGCTGGCGCAGCCGCTCGACGACAAAAGCGTCTACGCAGATTTCCTGCGTGAACACGGTGAGGGACTGCACCACGTCTGTCCCGATACGGATGGAACTCCCTTCGCCGAAGTCTGCGCCTACATGGAAAAAAACTACGGCAAGCCGGTCTTCAACGGCACCGGCGCCATCTCAAACTTCGCCTATTACGACTGCCGCAGGGACCTGGGTTCGTTTGTGGAGGTATTCGCGAAGAGACCCGATCTCTGTGACTGACAACTGAATAACAGAATAACAGAATAACAACATAAAAAGGGCCTGGAGAATTTTCTCCGGGTCCTTTTTTTGTTAAGCAGCCGCAACTATTTAGTCAAATTCTGCTGATGGATTGCCGTATCGGATAAAATTGCTAAAGCTTTCTTTTTACACTTGACAAATCACACCAAAGAATATATGGTATACCAAGTTAAGAAAAGAATTTTACTTCGAGCTGTATAACAGACGTTCACAAATCGAATTCCGGAGGCGTTTATCGTATGTTCTGTTCAACGGTCAATACAAAATTCATTGGACTTTTCGGCAATCCGCTCGGCCAGAGCGCGGCGGCGTTCATGCACAACAGCGTCTACCAGGCGCTCGGTATGGACTGCTTCTACGCGCCATACGAGATAGAGAAAGACGACCTTGGCATGATCATGAAAAACCTGAGGCGTTTTCATTTCGCCGGTGCCAGCGTGACGATGCCATTCAAGGCAGTTGTTCATGAGTACCTTGACGAACTCGATGTTTCGGCACAGTGCACTCAGGTCGTGAACACGGTCGTTATCAAAGACGACGGCAAGCTGGTGGGCTACAACCGCGACGGTTCCGGCTGTGTGGAGGCTCTGCAGGCGCGTTTGGGTCTTTCAGTGCCCGATCACCGTTATCTGCTGCTTGGCGCGGGCGGCGCAGCCAGTGCCGTCTCCGCCTCCCTTGCCCAGAATGGGGCTAAAGACGTGCGCATCCTTAATATCAAAAAGGATTTCGCGATGGCAGAGCATCTCAAGGAGCGTCTTGATATGTTCTATCCCGGTGTTGCCAGCATCGGTTATCTGGATGATGAAAATATCAGAAAGGGCCTTGGCGATTGCGATGTGGTGATCCACGCTACCCGCATCGGCATGTTCCCCGATGTTAACGCTGTGCTGTTCGACACGTCCTGGTTGCGGCCCGAGCAGACTGTCTGCGATGTGGTGTACGTGCCGGCCGAGACCCGCCTGCTGCGCGAGGCCAAGGCACGCGGCTGCAAAACGATGTCTGGCCTCTGGATGAACGTGACGGTGGCGGCCTCACAGATGAAGCTTTGGTGGGGCATCGACGCTCCCACGGACTTTATGTACCAGTGTGCGGCTAACTTCCTGCGTTCGCAGGGGAGGATGCAGTAATGACGAGAAAATTTTCGCTAGTGCACCTCACGCGCATGGACTGGACGCCGCCCGAGCTTATTTACAACGCGGCACTCTGCGGCTACGATTATGTAAGCCCTCGTACGATCAACCGCGGGGCGCCTGCCGAATTGGTCTATGACCTCGCGAACGACAAGGAGCTCTTCAAGCTTACAGAACAGGCGATCAAAGATACCGGCGTCAAATTTGCCGACACCGAACTGGTGAAGATCAACGACTCGGTCAAGAATATAAACGAATTTGCGCCGGATCTCGAAGCTGCTGCCAGACTAGGCGTGCGCGACGTAACGACGAATGTATGGACGCCGAACAAGGAATTTTACACACAAAAGTTTGCCGAGCTCTGCGACCTGGCCGCGCAGTTCGAGATGACCGTGAGCCTCGAATTTGTCACCTGGTCGAATGTCAGAGATTTGAAGGAAACGCTGGCTTTGTTTAAGGCAGCCGGCCGCAAAAACGCTCGCGTCAAATTCGATCTGCTGCACACGTTCCGCTCGCGCGTGACGCTAGCTGAGATCGCGGCCTGCCCCAAAGAATTGATTGCTCCTGCTATTCACGCCTGCGACGCTGTCCCAGAAATCCCGGCTGACATTCCCTCGCTTGTAAAAACGGCTACGAAGGAACGGCTATATCTAGGCGAAGGCGGCATTTACGTGGCGGAAGCGGTGAAACTGCTGCCGGAAAGCACTATAATCGGGCTGGAGCTGCCTAACGCGGAGCGCACGCGGATGTACGGTCCTGTCGAACATGCGCGGCGCTGTCTGACAACGGCGAAGAAATATTTCGCCGATCACGGCATCATTTAAGGAGCATACAAAAAATGAGCGTAAAAAAACTTGATTTTGCCGCGCCATTTTTTAACACGGAGTTCGTAGAAAACGAAAAAGAATATTTCATAAAAGAAAATAGCCTCGTCATCAACCTCTCCAATGTTGACAAAGGCACTCTCTATGTTAATGGTATGCCGGTCTTTCCGCTCAAGGGCACGATCATCGAAAACGTGGCGCTGACCGATATAAGCAAGGCTCTGGTCGTTAAGGAGTACGACAAGGATTTCGGCGATCCTAAATTCTTCCGCGCCATCCGCGCCAAGTGGCCGACACTCTACCAGGTCTCCGGTTTTGAACGCCACAAGGGTATCCCTTATTACAAATCGCCGCAAATTACCGTAGGCGGCAATGTGCGCATAAACTTCTGCTACGCAGAACCCATGGCGCCTTCCGGCAGACATCAGACCCACACGCCTGACTTTGACGAAGTCCACGCGCAGATCCTCGGTTTTGGCAAGATGCAGAAGTTTACGGAAAACCGAGACGATACCTTCTATCAGGAAGTGATTATGGCTCCGGGCATTGTGCACGACAAATTTTACGACGAAAAGGGTTTCTACCCCTGGCACCAGTATTGCAGCATCACAGACAGCATTTATATGCCGATCGAAATAGACAGATAAACTTTTAATCAGCGAGGCAAAAACATGAAATTCAGCATATTGGCAGCGGATATTCCGCTGTCCTCAGACTTTCCGTTCCCTTTGCGCGGAAGCTTCGACAGTTGCGCCCGTTTAGCGGCTGAACTTGGCTACAACGGCATTGAGCTGCAAATACGCAATCCGCTTGATTACGACTACAAAGCGGTGCGCAAAATGCTAGATCGTTACGACATAACTGCATCCGCCGTGACCACCGGAATGAGTTACACGTTTGAAGGACACAGCATGAGCAGCCGTGATCCGCAGGTGCGTTCCCAAACGGTCGAGCGGCTTAAAAGGCAGCTTGATTTCGCGGCGGAACTTGATTCACAGATATTGATTGGTTTCTTGCGCGGCCGCATGGAACCTGGCGAGTCAAAGGAAGAATTTGAGGAGCTGCTTTCGGACAGCATGTACAAGACGCTTGAGTATGCTGAAGAAATTGGCGGCACGGTCTGTTTTGAACAAATCAATAAAAACGACGGCGACGTCTACAACACGACGGCAGAAACATTGCGTTTCATAAGAAAGTTTAATGATCCGCGTCTAGTCTACAACGCCGACACGTATCACATGGCAACGGAAGAAACGGACGTGACGGAAGCCATTAAGGAGTCAAGAGGCTATCTGACGCTATTTCACGTCTCCGATCCGGGCCGTCTGCTGCCGGACGACAAGCACTTTAACTTTTATGAGGCAGCCGCAGCACTGCGCGCGATTGATTATGAAGGCTGGGTGTCGATAGAGTGCAAACCGCTGCCAGATGGTGAAACAGTAGCGAGGCATGGAATCGAATATTTGAGGAGAGTTTTTGTTGGTCGAACTGCCAATTGTGTGTAGTCATATAAAGGACTGACTGGACCCAACGGCTGCAACACCTCTGGCGTTAACAAAACACTTTGTTTTTATATTGTGCGATGTGTCGATTGGAAAGAACGTCCCTAAAAAATCGACAACATCAATGTAGGCTCCTCCATAAGCATGACGGGGCCGAGGCTGAGCTTAGCCCCGTCTTTTTCCCAAGAACGCCGAACATGAAAACAGTTTTGCTTTGTTGGATAATTTTAAGAACATAAATCTATGAAATTTAGCCAGCTTCAATGAGTATCGTAAAATACCGAAGTTTTTTGCCGAGGTTTCTTTAACTTAATAGGGTGTTTATTGATTTGTGATAATAAATTTGAAGATTCGACTTATTGACAAATCATACCACATAAGATATGGTATACCAAGAAATAAACAACACACAATAATAAAAACGTCATTCCATCCTAAAGAAAATTACAACAGACATCATCAACAGGTTGTGTATGGTCAACAGCTGAACAGGAGGGCGCAGATGAACTTAATGAAGAAAGTTAAACAGCTTGGCATTGTAGTCAGCGACCTTGACAAAGCAATGGAGAGCTGGAATTCAGTGGGTGCGGCCGGATTTAACATGTTTAACATGAGCACATCGCAAAAGACTTGCGGGCAAGTGTTCAAAAATGGAAAACCGACAGAGATAGAGGCTAAAGTCGCTAATTTTGAGCTTGGAGACTTACAGATTGAACTCATCCAGCCTCTTGACGACAAAGGCATGTATGCAGATTTTATCAAAGAATGTGGCCCCGGCTTGCATCATATTTGTCCAGATTTAGGCGAAACTTCATATGAAGAAGCGGAGGAATTTATGAAAAAACGTTACGGCGGGCCTGTCTTCAACGGCACAGGAGTAGTGATGAAGTTCGCATATTTTGATGCCAGAAAGCAGCTTGGTTCTTTTATAGAGATTGCCACAAAAAAAGAGCAGCAATAGACAACATTTGTATTAGCTCAAAAGCCAGAGTGGCTTATGAAATTCTGTTAGCCCAAAAGTGGAATTAGCAATATGAAAGGCGCCTTTCATATTGAAGTTCCATAAATTAACAACAGTAAACCGGCAATAGACAAACACAATCGCACTTGAAAGTGCAAAATTACTGGAGGGTACAAATTATGAAGAAGATCACAGCGTTATTGATAGCAATATTTGTAATTTCGTTTGCAGCTTCCTCTGGCATCGCAGCATCTAAGAAATTCACAATTGGCAACGACGCTATGGAAGACAGTGTTACTACGTTGATTTCAAGAAAACTTGCTGAGCTGATCGACAAAAAATCCAATGGCCAGATGAAAGCCGATGTTTTTGTCAATGCACAGCTCGGCAGCGATCCCGAGCTTGCTCAGAGCTGTCGCACAGGTGATGTTACGTTTATCGTGGGCACTACCGCTCCTCTTGTTAATTTTGTGCCCAAGCTCGCAATTTTTGACACACCTATAATGTTCAAAAATATTAAAGTAGCCCGCAAGGCAATGGATAAGATGTTGCCAGAAGTTGCCCCTTACTATGATGCCGCAGGTTATAAAATCCTTGGCTATGGCGACCAGGGATTCCGCGAAATGAGCACAAACAAGCCCGTTCACAAGTTCGGGGATTTTAAGGGCCAGAAGATCCGTACGATGGCTAACCCCAACCATATCGCATTCTGGCGCGCTCTTGGTGCAAACCCCGCGCCGCTGGCCATGTCCGAAGTCTATATATCTTTGCAGCAGGGAGCAATTGACGCGCAGGAGAATCCTTATGAAGTTATAGTAAGTTCCAAACTTTATGAGCAGCAGAAGTATGTCGTTAATACTAACCATATTTTCCATGCCATTGAAGTTGTTATGAGTAAAAAGGTATTTGACACGCTTTCCAAACCAGAACAGAAAATTGTGATCGAAGCAGGTAAGGAAGCAGCAGAATTTGGCCGTCAGCAGGCGGATAAGCGCAATGTCCAAAGGCTCAGCGTGCTGAAACAGAACAAATGCACGGTTCTTGATATTTCGCCGGAACTCAGAAAAGAAATGCTCAAGGCAGCGCAGCCTGTGTATCAATCTATTCGCAAGACGGTTGGCGAAGATTTATTTGACAAAATGCAGAACGCTATCAAGGAAGCCGAGAAGTAGCTTTAAAACTAACAAGGGCTGGCCTGGCGATGGTTGCCTATGGCCAGCTTTTCTTTATTAGATTATTAGATTGGAGTGATGAAAATGAAGCAGGTAACAGTTGGACAGATTGGAGCCGGTTTTATCACAAATCATCATAATATGGCGTATAAAGCTGTGTCAGGGATCAATATCCGTCTAAAGACAAACGCCGATATTTTGCTTGACAGGGCCAAAAACGTGGCAGGAAAGTATGGTTATGAACAGAGTTGCACGGATTATCACGAAATATTAAACGATCCGGAAATTGATGTGGTCGATATCTGCACAATTCCTTTCCTGCACAAGCAGATGGTGGAAGAAACGCTTGCATCTGGCAAATGTGTTATCTGCGAAAAGCCGCTCACAGGCTATTTTGGCAGGGAAGATGATCCCAAACCGATAGGCGATAAAGTATCCAAGGATAAAATGTATAAAGCCATCCTCGCAGAACTTGAGGAACTGGACAAGGCCATCAGCAAGTCAAATGGCATCTTTATGTACGCTGAAAATTATGTGTATTCGCCGAATATGCTGAAAGCTGCTGAAATTATTGCGGCGAAGAAAAGCAGAATACTGCTTATGCGCGGGGAAGAAAGTCTGCGCGGAAGCAGTTCTCCCCAGGCTGGCATGTGGGACAAGACAGGCGGCGGCTGCCTGATTCGCGGCGGCACACATCCACTGTCTGGCGTGCTCTGGCTCAAAAGCGTTGAAGCTGCTGCACGTGGTGCAGAGATTCCTGCAGTGAGCGTGACGGCTGACACAGGCCGTATCGTTCCAACTCTGACAGAAGAAGAACGCCGTCATCTGCTGATCAGGCCTCAGGATGTAGAGGATGTGGCCACTGTCACCATCACATTCGCGGATGGCACCAAGGCCCTGGTTCTTACTGGGGATGTCTGCCTAGGCGGTGTAAAAAACGAGATTGATGTTTATGCTAACGATGCTACGCTGCGCTGCCGTATTACACCCAACGACAATATGGAGACGTATCTGCTTGATGAAAACGGGCTTGATGATGTCTATTTGGCCGAAATGTTGCCAAATAAGCTTGGTTGGCAGAAACCTTTCATTTCAGAAGAGATCCAGAGAGGATATGCCGGCGAAATGCAGGATTTTATGGAATGTGTTGCCTTCAAACGTCAGCCGCGTTCCGGCTATCAGCTGGCCAGGGATACGATGAAGGTTCTTTACGGAGCTTACCTGTCAGCCGCAGAAGGCAGACGAATTACATTGCAGTGATGAGTGCTGAAGGAGGAGATTCTATATGAAATGTCTAAGATGGCTCGACGAACATTTTGAAGAAATGCTTCTTATGCTTCTGTTGCTGCTGATAAACATCGTGGTTATGTATTCTGTCATAATGCGTTATGTAATAGGCAGCGCGCTTTCCTGGGGCGAAGAGATCACACGCTATATGTTTGTCTGGTCCACTTTTCTCAGTATCAGCTTTTGTATCAAAAAAGGGAATCATATTCGCATAGATATGGTGATTCGCATGTTGTCACCGCGACTTGAATGGCTGGCAGAACTGCTGGTTGATATGATTCAGCTGGCTTTTTTTGGTTATATGCTTAGAGCTTCCCTGATTGCTACTGTTGATATTAAGGCCAGCATGCAGTCTAGCCCTGCGTTATTAATCCCAATGTGGCTTATTTACGGGTCCTCTGTAATTGGTTTTAGTCTTGGCATACTTCGCGGTGTCCAGCATCTTGTCAAAAGAATTGCAGCTCCGCTCAGAACAGCTGAAGAAAGGAAGTAAACAGAAATGTTGGGTGCAGTATTTGCAGTATTTGCGATTCTGATAATATTGAGCATTCCCATCGGTTTTGTCATGGGAATCTCCTCGATAGTCCCGGTACTTTTAAACCCTGCTTTCCCTGCTAAGGCAGCCTTTGTGGCACGACAAATGGTTGGCGGCGTCGATTCTACACCAATAATAGCGATTCCGTTGTTTGTCCTTTCCGGAATTATTATGGCCAAGGGCGGTGTGTCTGATAAGCTATTCAACATTTTTGCCTATTTCGTAGGAGATAAATTAGGTGGCATGCCCTGCGCCGTTGTCCTAACCTGCCTGTTCTACGGAGCAATTTCCGGCTCCGCGCCTGCTACTACTGCGGCTATTGGTTCAATGGCGATCCCCCTGATGGTAAAACTAGGGTACGATGAAGTGTTTACATCCGCCATCGTAGCCGTATCAGGAGGTCTGGGGGTTATTATTCCTCCCAGCATACCATTTATCCTCTTTGGCCTTTCCTCCGGTGTTTCTGTTGGCGCGCTATTTATTTCCGGAATAATCCCGGGTTTCTTGATTGGGTTCTGTCTCATGGTTTATGCTGTGATTTATTGTAAGAAGCATGGACAGGATCAGGCGAAGCTTGACGAATATTGCCGACAGCTCCGGAATAATGGGTTCTTCAATGTTTTCAAAAACAGTTTTTGGGCCTTGCTAACTCCAGTGGTCATTCTTGGTGGAATTTACGGAGGCATAGTCACCCCTACCGAGGCAGCCTGTATATCTGTTTTTTACTCGATCATCGTTTGCTGTTTCATTTATAAGACAATGGATTTCAAAGGTGTTGTGGCGACTTTCTCAGAAGCTGCCAGGAATTATGCCCCTCTGCTCTTCATACTTGCCGCGGCGCTCGCTTTTGGTCGTGTCCTGACAATGATGCAGGCCCCGCAAATTATTGCGCAGGCAATCATGAGCATCGTTAGTACGAAGATTGGCGTCCTGATAGTAATCAACATATTCCTGGTTCTTGTTGGAATGGTTATGGATACGGGTCCCGCCATCCTGATCCTGACTCCGATTCTGTTCCCACTTGTTACGTCAGTAGGCGTTAACCCTGTGCACTTCGGCGTTATCATGATAGTCAACCTGGCGATTGGCTTTGTCACGCCGCCGATGGGCATTAACCTTTTCGTAGCCAGTTCGCTGACCAGTATTCCGGTTGTAACGATTGCAAAAAAAGCTCTTCCGCTTATTTTTGCATTCTCAATTGCCTTGGTGCTTATCACATTTATCCCGTGGATAAGCACATGCCTGGTTAATCTGTAGGGAAATATTGCAAGACTGTGTGAGAACTAAAAATCTATGTCTCAGATCTGTGTTGTTCCAGGTTTTCACACAGTCTCATAATAAGCAAATTGCAAGTACAGTGAAAAGTAAGATGAAAGATGTCAGATCATCAATGAGCTAAGAGACAAGAGTTGCAGATGCAACGCAGTACAGCAAAGAGCATCTACATATTGGCAAAAGTCCTATGAGTTAAAGCACCTTAATAATTTACTAATTGTGTTGTTTATAGTTTAGCAATCTGGGCCAGGATAAATTGCAACTGCGTTATAATCTGACTGCGCCGTTTGATTGGTGGGCAGGGAGGAAGCTATGGAATTTGGGTGCTGCGTCAATCTTTTACCGCACGATCCTGCCTGGGGCGGACTGGAATATACTGCTGAACTGAAGAAACTGGGTTACGACTACGTCGAATATCCTTTGAAGGAACTAGCGGCGATGGACGGGCAGCGTTTCGCTGAATTCCTGCGGATTGTGCGTGAGACCGGTCTGCCTTGCCGTTCCTGCAACGACCTGCTGCCGCCGAGTTTCCAGCTGGTCGGATCGCAGGTGACGCCCGTGGAAGAGGTAAGAACGTATCTTGAAAACGCTCTGCCCCGCGCTTCGCAGTTGGGAGCTTCATACGTAGTGTTCGGCAGTCCCTGGTCGCGGAAATGCCCAGAAGGTTTTCCGCTTCAGGAGTCAGAGAAACAGATTATAGGCTTCTTGCGCTGCGCGGCAGATATCGCTGCACGATTCGGCCTTGTTGTAGCCGTCGAGCACAATAACCATATGGAGACGAACACTCTTAACCATTACGCGGATGTCGTGAGGATCGCAAAACTCACTGCCCGTCCAAATGTGGGTGCGCTCTGCGACTACTACCACTTACGGATGGAAAATGACTCGCCGCAGGTTGTGCTAGCAGCAGCGCCGGTCCATACCCACTTCTCGCAGAAGGAAGAGCGGGCGTATATGACTGATTTGGCCAGAGAACCGCAGCTGCCCGAATACGCTGCCGTTCTGCGCAGGCTTGGCTATCACGGAGGCATCAGCGTGGAATCGCGCGTAAAAAGCAAGGATTGCTGGCTGACCGGAGCCAGAACAGTTCTGGCGCTTCTGCGTTCCGTATTTTCGCAGAAGGCCTAAATGCCGGCGCAACAATAAATCTTCTCCTCCATAACAGAGCGAGGGTCTTCCGGCTGAGCGGAAGGCCCTCGCTGTATCATGCGTTGATATCTACTTTACCTTGTCGTTTGCCGCTATCTTTTTCATTACCTTGTCTGCATCAAACGGCTCTTCGCCGCCGTCAAACGTGCAGCCGTTCCCGCAGATTATGCAGGGGACGCCGAGGCGCTTGTTCGTCTTGAGGTAATCATAATTGGGCAGGGAGTCGCGGAGCACCACATAGTTCCAGATATTTTTAAGCACGCTGAAACACTTGTAATCCACTTCGATGCCTTTCTCTTTGCAGAGGGCTAGGATCTTGACTGTCTTCGGACACTGGTCGCTGCCGTATATCGTTATCATTTTAAAGCCTCCGTTTTGATGGGAAAATATCGCTTGAATTTAATATGGTATATCTTAACATAGTTGGTATTTTTTACAAGGGTAAATGTGCAACTCGCGGCTTTGTATAGTAGAATATAACAAAACATGCGGGGAGATGCTTGCTTATCATGGCCGAAGAAAAAAAAGACCAGAACCTGTCCACGGTCATCTACGAGGCTATCAAGGAAAAAATCATCAAGGGCGAGTACACGCCTGGCACGTTGCTGATGGAGCGTTCTCTGGCCGACGAGTTCCAGGTGAGCCGCACGCCGGTGCGTGAAGCCCTCAAGCGGCTCTCGCAGGAGGGCTGGCTGCTCTGGGAGGAACGCCGCCGCGCCGTGGTGTCGGAGATAGGCGAATCGGACGTGATGGAGCTCTTTACGCTGCGCGAGATGATCGAGCCTTTCGCGATCAAAAAGATCATCTCCGAAGGACAGCCGCAGGTGCTGGCCGGGCTGCTGGTGCCGATCACGAACGATATGGAAAAGTACAAGGGTTCGCCAACGGAGTTCATGAAAAAAGACATGGATTTCCACACGGCTATCATAGAACAGCTGCATCTCACCAAGCTGATGCCGCTCTGGGCCAAGCTTAACGATGATATGATGAGGCTCGACGTGCAGACGATCTACCCAAAGCGCAACCCGGACAAGATCATCGCCGAGCATAAGAAGCTTATAGACGCCTTCTGGAACGGCAAACTTGACTCTGCGCTCGAATGCAGCGCCGAACATCGTTTGCAGATACTCAAGGTCTACCTTGCCAAACATCGGGATAAGAAATAACGCCAGACTGCGGCGCGCTTCGGCGGTGACGCATGAGAAAGCTGCATGAATCATGAAGCCTGGAGGCGATAACATGTTTGCAGAAATGAGAAGGCAGGACAGAAAATTGACGCGGGAAGAGGCCGAGACTATTCTGCGCGATGGTCAGTACGGAATCCTCTCGACGACGGGAGAAGACGGCTATCCGTACGGAGTGCCGGTCAGCTATGCTTACGAGAACGGCAAAATCTACTTTCACGGCACCTGCGATGGCGGCCTTAAAACGAGAAATCTGCAATTCAATCCAAAGGCCTGTTTTACGGTCGTAGGCAGGACGGAAGTGCTGCCCAGCCAGTTCGGCACCAAATACGAGAGCGCTGTCGCTTTCGGCGCCGTCAAACCGGCCGCCGACAAGAAGGAAGCGCTTATGTCGCTGATTCGCAAATACTGCGCAGACGACCTTGAGAGCGGCGAAAAGTATGTGAATGCGGCTGAGGACAAGACGGCCGTCTGGGAGTTTGAGATCGAACATCTTACGGGCAAGGCAAGGAAGAAATAGCGTAGAAGATTTATATAATTTGCAGGATATTGTCTGTCATAAAGTATTATATGAGCTTTGAATCAATTGCTCATTACCAATGTGGTAATACAGATTAAGAATTGTTGTTTCCTTTGTTGAATATTAATGTTTCTTATCGTTTTCCATGCTTGAATTTTTACGACGTATAGCCTGATATTTTAGTCGTTATATGTGATGCTAAGGTCTGGATGATTATTGTGGTTCTTTGTACTTTGCAGTCCATTGGCCACAGAGTTTTGCATTAATTAACGCTTTCCTATGTCCTTAGATTATGTCTACACGAGATTTGTGATATAATCATAGCATCTTTCCAAGAGAGGTCGAACATGGACAACTGGCAGCACAGACACGATATTTCTGACTCTGCGTGGGCTTTGCTCGAACCACATTTGCCGGGACAGAAGGGCCAATGGGGCGGCGTCGCTTTTGATAATCGCAGATTCATCAACGCTATCTTCTGGATACTGCGTACTGGTGCTCCATGGCGTGATCTTCCGGCATCATACGGCAAATGGGGCACAGTCCATCAGCGCTTCAGGAGATGGAGGGACAAGGGTATCTGGGAAAAGATGATTGAACTCCTTATTGATGACCCGGATTATGAGTGGCTCATGATAGATGCAAGTCATTGCAAGGTTCATCCTCATGCTGCTGGAGCAAAAGGCGGCAATCAGGATATGAGCCGCACAAAAGGGGGCTCAACACAAAGATTCACCTTG
>Ga0163159_1001707_pt1 | contig 20146 bp, 15 predicted proteins | sample BioMet9_FD_108702 | JGI IMG/M metagenome (GOLD analysis project Ga0163159, IMG submission 108702) | Microbial communities from bioreactor (seeded with sewage sludge) at Lawrence Berkeley National Lab, California, USA - Biofuel... | ecosystem: Engineered > Bioreactor > Anaerobic > Unclassified ... | reverse complement strand
GGCGCGATCATGCCTTCATTCATTTTACTGCCCATTTTAGCCCGGATGGACGGATTGCGGACGAGCCCGCCGAGAATGCACATCTTCAGCATCTGTCCTCTTTTTTTCTGCGGGAAATCATATATGCCATGCTGTTTGTAATAGACATGGTCCGCCTTCATGAGACCGCGCATCAGCCAGATCAGATCCCGGAAGATCTTCATGCCGCCGACACCGTAGAAATTACGCGGGCCGACATATTGATTCTCAAGAGCGTAGGCGAGCCGGGAAGCCATTGATGAAATGGTATCCTTATCCGTGCCTTCTCCGGCCAGAAAATTATGTCCGACCTGGCTTCGTGCCTCTATGACAGTCTGCAGGTTCTTTTCGTTTTCATAATCCCCTCGTATGATGTATCCGAACGGTTTTCCCTCCGTTACAGTGCGGTGCCCATTGCAGAACTGCCGGTCATCGTACATTTTGAAGCGTACTCCCATGGAATGGTCGCGGATCGTAAAGGCATAGACGATAGCATCCGCACTCTGGATTGTACTGCGCAGAAATGTATCGAATCCGTCTTTGTAAATGCACTTTCCGTCACCCGCGCAGTGAAAGCAGCCGAGACAGCCGCCGGCAAACGGATATTCGGCAATATCGACGGTCCGGACCTTATATGGATATACGGCTGTAAAATCGGCGGCCATTTCCCGGAGGCTTCCGCCGTCGCCTTCCGAATCCAGAATCAGTACCGTGTCATATTTCTCCTGCTTCGGTATTCCGGGAAGCGAAGCCTTATATGGCGGAAGGGAGGCGGAACCGCATGCCGCCGCAGGCTCGCAGATATTGTGCTCCGTGCAGAAAAGAACATATTTCATGAACGCGCGGGCGTCGTGCTGTCCTGCTTCTGTGAGCAGATCGTCCATATCGGCTGAAAGGCCATGAATGACACGCAGCTTCATATCGCGGCAGTTGTCCTCGATATACCGGTGTGCCGTCATATCGTAGAAATGCTTGGACGTTGTAATCTGTGTGGCAAATTTTCCTTCCAGGGATGCCCCGGATGATTTCAGAAGCCGGATAAAGCACTGAAGCTGGGAAGGTGCGAGAAATGTGTAGACAGGGTATGAAAAAAGCAGAAGATCCGCTTCTTCAATTAAAGAGAGCGCTTCTGTCATGTCCTTTTCAAAGGACCGTATCTTTCGTGCGGCGTCGATCACAGTAAAATGCTGTTCCGGAAAAAGCTTCTGCAGATACAGGCATGTCTGCAGAGTGATGCTGAAGCTGCCCGCCGGGGATCCGTTGATGACACAGATTTTCATGGTGTTCCTCCCTGTTCCGGCAGAAGATCTCTGCCTCTGAAGTAAAAAAAACCCGCAGCGGTCCGTCAGGCGGATCACTGCGGGAAACTGGCCAAAATTATGCTTCGCCCTTCCAAAGACCGTGAAGATTGCAGAAAGCGTATGCACGTACAGGCGCGTCGCCGTCACAGAGCATAAATTCCACTTCCGGCGCACTGCCCGGCTTCAGTTCCTTGCGCTGATTGCCCTGCTTCGTCTGCAGTGCGATCCACTGGATATAATGCTCGTCAGCCATGGGATGAGGCACACTTCCGACCTTGACGGTTACCTTCTGACCGGAAACAGTAATGACTGGTACATGCTTCTCCGTCGCCGCATCGGTAGAATTTGCAACGAGTTCCTTCATAGGTTCGCCGCAGCAGGAAACGGTACCGCCGCCTTCACGGACAGAAGCCACGATATTGCCGCAGCGGCCGCAAATATAAAATTTCATAAACAATCTCCTTTCTATAAAAAAAGCAGGATGATAAAATATCTTCTGTTAACAGTTTCATTATATATTTATATATGGAAAAAAGCAACGGTAATGCACCGACGCATCTTATGCGGCTGCAAAAAAAACAGCCGGTTCCGGGAACGGTCATGCTTTGGAATTTCTTTTCGCTGGAAGTACTGCTTTGCATGCGCAGAATGCCATCAGAATTGTAAGCACCAGCAAGACTGCAAACGCATTTTGTGTTCCGGTTCTGGTTCCGGCAGTCATGTTATCCGGCAGCTTTTGCTGTGAAGCGGCGACAATGGCAGCGGCGGCGGAAGTACCCATAGCGCCTGCCAGCTGCTGTAAGGTGCTGAAGACTGCGTTGCCGTCTGCGTTCAGCTGATCTGGAAGACTTCGCAGTCCATTTGTCATGATATTGCCGACTGAAAATCCCTGGGCGGCCGCAAAAAATACATAAATTTCTGTCAATGCCGCCGCAGAGGCGCTTGTAATGAAAATAGAAAAAAGAACAGAGGAAATCAACGCTGAGATTGTACCAATCATTATCGGCAGCGCTGCACCGAAGCGGTCCAGCAATTTGCCGGTGAACGGGTTCAGTATTGCTCCGATAATACATCCCGGCAGCAGGATACAGCCTGCCGTCAATGCACTTTCTCCCATGACCAGCTGAGAATAATTTGGCAGGAGAAAGCCAATTCCCAGGCAGACAAATTGAAGCAGGATCAGGAACAGTACACTGAATGTGAATTTGCTTCGCTGAAAAACCGAAAGGTCAATCAGTGGTTTTTGAATGGTACGGCTGTGCCGTATAAAAAAGCACAGTGCGGTTAAACATACCAGAAGAAGCACCGCGGTACGGCTGCTGATCCAGCCTTTGCTGCCGGCCGTGTTGATCGCGAAGATAAAACAGGTGAAGCAGACGGTCAGCAGCAGATATCCGGATATATCAAAGGAAACAGATTCCGTTTCAGATGACTGGCGGATTGCATAGATGCCGGACAGCAAAGAAACCAGCAGCAGCGGAAGCAGGAGTGCAAATATCATTCTCCAGCCAAGTGTATTGACAATCAGTCCGCCAAAAGATGGACCTACCGCGGGGGCAATGGCAGCAATCAAGGAGGCAATGCCCATCATAAAGCCCATCTTGTCATAAGGTGCCTGCTCAAGCACAATATTAAACATCAGCGGCAGCGCGATACCTGCACCTACGCCCTGCAGCAATCTTCCAAGCATCAGCATAAGGAAGCCCGGCGCGGCCATGCACATGACCGTTGCGATAATAAAAATGGTGACCGCGCAAAGAAACAGATGCTTCATTCGGAACCGCTTCTTCAGAAAGGACGACAGCGGGATGATTACTGCGAGCATCAGAAGATATCCGGTCGTGATCCATTGTACTGTTGCAGTACCGATTCCAAACTGTTCCATCAGTGTTGGAAATGTGACAGTCATGGCAGTCTCGACGACAACACCGGTAAAAGACATGAGTCCTGCGGCAATGACCGACAGAATTAGTTTCAGATCCAGTTTTCTTTCAAATTCATTTTCCATTTGTTTGTTGTGTTTGTATAACCCTTTCTGTTAAAATTCAGCTGTTGTTTTTCCTTCAGACAGAATGCGATAGGCATCATGAATCACGCGTGCGGCTGTCTTTATATCCTCCTCGGATATCTCTGACAGACGTTCTGCAACTTCATGGTGGTATTCTTCCAGATATTTTTTATAATATTTCTGTCCGAGGGCAGTAAGACTAACGGTAAAAACTCGTTTGTCTTCGCTGCTTTGTATCTTCCTGACTGCCTTCAAATCCACGAGCTCGTTCACAAGCCTTGTTATGCCGGGCCTGGTAACGTGCAGAGCAGTACCGATATCGCTGATCCGAACCGTTCCGTTCGTCTGCTGCAGCTGGAAAATAATATCTACAATATGAATATGACTTGCTTTCATTCCTTTCGGAAGCTTTGGCATCAGATCAGAAATTCGTTTTGCTTCCTGACAGGCGCCAAGTAATTCACTTGCGGATTCTGCCTTCATGCGTATATTTCTCCTTTCTTTTACAACAAATTAGTTATCAAAAGTAATTACTATAGGTAATTATATATCATCTGTTAGAAATGTCAACAAGATTTTCGGGACTGCTGATATAAAAATGAAATTTTTTGACGCGGGAGGAAGCCGTCAGTCAGAAAATACTTGACGAAATACAAGGTTCCGTGATATGCTATTTGGGCAAAGAGCAACAGGTCTTTTTTTTATGCCCAAAATGATGCCAGGATATAGAATGAAGTGAGGTGGAAGCTGTGCGTACAAGAATCACATTGGAATGTACTGAGTGCAAGCATCGTAATTATAATACGACGAAAGACAAGAAAGCACATCCGGACAGAATGGAAATGAAGAAATACTGCAAATTCTGTCAGAAGCATACGATGCATAAGGAAACGAAATAATCACAGACTGACAAGAAAGTGAGGAAATATGGAAAACAAATCTTCATCTGCGGATAAACCGCGCAGGAAGAGCTGGACCGAAGGGCTCCAGGCTGAATACCATAAGATCACGTGGCCGGACAGAAGCACACTGGGCAAGCAGTCCGGGGCGGTAATTGTCGTATCGATCATTCTGGGTATCATCATCTCGATCGTCGACATCCTTGCGAAGTACGGAATACAGTTTGTCGTGAAATAATGTGAGGTGAAGTCATGGCAGAAGCGATGTGGTACGTTGTTCATACATATTCGGGTTATGAGAACAAAGTAAAGGCCAACATCGATAAAGCAATCGAGAACAGACACCTTGAGGACGAGATACTGGAGGTACGTGTTCCGATGCAGGAAGTCGTCGAGCTGAAGAACGGCGTTTCGAAGCAGGTTTCCAAGAAGATGTTTCCCGGATATGTTCTGATCCATATGATCATGAACGATGATACCTGGTACGTGGTACGGAATACACGGGGCGTGACAGGTTTTGTCGGACCGGGGAGCAAACCGGTTCCGCTTTCCGAAGAGGAAGTGTCGCCGCTTGGCATGAATCAGGGCCGGGTCGTTATAGATGTTGCGGAGGGCGATACGGTAACCGTTATCTCCGGAGCGTGGAAGGATACAGTCGGCGTTGTAAAGACTGTAAATCCGGGTAAGAACAGTCTTACAATCAATGTTGAACTGTTCGGCCGTGAAACACCGGTCGAGTTAGGTTTTGCGGAAGTAAAGAAGATGTAGCAGCCGCAACAGGCTTATACATAGAAGAAGCATGTGGGAGGGACATACCCGCTACATACCACAACACTTTCCGTGTTGTTATAACATTAGGAGGTGCCCGAAATGGCAAAGAAAGTAGAAGGTTATATAAAATTGCAGATCCCGGCCGGGAAAGCAACACCGGCTCCGCCGGTAGGACCGGCGCTTGGACAGCACAGCCTGAATATCGGCGAGTTTATTAAGCAGTTCAACGCCAGGACGGCTGAAATGGGTGACGTCATCATCCCTGTCGTCATTACATCCTATACGGATAAGAGTTTTACATTTATTACGAAGACTCCGCCTGCAGCAGTTCTGATCAAGAAGGCCTGCAAGATCCAGTCTGGTTCAGGAGTTCCCAACAAGACGAAGGTAGCTGAGATCACGAAGGAACAGCTGAAAGAGATTGCAGAAACAAAGATGAAGGATCTTAACGCGGCTTCGATTGAATCAGCCATGAGCATGATCGCAGGAACGGCCAGAAGCATGGGCGTTACCGTTAAGGAAGCATAGAGACTGACGATTCGTGGAAGGGGAAACCCGATACTACCACAGGAGGTATGAAGATGAAACGAGGAAAGAAATACAGAGAAGCGGCAGCGCTGATTGACAGAACAACACTTTATGAGAAGGACGAGGCTGTTGCGCTTGTTAAGAAATCAGCTACCGCGAAGTTCGATGAGACAATAGAAGTACATATCCGTACAGGCTGCGACGGACGTCACGCAGATCAGCAGATCCGCGGCGCCGTAGTGCTGCCGCACGGAACAGGCAAGAAGATCCGTATTCTTGTTTTTGCGAAGGATGCCAAGGCGGATGAGGCCCGTGCAGCCGGTGCCGATTATGTCGGCGGCCAGGAGCTGATTCCGAAGATTCAGAATGAAGGATGGCTGGATTTCGATGTTGTTGTCGCGACTCCGGATATGATGGGAACGGTTGGACGTCTCGGCCGTGTCCTTGGACCGAAAGGCCTGATGCCGAACCCCAAGGCAGGAACCGTAACGATGGATCTTACAAAGGCAATCTCCGAGATTAAAGCCGGCAAGATCGAGTACCGTCTTGACAAGACGAATATCATTCATGTACCGGTCGGCAAGGCTTCCTTTACAGAGGAACAGCTGAGCGAGAATTTCCAGACACTGATCGATGCCATCAGCAAGGCAAGACCGGCAGCCGTCAAGGGACAGTACCTGAAGAGTATTGTAATGACGTCTACAATGGGCCCCGGCGTTAAGATCAACCCGGCGAAGCTCGTATAACCGGTCAGCTTATACACCGGAGCGGATTTTTCGAAGAATGTTTGACATCATGAAATATCCGTGCTATGATATGCAAGTATTACTGCCGAAGACAGCAGGTGCCGCAAGGCATAAGGAATGAGATACATAACGCCTGCCGAGGATATGATTTATGGAATAATAATCAGAGCCTCCCTGTCTTATTGGCAGGGAGGCTTTTTTGAGCTTTACAAATATTACAGAAGGAGGTACACCAATCAATGGCAAAAGTCGAATTAAAACAGCCGATCGTTCAGGAAATTTCTGATACCGTTAAGGATGCCGGGGCTGTTGTGTTAGTTGATTATCTCGGGCTTACGGTGGAGCAGGATACAGCGCTGCGCCGCGAACTGCGCGATGCCGGCATTACGTATAAGGTTTTCAAGAATACCATGATGAAGCGTGCATTTGAGGGAACACCATTCGCTGAGATGGATTCTTTTCTGGAAGGACCGAGTGCGCTTGCAATAAGCAAGGACGATATTACGGCACCGGCAAGAATCTTTTTCAAGACGGCCAAGACAGTGAAGACACTGGAAATGAAGTGCGGTGTTATAGAAGGTGTTTTCTATGATGCGGACGGTCTGAAGGAGCTTGCGCAGATTCCGTCAAGAGACGTACTGCTCTCAAGACTGCTTGGAAGTTTCCAGTCACCGATGGCAAACTTTGCGCGTGTGATCAAACAGATCGCAGAGAAGAACGGCGAAGCAGGAGATTCTGCGGAGCCTGCTGCTGAAGCACCTGCAGCGGAAGCACCTGCAGCGGAAGCACCAGAAGCACCGGCGGCAGAACCTGCACCGGAAGCTTAATGCTAAGAACGCATTTAACAAGTAGAATTTCATATTCACAAATAAAATACGGAGGTAAATAAAATGGCAAAATTATCAACAGCCGAGATCATTGATGCGATCAAAGAGTTATCAGTAGTTGAATTAAATGACCTTGTCAAGGCATGCGAGGAAGAATTCGGAGTATCCGCTTCAGCGGGCGTAGTAGTAGCAGCGGCTGCGGCAGGCGCAGGCGAAGCGGCAGCGGAAGAGAAGGATTCCTTCGACGTTGAGCTTACAGCAATCGGCGAAACTAAGGTTAAGGTTATCAAGGTTGTCCGTGAGATCACCGGACTTGGCCTGAAGGAAGCAAAGGATCTTGTTGATTCGGCTCCTAAGATTGTCAAGGAAGGCGCTCAGAAGGCAGAAGCTGAAGAGATTAAGGCTAAGATCGAAGAAGCAGGCGGAACCTGCACACTGAAATAAGTTTTTTATCCTGATCAATTTATTGATTGACAGAAGGAATGCTTTGTGTTACAGTTAAAAATGCACTATTATGGAATGGTTTGCCCATAATAGTGCAGGAAGAGCTGTAATACAGAGCTTTTTCTGTTTTAAGACCGTCTAACCACAATTCTAAGGAGTGAAGCATCAATGGAGAAAAACAGGATCCGCCCTGTTAAGGCAGGGAAATGTACCCGTATGAGTTATGCTCGTCAGAAGGAAGTTCTGAAAATGCCGAATTTGATCGAGGTTCAGAAAGATTCCTATCAATGGTTCCTGGATGAAGGGTTGAACGAAGTATTTTCCGACATTTCTCCGATTGCCGATTACAGCGGACAGTTAAGCCTTGAATTTGTTGATTTTACGCTGTGCGAGGACGATGTGAAGTATTCCATCGAAGAGTGCAAGCAGCGGGATGCTACATACGCCGCTCCTCTTAAGGTGAAAGTACGCCTCTATAATAAAGAGAATGACAAGATCATAGAACATGAGATATTCATGGGAGATCTGCCGCTCATGACTGAGACAGGCACATTTGTCATCAATGGCGCGGAACGTGTCATTGTCAGTCAGCTTGTCCGTTCACCCGGCATTTATTATGGAATCACACACGATAAGCTTGGAAAGAAGCTTTTTTCCTGTACGGTTATCCCGAACCGCGGCGCATGGCTTGAGTATGAGACAGACTCAAACGATGTGTTCAGCGTGCGTGTCGACAGAACAAGGAAAGTCCCGATCACGGTGCTGATCCGTGCGCTGGGAATCGGAACGAACGAAGAGATTATCGATCTTTTCGGGGAAGAACCTAAGATTCTTGCCAGTTTTACAAAGGATACGGCAACCAATTATCAGGAAGGCCTTCTGGAATTATACAAGAAGATCCGTCCGGGGGAGCCTCTTGCCGTGGAAAGTGCGGAGAGCCTTATAAACGCGATGTTTTTTGACCCGCGCAGATACGATACGGCCAAGGTGGGACGATATAAATTCAATAAGAAGCTTATGTTCCGCAGCAGGATCGCAGGCCATATTCTCGCGGATGATGTAGTGGATGAAAGTACCGGCGAGATCATTGCGAAGGCAGGCGATAAGATTACACGTGAGAAGGCAGACGAGATTCAGAATACGGCTGCTCCGTTTGTGTGGATGATGGCGGACGACGAGCGCCGTGTCAAGGTCCTTTCGAATATGATGGTGGACATCCGGAATTTTGTCGATGTCGACCCGCATGAGGTAGGCGTAACCGAGCTCGTCTACTATCCTGTTTTAAAAAAGCTGATCGAGGAGAACGGCGATGATATGGATGCGCTGAAGCTGGCCATCCGCCGCAGTATCCACGATCTTATTCCGAAGCACATTACGAAGGAAGATATTCTTGCTTCGATCAACTATAATATGCACCTTGAGTACGGTTTCGGCAACGATGACGATATTGATCATCTTGGAAACCGCAGGATCCGTGCCGTCGGCGAACTGCTGCAGAATCAGTACAGGATCGGTCTCGCACGTCTGGAGCGTGTGGTCCGTGAGCGTATGACGACACAGGATATCGAGACGATCACACCGCAGTCGCTGATCAATATCAAACCGGTGACGGCAGCAGTCAAGGAGTTCTTCGGATCGTCCCAGCTGTCGCAGTTTATGGATCAGAACAATCCGCTTGGCGAGCTTACGCATAAGCGCCGTCTTTCCGCATTGGGGCCGGGCGGCCTTTCCCGTGACCGTGCCGGATTCGAGGTTCGTGATGTCCATTATTCGCATTACGGCAGAATGTGCCCGATTGAGACACCGGAAGGTCCTAACATCGGTCTGATCAACTCGCTTGCCACGTATGCGCGGATCAACCAGTACGGTTTTATCGAGGCACCGTACCGGAAGATCGACAAGACGGATCCGGAGAATCCGGTTGTAACGGATGAAGTTGAATATATGACAGCGGATGAGGAAGATAATTACCATGTTGCGCAGGCGAACGAGCAGCTCGACGAGGAAGGTCATTTTGTCCGTAAGAATGTTTCCGGCCGGTACCGCGAGGAGACTCAGGAATATGAGAAGACGGCGTTTGATTATATGGATGTTTCCCCGAAGATGGTTTTCTCTGTCGCGACAGCACTGATTCCGTTCCTGGAGAATGATGACGCGAACCGTGCGCTTATGGGTTCCAACATGCAGCGTCAGGCGGTGCCTCTTCTTACGACGGAAGCACCGATTGTAGGAACCGGCATGGAAGAGAAGGCAGCAGTTGATTCCGGTGTATGCATCGTCGCAAAGCATGACGGTGTTGTGGAACGTGCCGAATCCGAGCGGATTATTGTCAAAACAAGCGATGGCAGGGATGAGTATCATCTCACCAAGTTCCTTCGCAGCAATCAGAGCAACTGCTACAATCAGAGACCGATTGTCAATAAGGGTGACACGGTGAAGGCCGGTGAAGTGATTGCCGACGGACCGTCGACCTCGAATGGCGAGATGGCACTCGGCAAGAACCCTCTGATCGGTTTTATGACGTGGGAAGGCTATAATTACGAGGACGCTGTCCTGATCAGTGAACGGCTCGTTCAGGACGATGTATATACATCGGTTCATATTGAGGAGTATGAGGCGGAGGCGCGTGATACGAAGCTCGGACCTGAGGAAATCACAAGGGATATTCCGGGTGTCGGCGATGATGCGCTGAAGGATCTTGATGAACGCGGTATTATCCGTATCGGTGCCGAGGTACGCGCAAGTGATATCCTTGTCGGCAAGGTTACGCCGAAGGGAGAGACCGAGCTTACGGCCGAGGAACGTCTCCTTCGCGCTATTTTCGGTGAGAAAGCCCGTGAAGTCAGGGATACCTCCCTGAAAGTACCGCATGGCGAATATGGTATCGTAGTGGATGCCAAGGTGTTTACGAGAGAGAATGGCGATGAGCTTTCTCCGGGTGTCAATCAGGCTGTCCGCATCTATATCGCCCAGAAGCGTAAGATTTCTGTCGGAGACAAGATGGCAGGCCGTCACGGAAACAAGGGTGTTGTATCACGTGTGCTTCCGGTCGAGGATATGCCGTATCTTCCGAACGGCAGACCGCTGGATATCGTACTTAACCCGCTGGGTGTGCCGTCCCGTATGAACATCGGGCAGGTTCTGGAAACACATTTAAGTCTTGCGTCCGTAGCACTTGGCTTTAAAGTGGCAACGCCGGTATTCGACGGCGCGGACGAAGAAGACATCATGGATACACTCGATCTGGCAAATGATTATGTCAATCTCGAGTGGGATGAGTTTGAGAAGAAATACAAGGACGAGCTTCTTCCTGAGGTGATGGAATATCTTCATTCCCATCTGGATAACAGGAAGGTATGGAAGGGCGTGCCGATTTCCCGTGACGGAAAGGTGCGTCTGCGCGACGGCCGGACAGGAGAGTTTTTTGACGGTCCTGTTACGATCGGACATATGCATTATCTGAAGCTGCATCATCTTGTTGATGATAAGATTCATGCGAGATCGACCGGCCCGTATTCCCTTGTTACACAGCAGCCTCTCGGCGGCAAGGCACAGTTCGGCGGCCAGCGCTTCGGAGAGATGGAGGTCTGGGCTCTTGAGGCTTATGGCGCTTCCTATACACTTCAGGAAATTCTGACAGTGAAGTCGGATGATGTTGTCGGGCGTGTCAAGACGTATGAAGCGATCATCAAGGGAGACAATATACCGGAGCCGGGCATTCCCGAATCCTTCAAGGTACTGCTTAAGGAACTGCAGTCACTTGGACTGGATGTGAAGGTGCTGAAGGAAGACGGCGAGGAAGTTAATATTTCGGAGTCCGTTGATTACGGCGAAACGGATTTCCGCTCGATTATGAATGATGGCCGGGATTTCAATGATTCAGACGAGCAGCTGGGACATTATGGCTTCAGCAGGCAGGAATTCAAGGACGGAGATCTTGTGGACTCCGATGAGAATTCCGAGGAGCCGGAAGAGGAAGAAGAACCGGATTCCGATGCGGATTTTGACGATACAACCTTTGCAGAGGATGATCTGGAGCTTCCGGGAGTCGATACGGAAGATCTGCTTGACGAGATATTAGGTGATGATGTTCCTGATGATGAAGAGTAGAAAGGAGTCCATCAATGGCAGAAACAACGAGCAATGATACATATCAGCCACTGACCTTTGATGCAATCAAGATTGGCCTGGCTTCACCGGAGAAGATCCGGGAATGGTCGCGCGGTGAGGTGAAGAAACCGGAGACCATTAATTACAGGACACTGAAACCAGAGAAGGATGGACTGTTCTGCGAACGTATTTTCGGGCCCAGCAAGGACTGGGAATGTCATTGCGGCAAATATAAGAAAATTCGTTACAAAGGTGTTGTCTGTGACCGGTGCGGTGTTGAAGTTACGAAGGCTTCTGTACGCCGTGAGCGCATGGGTCACATCGAGCTGGCGGCCCCGGTTTCCCATATCTGGTATTTCAAGGGAATTCCAAGCCGCATGGGACTGATCCTGGACCTGTCCCCGCGTACGCTGGAGAAGGTTTTGTATTTTGCTTCCTATATTGTACTGGACCGGGCGGACAGCGGACTGATGTATAAGCAGATCCTGACGGAGAAGGAATATGGCGAGGCAAGAGAGCAGTACGGAAAGAACTTCCGTGTCGGAATGGGCGCTGAAGCAATCCAGGAGCTGCTGGAAGCAATTGATCTTGAGAAGGAGCATGAAGAGCTTACAAAGGAACTGAAGAACGCAACGGGGCAGAAGCGGGCACGTATTATCAAGCGTCTTGAAGTTGTGGAAGCATTCCGGGAATCCGGGAACCGTCCTGAATGGATGATCCTGAATGTTATTCCGGTTATTCCTCCCGATCTCCGGCCGATGGTACAGCTGGACGGAGGCCGTTTCGCAACGTCCGATCTGAACGATCTGTACAGAAGAATCATCAACCGCAATAATCGTCTGAAGAGACTGCTGGAGCTTGGCGCGCCGGATATTATTGTACGAAACGAGAAGCGGATGCTGCAGGAAGCGGTTGACGCACTGATCGACAACGGACGCCGGGGGCGTGCCGTTACAGGGCCGGGCAACCGTGCGCTGAAATCACTTTCCGATATGCTGAAGGGCAAGACGGGACGTTTCCGTCAGAACCTGCTTGGCAAACGTGTCGATTATTCAGGCCGTTCTGTTATCGTAGTCGGACCGGAGCTGAAGATTTACCAGTGCGGCCTTCCGAAGGAGATGGCAATCGAGCTGTTCAAGCCTTTTGTCATGAAAGAGCTGGTGGCGGACGGTACTGCGCATAATATCAAGAATGCGAAGAAGATGGTTGAGAAGCTTCAGCCGGAAGTCTGGGATGTTCTTGAGGATGTTATCAAGGAGCATCCGGTTATGCTGAATCGTGCTCCGACGCTTCATCGTCTCGGTATCCAGGCATTTGAGCCGATCCTTGTAGAAGGCAAGGCAATCAAGCTGCATCCGCTTGTCTGTACAGCGTACAATGCGGACTTCGACGGTGACCAGATGGCGGTACATCTTCCGCTGTCCGTGGAAGCACAGGCGGAATGCCGTTTCCTGATGCTTTCTCCGAACAATCTGCTGAAACCGTCCGATGGCGGACCTGTAGCAGTTCCTTCACAGGATATGGTACTTGGTATCTACTACCTGACGCAGGAGAGACCGGGCTCAGTCGGAGAAGGCAATTACTATAAGAATCTGAATGAGGCGATTCTTGCATACGAGAATCGTTACCTGACGCTTCATTCCAGAATACATGTCCGTGTTGAAAAGACAATGCCTGACGGACAGGTTGTTAAGGGCAATGTCGAGTCTACACTGGGACGGTTCCTGTTCAATGAAATCATTCCGCAGGATCTTGGGTTTGTCGACCGGTCGGAACCGGGCAATGAGCTGAAGCTGGAAATTGATTTCCACGTTGACAAGAAGAAGCTGAAACAGATTCTGGAGAAGGTCATCAACAACCATGGCTCGACAAGGACCGCGGAAGTACTGGATGATATTAAAGCAACAGGCTACAAATATGCGACAATCGCTGCTATGACCGTTTCTATTTCCGATATGACCGTGCCGGAAGAGAAGCCGAAGATGATCGAGCAGGCACAGGAGACGGTTGATAAGATTACAAGGAACTTCAAACGTGGACTGATCACAGAAGAAGAACGGTATAAAGAGGTTGTGGAAACCTGGAAAGCAACGGATGATGTTCTGACGGAAGCACTGCTTTCCAACCTTGATAAGTATAACAGTATTTACATGATGGCTGATTCCGGAGCCCGTGGATCGGATAAGCAGATTAAACAGCTTGCCGGCATGCGGGGTCTGATGGCTGATACAACAGGACGTACCATCGAACTGCCGATCAAGTCGAATTTCCGTGAGGGACTTGATGTTCTGGAATATTTCATGTCTGCACACGGAGCCCGTAAGGGACTTTCGGATACGGCACTTCGTACAGCCGATTCCGGATATTTAACGAGACGTCTTGTCGATGTTTCCCAGGAGCTTATCATCCGTGAAGTGGACTGCTGCGCTGACAGACAGGAAATCACAGGCATGGATGTTCATGCGTTTATGGACGGGAACGAAGAGATCGAGAGTCTGCAGGAACGTATCACAGGACGGTATACGTGTGAAGATATTGTAGATGCAGGGGGAAATATTCTGGTCAAGAGAAACCATATGATCACACCGCGTCGTGCCGAGGATGTTATAAAGCATGGTGTCGATGAGAATGGTGACCCGATCAGTCATGTCAGGATCCGTACGATTCTGACATGCAGATCACATGACGGTATCTGCGCGAAGTGCTACGGCGCGAATATGGCTACAGGCGAAGCGGTTCAGGTCGGTGAGGCGGTCGGCATTATCGCCGCACAGTCGATCGGTGAACCGGGCACACAGCTGACAATGCGTACATTCCATACCGGAGGTGTTGCCGGTGATGATATTACACAAGGCCTTCCACGTGTCGAGGAGCTTTTTGAAGCCAGAAAGCCGAAAGGTCTTGCTATTATTTCTGAGTTTGCCGGTACAGCGACGCTGAATGATACGAAGAAGAAACGTGAAATCATCGTTACAAACCACGAGACGGGAGAGACGAAGGCATATCTTATCCCATACGGGTCACGTATCCGCAACAAGCTGCGCGACGGTCTCGTGGAAGGAATTGAAATAGAAGCCGGCGAAGAGCTGACCGAAGGAAGTGTAAATCCGCATGATATCCTGAAAATCAAGGGTATCCGTGCTGTTCAGGATTATATGCTTCAGGAGGTACAGAGGGTTTACCGTCTCCAGGGTGTTGAAATCAACGATAAGCATATCGAGGTTATTGTCCGCCAGATGCTGAAGAAGGTCCGTGTCGAGTCAAGCGGAGATTCCGGAATGCTGCCGGGAACGATGATCGACGCGCTTGATCTGGAGGATATGAACGAGAAGCTCGAGGCGGAAGGCAAGAAGCCGGTTGAGGGAACGCAGGTTATCCTTGGTATTACAAAGGCATCGCTTGCAACGAATTCATTCCTGTCGGCAGCGTCCTTCCAGGAAACGACGAAGGTACTTACAGATGCCGCGATCAAGGGCAAGGTTGATCCGCTGATCGGACTGAAGGAGAACGTCATTATCGGAAAGCTGATCCCTGCAGGAACAGGCATGAAACGATATCACGATATCCGCCTTGACTGTGATTACAGTGAACTTCAGAAGACGGACGCGGGAGCGCAGCTGGACATTGATGAAATTCCGGACAGTGCGGATGAAAGCTTTGAAGATGAAGAATCCGAGGCACAGGTCAATGCAATGACCGAGGCCGTTGACGAAGATGAGGCGGAAGATAGTTCTGATTCGGAGGAGAAAACCAATGAAAGCAGCAAAGATGTCGTAATGAGCGAATAGAGCGTTTCTTTGTCAATGATTGGGGAAAAATTTTCAGCAGGAGGAAATTTCATATTTCCTCCTGCTTTTACGTTGTGCGCACAGGAGAATCCTATTTTTGAAACTATCAAAGTTCCGATATCCAAAAGAATTCAGTATATAAGGCAGCCTGGTCCAGTCACAGAAAGGGAGTTCTCAATTGGCATTAATAAAACAACATCATCAGTGGGATGGTTGCGGCCGACAGGATCGTTGTTACTGAATTGATCCGTGCCGCGTATGCAGTATCCTTATCATACCGGAGCACAAACATATTTAGAACTGTGGCGATCGGACATGCGGAAGCAATGCTCACAACAATCCGGATCGTCAGGTCGATCGGCAGTACGTGTATGATTGATATTTCCACCAGAGGAAATACAATCAGTGTAAGCAGTGACATTTTTATAATGCGTTTGTCTTCAAGCAAGTCTTTTATACTGTTTTTAGACAGTCCATAGCCGATGATCAGCATAGCCAGAGGCGTATTCAGGTCTGCCATATATTGAAAGCCGGCGGACAGAACATCAGGAAAGGTGACACTGGAAATGAACAGAATAAATCCAATGCCTATTGCTATAATATTGGGATTGAGCATATTGTGAAGCATTGTGCGAACGCTTATTCTCGCTGTTTCATTCTTCATAATCGTGATGCCATAGCTCCAGCACCAGATATTAAAAACTACCAGAAATGCGGATAAATAAAAAACGCCCTCTGTTCCGAACACACTGCTGACGACTGGAATACCGAAAAAGCCTGTATTGCGGAATATAAGAGAAAACCGGTCAATCTCCCAATCTTTCTTTTTTTTATGAGTCAGTAAAATCGCTCCCACAGTTGACATACCTATGATAAACGCGCTGACTGTAATCGTGATAAGAAAATTCATCAGCATTTTCTGTGAGAATTCCTGCTGAAAGGACAAGAGCACAACAAGCGGACTTACTGCATACATAAGAATGCCGGATAAATCCTTCGCTCCCTGCTCTGTGATCAGTCCTGCTTTGGTGCACAGAAATCCAACGGCCATTAAAATCAGCATGATGATAATTTGTTTTCCAATAATCAATGCCATAGAATGTCACCCTATAAATGTTAGTTAAAAAGTTGAATTGCTGCTGTGCAGAATGTGGCTGTCCGGATTATCTATACTGTTTTTATTGTATTCTCATTCATCCTGAAAAGAAAGATATCTTTTTGAATTCAACGGGCAGTCATGGAGGTGTATGAAGTAAAGTCCGGATATGAATTCATAGCTTTAGTTGACTTTATATAAGATGCAGAGTATTCTGAATAAAGTTCTAATAATTTTTTCATTATAGATGAAATCAGGAATAAATATGATGAAAACAGCATTGGGTAAGAATTGGACCATCGTAGCGGGGTGCTTTCTATTCCTCGCAGCCTTTATGGGCATTGTCAATAACAGCTTTTCATTTCTCATCATTCCTGTTACGAATGCATTGAACTGCTCCAGAGCGCAGTTTTCTGCAAGCCAGAGCATTATATATTTATTTAATGTAATAGGCTCTCTATTTGGCTGGAAATTTTATTCCCGCTATGGAATTGTAAAGGTCATGCGTTTTACATGTCCGCTGTTAGTCTTATCCTTTTTCCTGCTTTCTCTGTTAAACAAACTTACATTTTTTTATCTTGTATCGATTCTTATTGGATTTTGTATGGGGTTGTCGACAAATGTCCCTATCGCACTGCTTCTCAAGTACAGTTTTCCCAAAAGGTACGGATTTGTACTCGGTATTGCACTTATGGGCAGCGGTATTGGAGGAATGATATTTAATCTCCTTACAAACGCTTTTATTCAGAATTTTGGATGGCGTTCTGCAATTCAGATACTTGCAGTCATCATGGCATTCCTGACGATTCCTGTAGTCTTTTTTATTTTTCGAGAACCACATCATTTAGCACTGGATAACACTGACAATAATAAGACCCATATGAATGGATACAGAAAGAATCGAAGCATCATATTGACAGCGGCTATTCTTTTCTTCTTTTCAATTGCCAGTGTCGGTCTTACCACTACATCTGTTCCATACTTACAGGATATTGGATATTCTCCATTTTTTGCTTCTGTCTGCTCTTCTGCTACTATGGCGGTATTAGCAGTTGGAAAGCCGGCTGAAGGTGCCTTGATAGATAAATATGGCATCATATCCTGTACATATGCTGCGTTTATTTCAACAATCATCGGTTTGGCCGGTCTGATCTTTTTTAATAATGTGTGGATGATTCTGCTGATTCTAATCGGTGCGTTTTGGGGATGTCCCTTCAGTACGGTCGCAACACCTGTTTTAGCCATTAAATCCAAAGCAAATGATGTGGACCGGGAAGCGGTAGTTGGTTTATATAATGCAATGATTTATTTAGGCTGTGCGCTTAGCCCCTTCTTTGCTGGATTGACATTCGATTATTTATCAAGTTATCGTTTCTATTTCATTGTATCCGCGATGATTGTCGTTGTGGAAACTTTGCTGATTCATAAAATAATTCCGGAAAGGTCTTAAAAGTTCATGAAAATTCCGTAAATAAACAGGGGTGTGCTGTAAAATGACATTTTCAGTCATATGAGCAGCATGCCCTTTTACTATATTAGCAATTGAAACGGGTTTTTTAGACAAGAAAAATTACGGTAAAGACGCCTGCAGATTGTACTAAAAATAATAATTAGCTTAAATATAGAAAATACACTAATTATTATTAAGTATTCTGCAAAATATTGAAGAAAATAAATATAAAATGATATAATTCAATAGAAATTAGAAAACGACTAGTTCGGCGCCGGACTTGAATTTTTTAATGAAATGGGGGATGCAAATGGATAAAACGGATATTGGTATTATAAAATGCCTGACCAAAAATGCGCGTATGAATGCATCACAGATCGGCGAAAAGGTAGGTCTCTCTGTTTCAGCCGTTATTGAGAGAATGAAGAAGCTGGAAGCTTCCGGTCTTATTCATCAATACGTGGCGGTTCTGGATGAGAAACTTGCCGGTTTTGATACACAGGCACTCATATCGATCCGTCTGGAGCATCCCAAATACAATGAGAGCTTTTCAAGGTGCATGCGGGAGCATCCTGCAGTGACTGACTGTTATTATCTGACGGGAGATTTTGATTATATGGCCAGGGTTGTGACAGGGTCAACGGAGGATCTGACGAAGGTCTTGAATGACATCAAAGAAATGCCCGGTGTATCTCTGACAAGAACGTTTGTAATACTGGAGAATGTCAAGCACAGAGGCCAGGCTATTCCCAGTGAGAAGCAGTGAAAGGTGCTGGTTTTGGATCAGCAGGTGAGGAGGAACAGAAATGATTATTGGTATCCCGAAAGAAATTATGCATGATGAAGCAAGAGTATCGGCTACACCGGAAAATGTGAAACAATATATAGCAGATGGAAATACAGTATTGGTGGAAACAGATGCCGGTATCGGATCGATGCATTCCGATGAGGAGTATAAGGCTGCGGGTGCCGAAATCTGCGGAAATGCTCAGGAAGTTTATGATAAGGCAGAGCTGATTTTAAAAGTAAAAGAACCGCTGTTCAATAATGAAACCAATAAACATGAAGTTGATATGATGCATAAAGGCCAGTATCTGATCACATTTATTCATCCGGCGGCTAAAGTCAATCACGGAATGGTCAAAAAGATGGCAGAAGCGGGTATCATCAGTATGGCAATCGAGGGTGTGCCGCGTATTTCCCGTGCACAGTCCATGGATGCCCTGACATCGATGAGTACATGTGCCGGATATAAAGGTATTCTGATGGCTGCAAACGAGATTGACAGGTTTATGCCGCAGGTGTTTTCCGCGGCGGGGCTGATCAAGCCATGCAATACACTGGTGATCGGTGTTGGCGTTGCTGGTCTTCAGGCTATAGCCACAGCGAAGCGGCTTGGCTCCATCGTCTATTCTGCAGATATAAGGCCTGCGGCCGAGGAACAGGCGTTGTCACTGGGCGCAAAAGCTGTTGCGTCCGGAGTAGATCCGGCTCTCGCAGTCGGCGAGGGCGGGTATGCCAAGACGTTGCCAGATGAGGTTCTTGCATCTGAACGTGCTGAAATTGCCAGGGTGCTTCCGGAGATGGATATTGTCTTTCTGTCAGCGTTGATTCCGGGCTGTCTTGCTCCCGTCCTTATAACAGAAGATATGGTAAAAACAATGAAACAGGGATCTGTAATTGTTGACATCGCGATTGATCAGGGCGGCAACTGTGAGATTACACTCCCCGGAAGCAAAGCAGTAAAATACGGGGTCACGATTGAAGGAATCAAGAATATTCCGGGACTGCTTGCGAGTTCCTCAACGTTTATGTATGCCTCGAATATGTATAATCTCGTGAAATATCTTCTTAAAGACGGCCGTTTTTCTCTTGATGAAAAGGACGAGATTGTAAAAGGCATCATGACAACGCGTGACGGCAGGATCGTTCACGAAGGTGCTCTTGCTGCGATGAGGTTGGATGCATGAATGCGGGATTGTTAGTAATAATTTTCATAGCGGCGGCTGTTCTCGGCTATTTCATAATCCGCAATGTACCTGCGCTGCTTCATACACCGCTTATGTCCGGAATGAATGCACTTTCCGGCATTACGGTTCTGGGTGCAATTGTAGCTGCGGTCGTTGCAGGGAATGGTGTCGGAGCAGTCTTAAGCGGAGC
>Ga0163159_1001697_pt1 | contig 20311 bp, 13 predicted proteins | sample BioMet9_FD_108702 | JGI IMG/M metagenome (GOLD analysis project Ga0163159, IMG submission 108702) | Microbial communities from bioreactor (seeded with sewage sludge) at Lawrence Berkeley National Lab, California, USA - Biofuel... | ecosystem: Engineered > Bioreactor > Anaerobic > Unclassified ... | reverse complement strand
TACGACGAGGATAGCACCATCCATCTGAGCAGCGCCGGTGATCATGTTCTTGACATAGTCAGCATGCCCCGGGCAGTCAACGTGTGCATAATGACGGTGTTCCGTTTCGTATTCAACGTGAGCCGTGTTGATCGTAATACCACGTTCCCGTTCTTCCGGAGCCTTATCGATATCTGCATAATCTTCGAATTTAGCCAAGCCTTTAGCTGCCAAAACTTTTGTGATAGCAGCTGTCAACGTCGTCTTGCCGTGGTCAACGTGACCGATCGTACCAATGTTAACATGCGGTTTGGTTCTTTCATACTTTTGTTTAGCCATTTTACGTTTCCTCCAATGTCAGTAGACTGTTTAGTAAATATTAACCTTTTTCATTAATGACTTTTTCAGCCACATTTTTAGGCACTTCTTCATAATGGTCAAACGTCATGGAATAGTTACCGCGACCCTGAGTCTTAGAACGCAGGTCCGTTGCATATCCAAACATTTCAGCCAGTGGTACGAAGGCATTGATGTGCTGTGCACCACTGCGTGCTTCCATACCTTCAACGCGGCCACGGCGGGAATTCAAATCGCCGATGACATCGCCCATGTAATCTTCAGGGACGACAACTTCAACCTTGACATACGGTTCGAGCAAGGTCGGGTTCGCCTTTCTGGCACCTTCCTTGAAGCCCATAGAACCAGCGATCTTAAAGGCCATTTCCGAGGAGTCGACATCATGATAGGAACCATCATATACGATGACTTTGATATCGACCATGGGGAATCCTGCCAGGACACCTGTTTCCATTGCTTCTTTAACGCCTGCTTCAACCGGCCCGATGTATTCCTTGGGGATAGCGCCGCCGACGATTTTGTTTTCGAAAACAAAACCTTCGCCTGGTTCCTGCGGAATGAGTTCGAGATAGCAATCGCCGTACTGACCGCGACCGCCGGACTGCCGTACAAAACGGCCTTCCTGTTTAACAGACTTGCGGATGGTTTCACGATAAGCAACCTGAGGTTTGCCCACCGTGCAATCTACTTTAAATTCACGAGACATACGGTCTACGATGATATCCAGATGAAGTTCGCCCATACCGGAAATAATCGTCTGACCGGTTTCGGCATCTGTCTTGACGCGGAACGTCGGATCTTCTTCAGCCAAACGGGAAAGGGCAATGCCCATTTTTTCCTGGTCAGCCTTGGTCTTCGGTTCAACGGCTACGGAGATAACCGGATCAGGGAATTCCATTTTTTCCAAAATAATCTGATGTTTTGCATCGCAAAGCGTATCGCCTGTCGTCGTATCTTTCAATCCGACAGCAGCGGCGATATCGCCGCTATAAGCCATTTCGACTTCTTCACGGTGATTAGCATGCATACGCAGGATACGTCCAATACGTTCTTTCTTGCCCTTAGTCGAATTATATACATAAGAGCCTGCTGCCAACGTTCCGGAATATACCCGGAAGAAAGCCAGCTTGCCGACGAACGGATCAGCCATGATCTTGAAAGCCAGAGCCGAGAACGGTTCTTCGTCATCGGATTCACGATGATCGTCTTCATTAGTATCAGGATTGATACCTTTGATAGCCGGGATATCGAGCGGTGAAGGCATGAAGTCGACGATAGCATCGAGCAGCATCTGGACGCCCTTGTTCTTGTAAGCAGAGCCGCAGAGAACAGGGAACATCTTGTTCGTTACCGTAGCTTTACGGATAGCCGTCTTGATTTCTTCGATCGTCAGTTCTTCGCCTTCCAGATATTTCATCATCAGTTCGTCATCGGTTTCAGCTACAGCTTCGACCATGATCTGACGATATTTATTCGCTTCATCCAACATATCTTCGGGGATGTCGCCTACTTCAATTTCTTTGCCTAACGCATCATCATACGTTTCGGCCTTCATCGTAATCAAATCGATGATACCCTTGAAATTCGCTTCAGCACCAATGGGGAGCTGGATAGCAACAGCATTGGCTTGCAACCGGTCTTTCATCATTTCTACACAATTCAAGAAATCTGCACCGGTCGTATCCATCTTATTGATGAATGCGATACGGGGTACTTCATATCGTTCAGCCTGGCGCCATACGGTTTCAGACTGCGGTTCTACACCGCCCTTTGCGGAAAACACCGCTACGGAACCATCGAGTACACGCAAAGACCGTTCCACTTCAACGGTAAAATCAACGTGCCCCGGCGTATCAATAATGTTGATACGATATCCCTTCCAATGGGCCGTCGTAGCAGCAGATGTAATGGTGATGCCTCGTTCTTGTTCCTGAGCCATCCAGTCCATCGTAGCTGCGCCGTCGTGTACTTCACCTATTTTGTGAACACGGCCTGTATAAAAAAGGATACGTTCCGTCGTCGTGGTTTTACCGGCATCGATGTGGGCCATGATACCAATGTTTCTCGTCTTTTCCAAGGGAAATTCTCTTGCCACGATTTTTTCCACTCCTCAAATAAATAAAATTTCTTACCAGCGATAGTGAGCAAAAGCCTTATTGGCTTCAGCCATTTTGTGTGTATCTTCCTTCTTTTTAATAGCAGCACCTGTATTGTTAAATGCGTCCATTAATTCAGCAGCAAGTTTTTCCTTCATGGTACGTTCGCCACGTTTACGCGCGTAGCCTACAGCCCAGCGGATACCGAGAGATAACCGACGGTCTGCCCGTACTTCGACAGGAACCTGGTAGTTAGCGCCACCGACACGGCGAGCCCGAACTTCCAAAACAGGCATGACGTTGTTCAAAGCCTGTTCGAAGACTTCCAGGGGATCTTTGTTCATTTTAGAACGGATGATATCAAATGCATCGTAAACAATCGTTTCTGCGACGCCTTTTTTACCATCGAGCATAACTTTATTGATGAAGCGCGTTACCAATTTGGAATGGTATACCGGATCCGGCAACACATCGCGCTTCGGCACAGGGCCTTTTCTTGGCATGTCAAATTCCTCCTTTAGTAGTGCAAATTATCATTAAATTATCGTTCAGCAATTATTTTTTTGCTCTTTTGGCACCGTATTTAGAACGGCTCTGGTTGCGGTTGGCAACGCCGGCTGTATCCAATGCGCCGCGGACGATATGATAACGTACACCAGGAAGGTCTTTAACACGACCGCCCCTAATCAATACAACACTGTGTTCCTGTAAATTGTGGCCAATGCCGGGAATGTAAGCAGTCACTTCGATTGCATTCGTCAAGCGTACACGGGCTACTTTCCGCAATGCGGAGTTAGGCTTTTTAGGCGTAGCTGTGTAAACACGCGTGCAAACCCCACGTTTCTGTGGGCAGTTCTTTAATGCCGGTGCCGTGGATTTCTGTTCCATGACCTGGCGTCCTTTACGAACCAATTGGCTGATAGTTGGCATTTGCGCACCTCCTCTCCAAACAATTAGATTTATAATGAATCATCAAAGGCAGATAGCCTTCAGATGATATTACCGAAATTACTTCAACAGGCCGACGGCCGCTGCCTTGACTTTAATACGGCAGGCCATGCCCAATTCGACCATGCTGTGGGACTGATCGACGGGAATACCCGCACCTGCGGCATACTCCAGCAAGGGACCTGTCACCTTTGTCTCGCCATCAAGGGCTATATACAGCTGCAATACTTCGTTTCGTTTCATCGCTTTCAATGTCTGCTTCGCCCCTACGGTCTTACGCAGACTGCCTAACTCTTCCAAGCTCACGGAACTCACCCCCGGCTTCACATCAAAATGGACGCAGAAGCATCTGCGACACTAGATAATTTTATCATCACAGTTTTAGTATGTCAATGCATTTTACGAAAAATCTACACAAATGGTACATCTTTTATTACACTGTGCCGGGTGATTCTCACTCTTCTTATGCCCGGACAATACAGAAAAATCATGCCCGGACAATCGTCCGGGCATGATCGCTCCAATTTTATTCAGTTACGGGAACCGTTTCGCTAGTACCCAGATCAGCAAGTACATCGCTGCTGCCATCTGCCGGAGTTTCTTCTTCCGAATATTCTACGACAGGAATGGTTTTCAGGACCTGTACCTTGCGATAGCGGCTCATGCCGGTACCGGCTGGGATGAGCTTGCCGATGATAACATTTTCTTTCAGGCCCAAGAGCGGGTCGATTTTGCCCTTGATGGCTGCTTCCGTGAGGACACGGGTCGTTTCCTGGAACGAGGCTGCCGACAAGAATGAATCCGTAGCCAGGGCCGCTTTCGTGATGCCCAGGAGGATATTCTTGCCCATTGCCGGTTCACCGCCATTGGCCTTGATGCGCCGGTTCGTATCTTCGTACGTATTCAAATCGATATATTCGCCAGGGAGCAAATCGGCATCACCTGCTGATTCCAGTTTGATCTTACGCATCATCTGGCGCACGATGACTTCGATGTGCTTATCGTTGATTTCAACACCCTGGGATTTGTATACTTTCTGTACTTCGTATACGAGGTACCGCTGCGTCGCTTCCACACCGAGGATGTGGAGGATGTCGTGTGGATTGACAGAGCCTTTCGTAATCAGGCTGCCTTTTTCGATGACATCGCCTTCATGGACGGCGATATGGGAACCATAAGGCAGTGTGTATACCCGTTCTTCGCCGTCATCACCGAATACGTGGACCTTGAGGATATCCTTATGTTCTTCCGTTTCGCTGATTTCGACACGGCCGGCAATTTCACTGATGATGGCATTGCCTTTCGGTTTACGCGCTTCAAACAGTTCTTCGACACGAGGAAGACCTTGTGTGATATCACTGGAGGAAGCGACGCCGCCCGTATGGAACGTACGCATGGTCAGCTGCGTGCCCGGTTCGCCGATGGACTGAGCTGCAATGATGCCGACGGATTCGCCGACGTTGACCTTGCCGCCCGTACCGAGATCGCGGCCATAGCACTTGGCACAGACGCCATAACGGGAACGACAGGTGAGGACGGAGCGGATCTTGACAGTATCATAATATTTGACGACTTCTTTAGCCGTTTCTTCAGTAATTTCTTCATTGAGCGGTACGATGACTTCGCCCGTTTCCGAATTGACCAGCGTCTGTGCTGCTGTACGGCCGATGATACGGTCTTCCAGCGATTCGATGACGCCGTTGCCTTCATCAGAAAGGATAGCGCTGACTTCGATGCCGCGGATGTCGTTGTTGCGGACCTTGACTTCGTCCACATCGCTGGACAAAATCTTTTCGATGGCATCTTCAGTCAGAGGCGTGCCGGCAGGACAAATTTCAAAGCCGCATTTTTCTACGACAGCTTTTTCTACGGTCTTGCCGAGCATGTTATCGACCATGGCCTGACGCAGGGCTTCACGGATTTTATCTTCCGGTTCGCCGAGCATGACCGTTTCGATGACATTAGTATGGTTCAAATCATCGTTGATATCCATCTGGCTGCCCCGCAAGGACAGGGAATGGATATTGTGGTCGCCGATAAAGGTCAAATCATCTTCCGTCAGCAAATGTTCTTCCGGAATCAATTCTTCTTCCGTCTGCGGATCCAAGACTGCTTTAGCCAGGACACGGCCGATGAGCTTATCCCGCAGGAGAGCGATAGCCGCGCGGCAGGAAGCTGCCAAGCGGGCCCGTTCACGGACGAGGTCGATGCCGAAGACATCACAGTCATCTTCCCGGACGATGACGTCCTGAGAGACGTCGACGAGACGACGGGTCAGATAACCCGAGTCAGCCGTACGCAATGCCGTATCAGCCAAACCTTTACGAGCGCCATGGCTCGAGGTGAAGTAATCCAGTACGGACAGGCCTTCGCGGAAGTTGGCCTTGATCGGCAAATCGATGATCCGGCCCGACGGGTCAGCCATCAATCCACGCATACCAGCAACCTGACGAATCTGCTGACGATTACCACGAGCCCCGGAGTCAGCCATCATGAAGATGGAGTTGAACGGGTCCATGTTATCCATCATGACGTCCGTGACATCATCCGTCGCTTTATCCCACAAGCTGATAGTCTTACGGTACCGTTCGTCGTCGGTGATCAAGCCGCGCTGGAACATGCGGTTGACGTTCAAGACCTGATGTTCCGTCGCATCGAGAATCTCTTTCTTTTCCGATGGAACCTGGATATCGGAAATAGCGATGGACATACCAGCCTGGCGAGCGTAATGATAACCCATGGATTTGATTCTATCGAGCAAGGCAGCCGTCTGCGTATTGCCGACGAGGTGGAAGCAGGCATCGACGAGCTTGCCGATCTGTTTCTTGTTCATGAGTACGCCCAGGCACAATACATCGACGTAGTCGCGGCCTTTGCCATTTCCCTGCAGGAAGTTCTGGATGGCCTCCTTGTCCTTCTTGCGGTCCGGCAGCGGACGTACGGTCGACAAATCAATGCCAAACGTTTCGTTCAAAGACGTAAATCCATAGTCCAGGATGTGACCTTCTGCATCGCGGATCTTGATGAGATGGTTCGAATCGATGATGCCATTTTCATAAGCGAATACGACATCTTTAGGATCGTCGAAGACCATGACTTTATCTGTATGATACAGCCGCAGTTCTTCGTAAAGTGCTTCGTTGTACAGGAGACGGCCTGGTGTCGTTTCGACCATGCCGCGGCCAGGGATACGGATCTTCAACAAGGCTTCGATGTTGATGACGCCGGCATCATAGGCAAGCATGACTTCGTCATAGGATGTGAAGATTTTGCCTTCACCCTTGGCACCTGGCTTGACCAGGGTCATGTAATAAGCGCCCAGCACCATATCCTGAGACGGTACGGCTACAGGCTTGCCGTCCTTTGGTGCCAGGATATTGTTAGCCGAAAGCATGAGTGTCCGCGCTTCAGCCTGAGCTTCTACGGACAAGGGCAGATGGCAGGCCATCTGGTCACCGTCAAAGTCGGCGTTGTAAGCGGTGCAGACCAGCGGATGGAGCTTGATAGCCCGGCCTTCCCACAAGATTGGTTCAAAAGCCTGGATACCCAGACGATGCAGCGTCGGTGCACGGTTCAGCAGGACCGGATGTTCCTTGATGACATCTTCCAAGACATCCCATACTTCTGCCGATACACGTTCGACTTTCTTTTTAGCATTCTTTATATTAGTAGCGATACCCTTTTCCACCAATTTCTTCATGACAAAGGGCTTGAATAATTCCAGGGCCATTTCTTTTGGCAGACCGCATTGATGCATTTTCAATTCCGGACCGACAACGATAACGGAACGGCCGGAATAGTCGACACGCTTGCCCAGCAAGTTCTGGCGGAAACGGCCTTGTTTGCCCTTGAGCATATCGGACAAGGACTTCAAAGGACGGTTGCCTGGGCCCGTGACCGGACGGCCGCGACGGCCGTTATCGATGAGGGCATCGACAGCTTCCTGGAGCATGCGCTTTTCATTACGTACGATAATATCCGGAGCGCCCAATTCCAACAACCGGCCTAAACGGTTGTTACGGTTGATGACGCGGCGATATAAATCATTCAGGTCGGACGTGGCGAAACGGCCGCCGTCGAGCTGTACCATAGGCCGCAGTTCCGGCGGGATGACTGGTACGACATCGAGGATCATCCATTCAGGACGATTGCCGGAATGGCGGAATGCTTCTACTACTTCCAGACGGCGGATAGCCCGCACTTTACGCTGGCCCGAAGCGTCCTTCAATTCGGTCCGCAGTTCTTTATTCAACTGCTCCAGATCCAGTTCACACAGCAATTCCTTTACCGCTTCAGCACCCATGCCGACGCGGAAGGCCGTGCCATACGTATCGAGATACTGCCGGTATTCCGATTCCGTCAGGAGCTGCTTTTTCATGAGCGGCGTGTCGCCGGGATCGAGAACGATGTAAGAGGCAAAATACAATACTTTTTCCAAAGACCGCGGAGAAATATCCAAAATCAGTCCCATACGGCTCGGGATTCCCTTGAAATACCAAATATGTGAAACAGGTGTAGCCAGTTGGATATGTCCCATCCGTTCGCGGCGGACCTTGGCCCGCGTGACTTCGACGCCGCAGCGGTCGCACACAACACCTTTATAACGGATCCGTTTATATTTACCGCAATGGCATTCCCAGTCCTTCGTCGGCCCAAAAATGCGTTCACAGAACAAGCCGTCCCGTTCTGGTTTCAGCGTACGATAATTAATAGTTTCCGGTTTCTTTACTTCGCCGTGGGACCATTCCAAGATCTTTTCTGGAGAAGCCAAGCCAATCCGCATCGAATCAAATTCATTCACATCTAGCACAAATACCGCTCCTTTCTCACTATATAAACTGGATTATTCATTATCACTATAATCATCTGTATCGGTATTTGTATAACCGCTTAATTCACTGATTACGTCGTCTTCTTCACCAGCGTTGACGTATTCGTCGGCATTGTCGGATTCTTCTTCGTCGCCGGCTTCTTCCTGATCATTGGAGGAATCCGGCACCGGAGCACCTTCCATGATCTGTACGATTTCTTCTTCGCTTTCGCCTTTTTCCGGTTCGATTTCATCTTCGTCATCGAGTTCGCGGATGACGACTTCTTCGCCGTCTTCATTCAGGATGCGCACGTCCAAGCCAATGGCCTGCAATTCCTTGAGCAATACCTTGAACGATTCCGGTACACCCGGTTCAGGGATATTTTCACCCTTGACGATCTTTTCATAGGCCTTGACACGGCCGACCACATCGTCAGACTTGACTGTCAGCATTTCCTGGAGCGTATAAGCAGCGCCATAGGCTTCCAGGGCCCACACTTCCATTTCCCCGAAACGCTGGCCGCCGAACTGTGCCTTGCCGCCCAGAGGCTGCTGCGTGACGAGGGAGTACGGACCAGTCGAACGAGCATGGATCTTGTCGTCGACGAGATGATGGAGCTTCAGCATGTAAACATAGCCTACGGTGACACTGCGGTCCATTGGTTCACCCGTACGGCCGTCATACAATACGGTCTTGCCGTTTTCCGGCAGGCCTGCCAGACGCAGTGCTTCGAACACGTCTTCAGCATGGGCACCATCGAATACGGGGGTAGCAATATGGATACCAGCTACGTCGGGCTTGGGCATGCCATAGGCATCCATATCATAGCCCGCTTCGCGCAGTTTTTCTTCCAGTTTTGGATCCATGTTCTTGATTTCCAGACCGATTTCGTGCATAGCCCAGCCCAGATGGGTTTCCAGGATCTGACCGATATTCATACGAGACGGAACGCCCAACGGATTCAATACTATCTGGACGGGCGTGCCATCGGGCAGGAACGGCATATCTTCCTGACGCATGACGCGGGATACGACACCTTTGTTGCCATGACGGCCAGACATCTTATCGCCTTCATGGATCTTACGTTTTTGTGCTATGTAGACGCGCACCAGGCGGTTGACGCCAGGCGGCAGTTCGTCATTGTTTTCACGAGAGAAAATCTTGACATCGACGATTTTCCCGGATTCACCATGAGGAACGCGCAGGGATGTATCGCGGACTTCCCGTTCCTTGTCGCCAAAGATGGCGCGCAGGAGCCGTTCTTCCGGCGTCAGTTCCGTTTCGCCTTTCGGCGTGACCTTACCGACGAGGACATCGCCAGGATAGACATCGGCACCGACGAGGATGATACCTTCTTCATCGAGGTTTTTCGTGCTGTCTTCACTGACATTGGGGATTTCCCGGGTGATTTCTTCTGACCCGAGTTTTGTATCACGGGCATCGCATTCATATTCTTCGATATGGATGGATGTATAGATATCTTTCTTTGGCAGATCTTCACTGAGCAGGACAGCATCTTCGTAGTTATAACCTTCCCAAGGCATATAGGCAACGAGGATATTGTAACCCAGAGCCAGTTCGCCGCCATCTGTCGCCATGCCGTCGGCCAGGACCTGGCCTTCCGTGACTTTATCGCCTTTCATGACGATAGGACGCTGGTTGATACACGTGCTCTGGTTGGAACGCATGAATTTAATCAGGCGGTACCGGTCTTTGCTGCCCGTTTCGGTCGTGACGACGATTTCATCACCGCTGACGCGGGTTACTTCGCCGGCGTGTTTGGCCAAGATGCAGACGCCGGAGTCACAAGCGGCTTTGTATTCCATACCTGTACCGACGAGCGGTGCCTGCGTACGCAGCAGAGGCACAGCCTGACGCTGCATGTTCGCACCCATGAGGGCCCGGTTCGCATCATCGTTTTCCAGGAACGGAATCATGGATGTACCGACGGAAACAACTTCCTTAGGCGAAACGTCCATGAAATCGACACGTTCAGGCGCGACTTCCAATACGGCTTCGCCATGACGGCAGGCAACGCGGTCATGGACGAATTGGCCGTCTTCAGTCAGCGGTTCGTTGGCCTGAGCGATGATGTACTGTTCTTCTTCATCAGCAGTAATATAGTGAACTTCGCCCGTGACGATATGTGTTTCTTTATCGACACGGCGATAGGGAGCTTCAATAAATCCGAATTCGTTGACTTTGCCGAAGCAAGCCAGCGAAGAAATCAACCCGATATTCGGACCTTCAGGCGTTTCTACAGGACACATACGGCCATAATGGGAATGATGGACGTCGCGGACTTCGAACCCTGCCCGTTCACGCGACAAACCGCCTGGCCCTAAGGCACTAAGACGGCGCTTATGCGTCAATTCGGCCAGAGGATTCGTCTGGTCCATGAACTGAGACAGCTGGCTCGATCCAAAGAATTCTTTGATAGCTGCTACGACTGGCCGGATGTTGATGAGGGCCTGCGGCGTAATGGATTCTGTATCCTGGATCGTCATACGTTCCTTGACGACACGTTCCATACGAGTCAGGCCGATACGGAACTGATTCTGCAGCAATTCACCGACACAACGCAGCCGGCGGTTGCCCAAGTGATCGATATCATCCTTCGTGCCGAAGCCATCCATGAGGTTCAACAAATAATCGATGTTGGCAATGATATCTTCCTTCGTAATGGTCCGATGTTCGTACGGCAAATTCGAGTTGTTGCAGATAATCTTATATACAGAGCCATCGGCTTTTTCGACCAGTACTTCTACCAGGCCTTCGCCGCCGAAGACGCCGCTCTGTTCGATGGCATCGATTTCATTGGCGCCGATTTCCGTGTGGGCATCGACGATGACTTCACCCGTTTCAGCGTTGACGATCGGTTCATGGAGGGTCAATCCAAAAATCCGATGCTGCCAGCCGAGTTTCTTAGCTGCTTTATAACGGCCTACGCGGGCCATATCATAACGGCGAGGGTCGAAGAACAAGCCTTCAAAGAGATTGCGGGCACTTTCTACAGTCGGCGGTTCACCTGGACGGAGCTTCTTGTAAATTTCAATGAGCGCTTCATCCTGCGATTCCGTCGTGTCCTTTTCAAATGTCGCTTTCAGGCGTTTATCATTATAGAATAATTCCAAGATGGAAGCATTCGTAGACCAACCCAAGGCGCGGATCAATACCGTAACGGGAATCTTGCGGTTGCGGTCGATACGAGCGTAGACGATGTCATTGGCATCGGTTTCCAGTTCGATCCAAGCACCGCGGTTAGGAATAACAGTGGAGTTGTACAGACGGACACCCATGGGGTCGATTTCCCGGCCGTAATACACGCCAGGAGAACGCACCAACTGGCTGACGATGACACGTTCAGCACCATTGATGATAAATGTACCCGTATCCGTAATCAGAGGGAAATCACCCATGAATACTTCCTGCTCTTTGATTTCGCCCGTTTCCTTGTTGACCAGGCGAATCAATACATGAAGCGGTGCGGCATACGTCGTATCCCGTTCCTTGCATTCACGAATGTCATACTTAGGCGTAATCTGACGCTTGGCAATCATGACGAATGCCTTCGAGTCATCCGTCCGTTTTTCCCCCAATTTGAAATCCTCGAAGGATAAAGACAGGTTACCCGATGCATCCTGAATGGGAGAGATATCCTTGAAAATATCTTTCAGACCCCGTTCCAGGAACCATTCGTAGGATTTGATCTGCAAATCCAACAAATGTGGCATTTTTAATACCTCGTTAATCTTAGCATACGTGTATCGAGTCCTTTTTCCTACTTGTACAGGTTTGAACATGCTATTCCTTCACCCCTTATAAAAAGTTAAACATAACGATATCGCACCAAAAACAGTTTCCTTAACAGACAAAAAAGCAAGGCTCCATCACCGCATTGAACCTTGCTTAACTTGTTATGTTTAACGGAAGCTGTTCCTCCATGTTTATATAATCAATAGCATTTGCAATGAGTTATTATAGCACAAAAGTTTTTATCCGTCAATAACCGATATTCATTTTTTGTTGAACTTATTTAATCAAGGCCAACGTGTAATTTTTCTTTCCTTTGCGGACGATGACGAAGCGGCCGTCGGAATTCTTGTGCGGGCGCACGATTTCGTCCAGAGAAGCGACCTTGACCCCATTGATGGTAACAGCGCCGTTGTTGACATCTTCCCGAGCCTGCCGTTTAGATTTGTATATCGTCGAATCGACGAGCCAGTTTACGACGTCTTTTTCTTCAGGCGATACCGATACGGTCGGCATCTTGCCAAAAGCCTGTTCCAATTCGTGACCGGTCAAATCGGCGATGTTGCCGTGGAACATGGCTGCCGTGATGTTCTGCGCTTCCTTCAAGGCTTCCGGGCCATGGACGAACTGCGTCACTTCTTCAGCCAGACGGCGCTGGGCCAGGCGTTTTTCCGGTTCTGCCTGGACAGCCTGTTCCAAACCGTTGATTTCTTCCTGAGATAAGAACGTGAAGTATTTCAAGTATTTAATGACATCGGCATCATCCTGGTTGAGCCAGAATTGATAGAATTCGAAAGGAGACGTCTTTTCCGGATCGAGCCAGATAGCACCACCGGCTGTCTTGCCGAATTTCGTGCCATCGGCTTTCAGCATCAAGGGAATGGTGAGGCAGAATGCCTGTGCTTCCGCGCCGTGCATCTTGTGGATCATATCGATACCGGCCGTGATATTTCCCCATTGATCAGCACCGCCGATTTGCAGTTGGATATCATTATGTACAAACAGATGTTCAAAATCGATGGACTGCAGTATCTGATACGTGAATTCCGTAAAGGAAATACCCGATTCCAGACGGCTGGCAACGACTTCCTTAGCCAACATGACGTTGACGCTGAACAATTTGCCATAATCCCGCAGGAATCCCAGCAAATCCAGCTTGGACAGCCAGTCGTAGTTATTGACGATCGTAATATTGGAATCTTCGCCAAAGAGATGGATGAACTGAGCCTTAAGTTTTTCCGCATTAGCATGGATCGTATCCATCGTCTGGAGCTGCCGTTCCGTCTTGCGGCCACTGGGATCGCCGATGACACCCGTACCACCGCCGATTACTATATAAGGATGATGGCCTGCCAACTGGAACCGTTTGAGCATCATAAAGGGAATCAAATGACCGATATGCATGCTGTCACCTGTAGGGTCGACGCCACAATATAAGGATATGCTCTTTTCAGCAGTCAGTTTCCGCAAGCTTTCTTCGTCACTCACCTGATTGACGGCACCGCGCCAAGTCAGTTCATCGATAATATTCATGATTTACAATCTCTCCTTTGCCGTTTCATAAATTCTCGTCACATGTCGCACTTTCATTATTATATAGAATGAACCCCGTTCCGTCAAATGCAACACTGCCTGAGTACAACAGCGGCCATCCGGGCAAAGAGTTCATAGCCCCGTTCATTAGGATGGATACCGTCCGCATAGAGCTGGCTGCCGTCCTCTTGTCCGGCCTGCAAAAATGCATCGTAAAAATCGATACAGCCTATGCCCTGCTGTGGGAACTGTTCCAAAATCCACTGCCGATGCGCTGTAATGCATTCATTATGTCGCGCCACGTCTGCTGCTGCCTGCCAGCCATACCAGCAGCTTTCCGGCCGGGTCAGGGGCGGTATGCCCAAGATGACGCCGACATCTGCCTGCTTGGCCTGCCGCACCATAGCCGCCATATTAGCCCGCGTGGCATTAGGCGTAATATCCAGCAATATATCATTGGAGCCGCCCATGATGCAGACCCAGTCGGGCCGTTCGTCCAATACATCCCGCGAGAAACGCAGGCGCATACCTGCCGTCGTATCACCGCAGGCACCACGATTCAAAATACGCATCCCCAAGTCTCTGGCCAGCAAGCTGACCCAGCCCCGGCCAGGCGGGACATCATAGCCATAGGTCAAACTGTCGCCGATACATACTAGTTTCATGACATCCTCCTCATTTTTCCTATCAGGGCAAGACATTCATCCCCCTACGGCTGCTTGCCGATATAAGCCAGGATACCCCCATCGACATAGAGGATCTGCCCGTTGACAAAATTCGATGCATCCGACGCCAGGAACACAGCCGGCCCTTCCAAATCTGCCGGCGTTCCCCAGCGACCAGCCGGCGTCTTGGCAATGATGAAGCGGTCAAAAGGATGGGCCGATCCATCAGCCTGCTTTACCCGCAATGGTGCCGTCTGCGGTGTCGCAATATAACCTGGGCCGATACCGTTGCACTGGATATTGTGACTGCCAAATTCCGAACAGATATTACGCGTCAGCATCTTTAGCCCACCCTTGGCAGAAGCATACGCCGATACGGTTTCCCGCCCCAATTCACTCATCATAGAACATATATTGATGATTTTTCCGTGACCTTTTGTCATCATACCAGGCAGTACTGCTTTAGACACGATGAACGGCGCTACCAAATCGATATCGATGACTTCGCGGAACGAATCAACCTCCATATCACACATGGGAATACGCTTGATGATACCGGCATTATTGACTAAAATGTCGACACCTCCCAACGTATCTTCAATCGTCTGGACCAATGCCTTGACATCGTCCTCTTTTGTCACATCGGCTATATAACCATGAGCCTCGATGCCTTCCTGCTTATATTCTGCCAATGCCTGCGACAAATGTGCTTCACTGCGACAATTGAATACTATCTGAGCGCCAGCCCGGGCCAGAGCACAGGCGATGGCAAAACCGATGCCGTAAGCGCCACCAGTGACCAGCGCTACTTTCCCTTCTAAAGAAAACTGTTTATTAAAATCCATGATATAACCTCCTCATGTAATTAGTTACGACCTACGTCGAACCCTTTATTGTGTCCAGTTTAAGTTTACCATTTCACTACCACCAATGGAAGTGCCCGCCCCTGATTGGGACGGGCATATTCATACGTTAAATTGGCATTTCGTATTATATTACACCATATTTTGGAGCCGCATGTAGACTACGACGACACTGATGATGGCAAATAAGACCATCGTCATGTAATCGGCACTCTTGGGCTGGACATTGCTCATGAAGCTGTGGCGCTGCTGGCTGCCGAAACCACGCAGTTCCAAACTCAAAGCCATCGTTTCCGAACGGCCCAGGGATTTGAGCATGAGCGGCTGTACGACGGACAAGTAGTTGGCCATGCGCTTGAACATATTGGCATGCATGGATAATCCCCGGCAAGCCTGTGCTTCCTGGACGGCATGGCTTTCAGCGATAAAATCGGGAACGAACCGCAGCGCTGCCGTAAACATAAAGGCGTACTCATAGGGAATCTTGATCTGCGTCACCATGGCCGCCGTCAAATCCTGCAGTCTCGTATTGGTCAGCAAGATGACGAACACTACGGTCATGGCCATCATGCGCAGGCCCGTCACATAAGCCGATTCCAGGGAACCGCCGCCTAAGAGCTGGACGACGCCAAGGAAGACGGCAAAGATAGCCAAGGTCACGACAGCCTTGCTATTACGGGATAAGCTGCCGCACAAAGCCAGCAACAATAATTCCACGACTACCAAAATGACCAGCGGCACCGTCGTATGCAGGACCAGCGCCCAGAACGAAAACGCCAGCGTACCGAGTAGTTTTGTAACAGGAACGAGTTTTTCCATCATGACCGATCGCCTCCCAGCCGTTTCATCAATTCCACTTGGAATTCTCCCATGGATTTACAATATTTCATACCCTTGACTGCCAAAGACAACACGACTGATTCTGGCCGGGTCAAACCCAGGTCAGCCAAATCGTCGCGCTTGGTGAATAATTCCTGGGGCGTCCCATCGAATGCCACCGTACGATGGCCGATGATGACCGCCCGCTGGCAGTACTGCGCCAGTATGTCCATATCGTGCGTAATGAGGAGCACCGTAATGCCTTCGCTGTTGAGCTGAGTCAAAAGCTTCATGAGCCGCACCTTTTCTTCCGTATCCTGGCCGCTCGTCGGTTCATCGAGGATGATATATTTCGTGTGCATGGCTAAAGCCGATGCGATGGCTACGCGCTGCTTTTCGCCGCGGTTCAGATTGGGCGGATAGGCTCCTGCCCTGTCTGTCAGGCCCGTATCGGCCAGAGCTTTAGCGACAGCCTTGATCACATCAGCATCAGTCATACCCAACTGCTGCGGGCCGTAAGCCACTTCTTCCCGGACGGAGGAACGGAACATCTGTCGTTCCGGCCGTTGGAATACATAGCCGATATAGCGGCTGCGCGCTGCTGCATCCTTGCCCAGCATACTTACACCGTCTATGAGGATATCGCCATGGACTGGCATTTCCAGGCCCATCATGAGACGGGTCACGGTCGTCTTGCCGCTGCCGTTGCGGCCGCCGATGCCCACCAATTCGCCTTCACGGACTGTAATATTGACATGTTCCAGCACGGTGATACCGTTGCCGTAATCAAAAGCTACATCTCTCAATTCTAGCATGCTTCTCTACCCCCATTCAGCTTTTCCAATTCCCGTACAGCCGCGTCCGTAGACAACCATGCCGCACCTAAGGGATAACCGGCTTTTTCCAAGGCCATCTGGCAAGCAAAGACCGGTGGAATTGCCATAGCATATATATCGTGGTCATACATATACCGCAACGTCTTTTCGACGCCGCCATCGCTGACGATATGCCCTTTGTCGAGCAAAATCAGACGGTTGGCATAAGGCAGTGCCGCTTCCAGGGAGTGATCGATGACGATGATCGTATGACCGTAAGTAGCGTTCAGTTCATGGACGAGATCATAAAATTCGACGGTCCCCTCCGGATCGAGAGCCGATGTCGGTTCATCGAAGACAAGTATATCCGGACTGGTCGCCAATACACCGGCAATGACCAGGCGCTGGCGCTGCCCGCCAGAGAGTTTATTGAGCTGACGATTGCGAAATTCCGTCAATTTTACTTTTTTCAAGGAATCGGCAATGGCTTCTTCTATTTTATCCGGTGCAACACCCATATTTTCAAGGCTGAATGCGATTTCCTCTTCTACGGTCATAGCCACGAGCTGGCTGTCATAATCATCGAGCATGGTACCGATATGACAGGCCAGATCCGAAATAGTCGTCTGCGTCACAGCCTGGCCGTCTACAAATGTCATACCTTTCATGACGCCGCCATAGTAGTGAGGAATGGCGCCGGTCATGGCCTTGCATACCGAACTCTTGCCACTGCCGCTTTCGCCGGTAATGACGACGAAGTCACCCTTTTGGATGGCCAGATTGACATCCTGCAGCGTAGGCTGGTCCTGCTTGTTATACGTATAAGAAAGATGTTCCATGGATATGATGCCATCTTGAGAAGGCTTCAAATCATAGCCGCTATGGTCGGACGTGACAGTTTCCGTTTCCGGTGCGTCGAGAAAGCCCCGCGAAGCAAATAATTTCTGTGCCGGGAAAAACAAGATAGGTGTCACGATTGCATTGACCAAGCCGACGACGGCAACAAGGGGCAGCATAGCGGTAAAATACACCACATTAGGCAGATTCATGACAAATTTCAGGATTGTCACAAAAGCACCGCCGCTCAAGCATGTAGAAATGAACCCCGTCAGTACAGGCAGGAGCGAATAGCCCCGGAATTTCAGGAACTGCAGGTTCCGTACCAGGAAAGCACAGGACAAAGCCCCGACAGGTTCACTGATGAGGTTGCCGTAGGGAAACCCGGATTTGGATGTCAACACGTTCAGCATGGCTGCTACGAGGCCGATGCCCAGAGCCTGCCGGTATGACGGTTTCGTCAAACCGATGGCAACACAATACGTCGCGATCATCCAGTTTGGCGTAATGCCGGCTACACTCGGTGAAACGAGATGCAAAATGGCGCCGATGGCCAACATGAGCGTACTGATCGTAATCCAACGGAATTGGCCGCCCTGCCGATGATGAAATTCCAGTTTAGCAATATCTTCGATGGTCTTCATATTCGTTCCCTCCCAAAAAAATAACCTTTCGTCTCTTCTATATATTAAATAGAAGGGACGAAAGGTTGATTGCCTTCCGCGGTACCACCCGTATTGACTTTAAAAGTCCAGCTCAGCATGTACAATATCATACACGTTCCTTTGATATCGGTGGCAATACACCGGCACACCCTACTAGTAATCGTTCAGGCTGCGTCTCGCGAATCCATTCACCCCGTCGACCCGTACTGGTCTCCCACTGCCACCAGCTCGCTGCTACTGTCGTTACGGACATACTCTTTTCGTTCATCGACTTTTTATAAAGTTACAAGTATTATATCAATTTTTCAGATAAAGTCAATACAAGAATTCATTTTTCTTATTTTAAAATTCAATTTCCTTATATTTAAGGTGTATCAAATGGCTAAAACAGCATGACCTGAGCATTTCAATCAAAGGTGCGCGAATATAAATCGCTTTTTTCCAAAAATTCTTCTACCGTTTCAAAGCCCAGACGCTTCAACAATTCGATGACATAGGGATTTTCCATAGGCGTCCCGTACACAGCGCTGTCGCCATAGGCCAGGACGTGGCGCCGCCCTTCTTCACGGTTGATGATGGCTTTGGGGCCGCCGACACAGCCGCCGACACACCCCATCCCTTCAAAGAAGTTGCCGTCCCGCTTCCCTGCCAGGATATCGTTGATCATAGCTTTGCAAGCCGGTACTCCATCGGCTTTGCGGGTCTTGATTTTTATGTGCCGATCCGGGTTCAATTTTTCTACAGTATGCTGCACCGCTTCGCTGACGCCGCCGGCGAAAGCGTAGATGATGCCGGCCCGGGAGGAATGTTCCCGCTGCGTTTCAGCCATGGTGGCCGCATCGATGGCAAAGGCATCAAAAATATCACGCAGTTCCTGATACGTCAGGACATAGTCGACGGCGTCGGCAATATCCGGTTCGCGGCGTTCTGCCTTTTTGGCCAGGCAGGGGCCGATGAATACAGTCTTAGCATCAGGATATAATGCCTTGATCGTACGGCCGCCGGCAATCATCGGGGATACGGCACCCGGTACGTTAGGCAGGAGGTCATGATATAGCTTTTTAATCATGGCAATCCACATAGGGCAACAGCAGCTCGTGAGCTGGTAATCTGTTTCACTTTGTATGTTTTGATCAAATTCCAGAGCTTCTTTCAAGGTCAGGATATCGGCAAAAACAGCTACCTCTATCATGCCGGCAAAGCCCAGTTCCTTCAGAGCCGTACGCAGCTTGCCTGCCGTCACGTCAGGACCGAATTGTCCGGAAAAAGCTGGTGCCACCAAGGCATACACCGGTGCATCATGCGTCCGCAGTGCTTCCAGGACGGGCAATATATCTTTGCTGGCTACGAGTTTCTGTCCTTTGCAAGCATCGATGCAGACGTGGCAGCCCACACAAAGCGTATCATCGATAGTGATTCCGTCTTTGCCGTTAGGGCGTATGGCATCGAATTGACAATTACCGGCACACGTTTCCTGCTGCGACGGTGGGCAGGCACAGGCACCGGTCCGCCAAACGAGAGGATGTGCTTCCGGATGAAGCAAACAATCCATTTGATTCTGGTCGGCATCTGCCGGAAGTGAAGGAGCCTTGCCGGCCGCTTCGTCTTGCAACATTCGTTTGTATAACTCGTTTAATGGAATCATATAATTTCTCCTTTATAATTAAAAAATCATGGGATGTGAAACAAATAACCGACACAAAGGCAAGCGGAGCGCACATCCCCCCAGCGGTTCAAAGCCGCCGTCCCTATTTTGCTGCCTCCTCCGCCAAGAAAAGGCAGACATCCGGGTACAATAGAAACGGGGGCTATACGCACAGCGAAGGATTTCCGTTTTCTTGACGGACTCGGCTAGCAAAATGTACGGAACGACGCCAATTCACCGCTGGGGGACGCGCGCCCCGCTTTACGTGTAGTTTCTACATCGGCTTGACTGGACTCTGTTGGCATATTGTATCCTACGATGGTTTTCCGCCAGTGTAATACTTTCGTTTACAATTGTGTTGAGTGACTTTCAAGTCACCAGCAAGATTTATCTGTGCCGAGAGAACAGCGGGACGGGGTGTCCCCTTGTAGCGGAGCGAGCGTTCGGTCAGCCGCCCTTCTCGTATGTCTGAGCGCACGATGTGGTATTGGCCTACCTCAGCAACTCAACGGCGGCCTTCGCGAG
>Ga0163159_1001693_pt1 | contig 20367 bp, 13 predicted proteins | sample BioMet9_FD_108702 | JGI IMG/M metagenome (GOLD analysis project Ga0163159, IMG submission 108702) | Microbial communities from bioreactor (seeded with sewage sludge) at Lawrence Berkeley National Lab, California, USA - Biofuel... | ecosystem: Engineered > Bioreactor > Anaerobic > Unclassified ... | reverse complement strand
GAAAAATAAGCAGTCCATAATCTATAAAGAAGCACAGAAAACCCACGAGACTAAATCGTATGATCTGCTGAAAAAGTTTTAAAAGCTTACTGTTTTTCATAATATTTCCCCCGAAAGCCGACATAAGTCATAACTTGAGATATTATACCATAAGCAATTAAACAAAGCAAACATCCGGAAAAAAGAGATGCCGGACGATTTGGTTCGTCCGGCATCTTTATCTGGGGGTCAACTCTTTCTTATAAGCACACGGCACGCAGCCTGACCAGCCGCAGTACTGTGCGCATCTGCTGTTTTTATTTAGGTGCTACACCTGCTTTGCCGCCTGGGCTTAATTTGTAGATCAGGTATCCAACGAAATACCATGCGATCGTATAAACCCAGATAATAAGACTGCCGTTCGCGAATGTCGTAGCATTGCAGATAATCAGTATTGCGAGAACGATAATCGGCAGAGCATTTCCGCCCGGTGCTTTATATCCGTCTGCAGGAAGCGGTGCTTTCTTACGTGCCGGAATAATGCAGATCAGCAATACGATGTTAACGATAACCGAGAAGAATGCGCCCATGTTGACAATCTGCATCGTATACTGCGGGAACAGGGAAATAATTGCACTGATTATAGAAATAATTGCAAAAGCATTGACCGGTTCTCCGTTCTTGGCTGTCTTTCCAAACCATGCCGGAAGGATCTTATCCTCTGCAGCGGATTTCATAGCCTGGCCGGTCATTGCGATGCTGACAAGCATTGTCGTAATAAGTGCAAGTACTGCTGCGATTGATACGACAGCTGCAAGCCATGGTGTCTGAGTAAGCGAAACAAAGCACGCGGCAAACATAGGAATATATGTCATGCCCGGATTCTGTGCAAGGAACTGGGATGTAACGAGACCGAGCGTTGCAAGAATGATCAGTCCGTAAATAAGAACTGTGCATCCCATGCCGATAAACATAGCTTTGGGAATCGTCTTGTTCGGATCCCGTACTTCCTGTGCCATAAATGCAAGAGCACAAATATTGCCGTATCCGAGAATAGCTGTCGGAACCATTGAGAGGAATCCAACTGTACCGGCAGAGCCCTGTGTAAAGAAAGGTGTCAGGTTGGCACCGACCCATTTGCCGCTTGTAAACGCAACAATTACATAGACTGCGCAGGCAATTGCCAGAGCAATAACAAGAATATTATTAACCTTTCCTGCGGTAGATATTTTCAGAGCATTCAGCAAGAAGCAGAACAGAATCGAAACAAGAGCCAGAATAACCTGCCATGTTGTTCCGCTTAAGTTCGTAAAGCTTGCGCTTAAATACGTTCCTACATAAATAGCTGAAAAAGCAACGCCGCAGAATGTGACATTGATGAATCCCCAGCACATCAGCCAGCCCCATGCAGGGCTTAACGCACGTGCAGGAAATTCATAAACACCGCCAGATCTTGGGTAACGGCTTGCAAGCTCTGCGCATACAAGTCCGAATACCAGCATAACGACAGCACCGATCACCCACGAAAGAATGGATGCAGGACCTGCGCCGTAAATCGTGACGCCTGACAGCGAAAAGATCGCACTGCCTATCATACCACCGACCAGTATGGATACACCAGCGCCAAGACCTAATTTGCCATCATTTTGTTCTTTTGACATTGAGTAACACCTCCGTTTTGTAATTTAACATGTTGCCGTTAAGTTGCTCCCCCTTCCATTAACTTCAGCACAAAAAAAGCCGTGCTCTATTATGTATTTAATAATACATCATGTATTATAAAGTTTCAATGTTAATAATATACAGAATTTTTATAAAAATTTTATATGATATTTATATTTGGTATTTAAATAACAGAATCGTATATAAAATGGACAGGCTGAAACGTATAACCGCTACACAGACAACAGCAAGACAAGTTCAATTTTCATTCAAAATCTGACAGAAAAGCTCTATAGATTAGTCTTATTATAACCTGATATAGAAAAAAAATCAAGATTCTGCAGCACATTCCAGAACCCGGCTGAAAACCTGCTGCTTTCTGCACAGCCATCTTCAGCCGGGTACTGTTTAGCGTATACTTTTATGCCGTCGCGCCGAACGAGGCATGACTGCTCAATCCGCCATCCATCAGAAATACATGGTCCACACGCGGCAGATCGATTCCAATCGTTTCATTCAGCACATCTTCAACAGTTTCAACCGGTTTGATCAGAATCTCTTTCCGGAGTTCCTCCGGCACATCCTTTAAATCCGCAAGGTTTTCCTTCGGAATCAGGACCTTCCTGATTCCGGCCCGCTGCGCGCCCAGCAGCTTCTCTTTCAGGCCGCCGATCGGCAGTACCGCTCCGCGGAGCGTTATTTCCCCCGTCATCGCCAGAAGCGGGTCGACACGTCTGCCCGTAAATAATGATGCAAGCGCGGTAAAAAGAGCGATACCGGCGGAAGGTCCATCCTTCGGAACGGACCCTGACGGAACATGGATATGGATATCACGTTCCCGGAAATTAACCGTGGTAAGCGGAAGGCGTGATTTCAGCAGACTCAGGGAAATCTTCGCGGATTCCTTCATGACATCCCCAAGCTGCCCCGTAAGTGTTACCTCGCCGCTGCCTGGCATGTCCGTTGCTTCTATAAAAAGAATTTCTCCCCCGGCCGGCGTCCATGCGAGACCGGTAACAACCCCGGGCGGATTATCCTGCTGTGCCATGTCATGACGCGAAACCTTCCGCCCAAGGATATCTCCCAGATCTTCTTTTTTTATTATAAAGGAAGTACCTTCCGCACCTGTCACAATCTTCTCGGATGCAAAACGCGCAATCGCCGAAAACTGCTTTTTCAGGCCACGCACACCTGCCTCCAGCGTATAATTGTCGATTATTTCCTTAACCGCTTCATCATCGACCGAAAGCTGTTCCGCTGTTAGCCCGTGATCATTCAGGACCTCGGCAAGCAGATGCTCCTTTCCGATATGGAACTTCTCATCCGCCGTGTAGCCGCTGATCTCAATGATTTCCATCCGGTCAAGCAGCGGTCCCGGGATCGTATCCAGCGAATTTGCTGTAGCGATAAAAAACACATCAGACAGATCATACGGCAGATCCAGATAATGATCCGTAAAGGTATTGTTCTGTTCCGGATCGAGCACTTCCAGCAGTGCACCGGCCGGATCGCCGGAAAACCCGCCTGTCATCAGCTTGTCAACTTCATCGAGTACCATGACCGGGTTTGTGGTGCCTGCCGCCTTCATATTCTGCAGAATACGCCCCGGCAGCGCACCGACGTAAGTTCTTCGGTGTCCCCGGATCTCAGCTTCATCCCGGATTCCTCCCAGACTTATGCGGATATACTTCCGGTCCAGCGCTTCTGCGATGCTCTTTCCAAGACTTGTCTTTCCTGTTCCCGGCGGCCCCACAAGAAGCAGAATCGAGCCTTTATTATTCTTCTTAAGCTGCGTGACTGCAAGATGCTGGATAATTCTTTCCTTCACCTTGTCAAGTCCGTAATGCCGCTCATTCAGAATGGTCCTTGCACGCTCCAGATTGACCGGCTTCGCCGCTTCTTTTTTCCAAGGGAGCGCCAGCATAAAATCGAGATAATTCCGGATCACGCTTTCTTCCGGATTTCCCTGGCCCATCGTATCCAGCTTTCTGGCTTCGGCAAGCGCAGCCTTCTCAGCTGCTTCCGGCATACCTGCATTGCTGATGCGGGCGCGGTAGTCCTGTTTCTCCTCTGGATCACTGCTTTCTTCATCGCCGCTTTCATTCAGCTCCTCCCGGATAGCCTTCAGCTGTTCCCGCAGAATCTGCTTCCTGTAAAAACGGCTTGCGCTGTCGGAGATCTTCTCATTCAGCTCCATGCTGAATTCCAGCCCTTCCTTCTGTTTCAGCAGATCATCCATAAAGCAGAGGCTCCGCTCTCTAAGCGAATCCGTTTTTAAAAGCTCGTATTTATCCTCGTCAGAGACCGGCATATAACGGACCAGATACGAAATCAGTTCATTGACGCTGCGGATCCCTTCAACGGCTTTGACATACTGCTCTCCGCCGCGGAAATGGCCGCTGATCTCTCGAACGACCTTCATAAGATATTCCAGCATCTCCGCCTGTTCCCTGTCATTAAGATCGTCACGGTCCGGTGCCGGCGCATACATACCGCAAAGAAGACCATTTTCCATATAGATGCTGCTTACCGATACACGATCCGTCGAATGGCCCTTCAGTATAAGACCGCTGCTCTCCGCCTCCGTTTGCTCCACTTCGAACAGGACACCCAGGCTGTGGAAATCTTCTGCAGCCGGCTGTTTCGGATCCCCGCTTTTCATCGGCAGCGCAATCACTTCAAGTTCGCTGTTTCCTTGGTCAGCAAGCGTTTTAGCTAATGCTTCGGATACACCAAATGGTCCGGCCAAAAGCTCAGAATGCGGCAGCAGCACGGACCCGGCTATCGGAAGAATAACTGCTTTTAATGTATTTTGATTATTTTCCATAATATTTCCTTTCTTTTAAATGAATGCTCATTTAATATAGCTTGAAAAGAAAGCAGAGTCCTTCGCCTTTACGCGTGAAACGATTCTGCTGTATGTTGTCAGTTACTGATCAGCCAGAAGCGCCCTGCTGATCATTTCAATCAGTTCTTCAAGACGGCTTTCCCGGTTCGCTTCGCTCGTATGATGATCAAGCGCGATCGCCTTGACCGGATAAAAAAGAACCGCCGCGATGTTCTCATCACTGTAATTCCGGATAATACCCTCTCGCTTCATCTTCTTCATCAGATCAAAAAGCTCTGCCACACCCCGGTTCTCGCCGCAGCATCCCGACAGGGCCGGACACCGTGAACATTGTTCCACAAAGCTGAAGATTTCCTGATGCTCGTTCATATAATTATAATATGACCGGATGAGTGTTTCGATCAGACATGCGCCATCCGTACGTGATGATACACTTCTGACCAGATAGCCGTAGACATCTTCCGAATACTCCCGGTAGATGGCCTGCATCATGTCTTCCTTGCTGTCAAAATAAATATAGACCGTTGCCGGAGACACATTGGCAAGGCGCGCTATCTTGGAAATGGAAGTCCCGTCGATACCCTCCCTCAGGATCAGTTCGATTACGGCTTCCTTGATCCGTTGTTCCTTCTCATCATCTTTTCTTCTCATCAGTCCACCTCATGATTCTATAATAAATGTTCATTCATTTATTGTCAAGTTTATTTTTAGCCTCCACGATCCTTATTATTCAATAAAAAGCAGGAGAAAATATGGAATTCTCTCCTGCTGAAATTCTTTTCATTCCGTTCTGATATGAATTCTATTTTGCCTTTCGAATCTTTTCAAGAACACGTTCCGGCGTCATCGGCAATTCTGTGAAACGGACACCTGTAGCATCACATACCGCATTTGCAACCGCTGCAAGAGTCGGAATACATCCACATTCGCCCACACCCTTTGCTCCAAACGGCCCCACCGGGCTGTCACAATTAACAAGTATGGGAATGATTTCCGGGGTATCTGATGCCATCGCAACCATATATTTATGGATACTGTCGTTTTGCGGGACACCATTTTCATCTACCAGCAGCTCTTCTGTAAGCGCATTTCCAATTCCCATCAGTACGCCGCCTTCAATCTGTCCTTCCACGATTTTAGGATTGACAGCAAAACCACAGTCATGCGCGGCAACCATTTTCAGCACTTTCACCATTCCTGTTTCCATATCTACTTCAACCTTTGCAAAGTGAGCATGCCATGGCGGCAGATTTGCCGGTTCGCTTTTTCCGGTTGCCAGGAACTGAATATCCCGGATATGCGCATGCCAGGCTATTTCCGGCAGCATCATGAACGTATCCGGATTATCTTTGAGGAATACCTTCGAATTCTGAATATCCAGATTCTCTGCCGGAGATTCCAGCAAGGGCACGGCATATTCAATTACCTGCTGCCGTACTTTTTTTACGGCGTCGAGAATCGCGGATCCGGCGCTGAACATAGTGCGGCTGGCATGAGATCCAATATTGAATGGCGTACTTTCCGTATCTCCGAACAGAAAACCAACCTGATTCAGAGAAATGCCCATCGTCTCAGCAGCTACCTGAGGCAGGGTCGTTGATGTGCCGTTCCCCATATCAGGAACACCAGTTGCTATCTGCAGGGAACCATCCTGCTGCAATGCTGCATAGGCGTATGAATAATCAACACTGGCCGGAAAGGAATTGCTGCCGTGCGTGCCGATTCCCATTCCATACCCGATACGTTTTTTGTCTTCGGGTTTATTGACCTTGCCGCGGTTTTTCCACCCGATTTCCGCCGCTCCCTTTTCCATACACTCAATCAGCGCTGTAGTGCACGGATAAGGATTAATCCACGTCGGGTCGTTCGGCTTGACACTGTTTAATATTCTAAGCTGAAGCGGATCGATTCCAAGCTTTTCTGCCATCATATCCACAGCCGAATCGACCGCAAACATGCCCTGCGGATTGCCGAAACCACGCATAGCGCCTGCCGGTGTACGGTCTGTATAATAGCAGGTACCGCAATAATTGCGGAATGGTATGCTGTAGACCGACATCGTCATAGCACCCATGACAGCGCAGGTTTCTGTTCCAAAGCTGCAGTATGCGCCGCCATTCAGTCTGGATATTACAGACAATGCCATAAAATGTCCATCCTTCCTGGCTCCCAGCTTAACCGTGATATATCCGCCGTGACGCGTATCCGAAGCAATAAAATCTTCTCTGCGGGAATACGTCACTTTAACCGGTCTTCCCGTCAGCTTTGAAAGTGCGGTCGCAATTGGCTCTGCTTTGGCGCTCAATCCGATTCGTACGCCAAAACCGCCTCCGATAAATGGCGGATTTTTAACCTGAACCTTGCTGACCGGGGTTTCAAATATTGTAGCCAGCTGTATCTGTGCGCAATGCGGTGTCTGAGTCGTACTTACAACGCGGATCTGTCCGTCTGCTTCAAAATCAGCAACTGCAGACTGTGTTTCCAGCTGTACCTGCTTGATCTGTGGAAGTTTGAAGGTTTCTTCGATGATTTCATCGCATTGTGAAAAACCTTCTTCGATGTCGCGGCAGAGCTTCATTTCGATCACAGCACCGGCAACATTTTTTCCAAAAGGACTCCAGTGCAGATCAGGTGCATCCGGTTTCACCGAGTCAAGAGGATCATATATGGCAGGCAGAACCTCGTACTGCACGTTGATCAGCTTAAGCGCTTCTTCTGCCGCTTCTTCTGTTTCCGCAGCAATTGCGGCAACTTCATCCCCAACATAACGAACTTCATCTTCAAAAATATGCTGATCCAGTGTCGGCCTTCCCTGCGGACCGGTGAATACCATTGCTCCGGCTGTTGTAAACGGTACTTGTGATGTATTCCGGGATGTAGCTACTGCTTTAACACCGGGATATTTCAACGCCTCTGCTGTATCTATACTGATCACCTTCGCGTGTGGATGAGGACTGCGCAGTATTTTTCCGTACAGCATTCCTGGAAGAGAAACATCCGTCGTAAAAACTGCCCGCCCGAGGGCTTTGGGTATGCCATCAAGACGGTCTTCCGGTTTCCCGACACAATTATAGTCTTTCATCATACGCCTCCCTTGCCGTTGCTCATTCGGGCAGCGATATGTATTGCCTTGATGATTTTTGTATAACCGGTGCAGCGACAGTAGTTACCGGCAATTGCTTCTTTGATTTCATCATCGGAAGGATCCGGATTTTCATCCAGAAGTGCCTTTGCCGCCATGATCATGCCAGGTGTGCAAAATCCGCACTGTATTGCGCCTGCTTCAATAAAAGCCTCCTGCAACGGATGCAGATGGTCCGGATCTCCCAGACCGTCAATAGTGTCAATCCGCGCCCCATCTGCCTTTGCGACAGGCACCATGCAGGAGTTGACTGCCCTGCCGTTCATGATAACAGTACAGGCACCGCATTCGCCCTTTCCGCATCCTTTCTTCGTGCCGGTCAGATGCAGTGTTCCGCGCAGCACATCCAGCAGCATATCGGACGGCATGGCTTCCACCTTAACAGGCTGACCGTTCAATATAAAATGTATTGTGATCATAACAGTACAGCCTCCTTTTCCAAACACAGACAGTGCCCCGGAACCTCTTCCACTGCAGCAGCTACCGCCCGCCTGACAAGTACCGGCAGTACTTCCATCCGGTACTCTCTTGACCCGCGCAGCCTGCTGCTTCTGGGATTTGCCTCCGTCGCAGCCAATTCTGCTGCAGCTGTAATTACGTCCATTGTAGCCGGCGCGTCTTTGAGAGACTTCTCTGCCTTTAACGCACGCACCGGTCCGGCACCGACAGGTGCCATGACAATGCGGACCCACGCAAAAGTTTTGCCATCCGGGTTCAATGCTGCGACAGCTGCGACATTCAGCATCGGAAGTGCCAAAGCGGTGCGCTGTTCGAGACGGATAAATGCAGAGCCCTGATTTTTATTAAGTGCATCGAACGTAATTGCTGTAACAAGCTGTGAAGAAGTATCTATTGCTGATTTTCCGACTCCTTTATAAGCTTTCAGAATTGGTATTGTCGTCCTGCCATCCTGACCGGCAATTTCAATTTCGGCGTCAAGTGCTGTTAAAGCGACTGCCGCATCGGCAGCAGGCTGCGCACTGACAATATTTCCTGCCAGCGTTGCGATATTACGTATTTGAAGAGATCCCACAGAACGACACGCTTCGGCAAGAAGATGGGCATTTCTTTGTATTACAGAGCTTTTTTCTACAGCAGCATGCGTGACTGCCGCTCCGATACGGATCCGTCCGCCCGTTTCCTCGATCTGATTAAGCTCCGGAATCTGTGTAACATCGATCAGCAGATCTGCACTCTTTTTTCCCTCTTCAATATCAAGAAAAATATCTGTGCCTCCGGCAATAACTGCACTTTTACCTGGATGCGCTCTCTGTTTGGCAATAACATTCTCAATTGTCGGGGCAATGTAATAATCGCATTTCATTGTGTACCTCCCTTGTCAGAAAGACATCGTGATCAGAGCTCTTTACCCTGCTGATTCCGCGGCAGTCAGTCCGAAAGTACCTCTGTTCCCGTAGTAGCAATACGAAAACCTCTGCGTCCAAGTTCTTTCAGAAATGCAGTTGGATCTATGCTCTTGTCCTGCGGTGTATAAAGTCCTTTCTTTGTAAGCAGACCTTTACAATATGACTGAATTCCTATCGCTGCCGGTATGCCTGTCAGAATCTGCATCGAACCGAGTCCGCGTATCGGACGTCCCATCGCTTCACAGCAATACCGTGTTTTATGTCCGTTAATCATACCCTCGACAACTACTGATGTACATCCATAATCTTCAACATTAAGACCCTCATGTGTCGCGACGCCCGGTCCGGAAAGAAAAACTGTGTAAGGAGCTATTTTTACACCGTTGATTTCTTTGGGCTGCATATCCAGCATGCCTACGCTGCGCAGAAAATCCATTTTTTCAAGGTATCCGGGCCAGTAGCCAAGCCGCAGGTCAACATTTTTGACACCCTTATCCGCATAATCATTTACGAAATCAGGGATTGTACTCATGTATGGATAATGCTGACAGAGGATCTCTCCGATCGGATCCGGAAAAGTCATTTTTTCACGGTCTTCCATCGGATTTATCATCGTAAATCTGCCGTCTTTATAAACAGGTGCACTGTCCAGATTATAAAGCAGCGGGACTTCACCCGGACATTCGGAGAAAAACATGGAATCACCCATACAGCATGTTCCAATATAGAAGTTGATTGAATCAATGGTATCGAAACGGTCACATGTCAAACGGCCGATCATATTCAGCGTGCCCGGCATATAACCCCATCCCAGCGAACAGGTTAATCCGGCCTTTTCAAATTTATCGCTTAAATCCGCGATAAATTCCGGGCGGGTATGCCCCCACTCATCCGTAGGAACCGGCTTGCCGGGGAACGGCGGACCGGCGATATCTGCCATACCAAGTAAATCCACGCCTGCTTCAAGCGCTGCAAAAAGTCCAAGAAAAACCGTAGGACTTGCTGCCGTGTTCATTACAAGATCATGCTTCTTCATTGCGGAAACAAGAGCGTCATGGTCATTCATATCCAGTTTCATATACCTTACACGCGGATCTCCAAGCTTCTCCACTCTTGCTTTAAGAGCTGCTTCATTTCTGGACGCAAGCGTAATACCACTGATATTTTCAGTATCAATCGCCAGCAGATCCATTACCATACTTTCGGCCTGCATACCGGTACCGCCGAGTATCAAAATATTTTTCGCCATAATTGCTTCCTCCTGACATCAGATACAGATTCTGCTTTGTCCGGTCGGTCACGGCAAAGCTTTTGCTTCGCTTATATAGTAAAACCGAATACAGATACAGCGCGTACAAAAATAACATCTGTGTTTTGGAAACATATGCAAAAAAACACCGGCTTCCGAAGAAGCCGGCAAAACTGTAATATTTTTCTAATTATTACGTTGTCTGCCGCATCTTTTTCCAAATCGGAAGCAGCCGATACATAATACGAAATAATTCACGATCCTCCTCTTTGCTTAAATCCATCCCCCAGAGCTCCTCAATCTGCCCGATTCTGTACCGTATGGTGTTGGCATGCGTGAACATTTCATCCGCAGTTCTTGCATAGTTATAATCATTCCTGACCAGACAGGACAACGTATCCGTCAGCATGGCGGCTTTGTCCTGATCGATTGCGTTGAGTTTATCCTGCATACTGTCCATGATTTTATTCACCAGTGTATCGTATTCCGGATAATTGAAGAATCGGTAGATACCCAATTCTCTGTAGAAGAGCACATTTTGTCCGGAATTCAGATACTGACCGATATTAACAGCATGTCTTGCCTCTGCAAAAGCGTTTACAAGTCCATTCGGTGAGGCCGGTTCACTGATGCCGATCAGGAAATCACGGTTTGTTCTTTTCATAAGTTCCAATATTTCTCCGGAAAAGTTCATAATGTCAGTCGTCGGTGTTATTACCAGCAGATCATATCCATTCTCTTTTTCTTGTATGAAGGAAAACAGTACATCATTAAAACGTTTGTGAATCAGGTAACCCAGAAAGTCATTTGTCGGACGAACCGCTTTGCTTTCATTCATGATTGGTTTTTCACGAAGGACAATGCTGTAAAAGCGATCAGGGAGAAGTGACATGTCTTCTTCCGACAATGTTTTCTCCGCATAAGCTGCAGCGAGCAGATCTACAATCCGCCTGGAACGACCGTTGTCATGATTCAGACCTGCACATAGCAAAGCTGCGTAATCAGCTGCCAGCAGCTCCTGTTCATCAAAATTATAACCAGCGCGGATAAGTGTAATGGTACCGATCAGATAGCCGTCATAGAATACCGAGCATCGCAGACAATATTCATTATTTCCGGCAATATAGAAATTCTTGAGATTATTGAAACGCAAAGGCACTGAAATCGAGCTCCAGTAGTCTGGTACATAATATGCTTCGCTGTAATGGTCAAGCGGAGGCTCCGCATATACGTCGTCACGAATGGAAATTACCACACGGCAGTACAGCCATTTGCAAAGCTGATGCATCAGTCCCTTGACCCGATCTCTGTCTGCAGCAAGATGCAGTATATTCAGCATGTCTGGCACCGTAATGATCTGCCCGTCACTGTCCACACGAAAGATCTGACTGGTACGCATCAGAGAAAAAACTTCCATCCCTTCAGGCAGTATCAGCATCGGTAACGCTGTTTGCTCACAGTACTTCTTAATGGCTGCGATATCGTCCTGCCTGCCGTATCCGTTTACACAGAGAATTGCTGCCGCACCGCTGTCCTTCAGATGACACAGTGTTTCACGCCGGGAAGCAGATGTGTAAAAATCCGGCATCAGCAAAACACACATGTCCCTGATTTCTGCAGGGGCTGTCTGAGCACTGCTGCTGACCCCTGCAATGATCCGGTCCGGCTGTATATATCCGGCGGCGGTATATACACGATCATTCAGAAAAAGCTCTTTAAAGCGGGAAAAGCTCATGCGCAAACTGCTCACCCTTTCCATAAAAAAGTGCAAGAGATATGCGATACCTATGTTAAGAACATCTTTATTTTAGCAAATCCACGCTAAGCTGTCCATAGTGCCTGGATTCTGTATGAGCATTTCTATTACAAAAAATGAGCCAAGTTTTTGGAATGTCCTGCGGCCAGATTATGATAAGTTAGTTATGCGGCCAATAACGATATTTCTTTTAAGAAAGGCTGATGGACCATGAGTAAAAAGGCTGTTTTACTGACGAATATTTTTATGTGTATCCTGTTTTCCGCGATCTTTACACTTTTAGGGCAGCTCTTTGGAACCGGGGGGATTCATTTTAATCAGTTTCTGCTGCCCTGGGTATTCGGCCTGGCATTAAGTTTCCTGGTCATACAATTTATTCCAGTTGTACAATGGGGCTTCAAACTGGCTCACACAGTGAAAGCCAGGCCGGATACCTTTGGCCATTATCTGATTATGTGTCTGGCAGTGACGATCGTTCTGAGTGTTATCATGACGATCTGCATGACGATGTTTACCATGAGCGTCCTCGGCGGTGCTCCTGCCGCTGCATCCTTTAAAACTGGCATGTCCTCCATTCCTTTATATCTTGTCTGTGCATTTCCGGTTGTCTTGATTGTATTTAAGCCATGCCAGCACCTGGCACTGCGGATTGCAGGATAAACCTCTGTCAATGCAATCATTCACCGTACTTCTGCATAAACCGCATGATGATCATTGCACAGACTGCGCGATTTGCCGTGCCCTGCGGATTGAGCTTACCATTGTCGCCGGAAATGATTCCGTTGCCGACCGCCCACTTCATTGCTTCAGCAGCAAAACCGCTGACATTTGACGCATCGGGATATGCACTGATATCTCCGTTGGCTTCCGGTTTATATCCTTTATAATTTGCAAAACGGTACATCATCGTCGCCATCTGTTCACGATTTATCTTATCAGCCGGCCCGAAGTTTCCGTTCTGATATCCGCTTATGACACCTGCCTGATATGCCCATAATGCCGGTTTAACATAGAATGCCCCATTATTCTGGACATCCGGGAACTGAGGGAAGTACGTTACGTCCGGAGTGCCTTCAATTCGATAGAGAATCGTTGCAAACTGACCGCGTACAAGATATTCCGACGGTGCAAATGTCGTCGGGTCTTTGCCTGTCATCAGTCCGTGCGCATTGACATACGCAACAGCCGTCATATACCAGGCGCCTTCCTGCGTGTCCTGGAACAAAAAGTCAGTAACCTTGACTTTTGCCGCAGTGCTCGCGGCATCGGCGGTAAGTGTTCCCAGCGTGTCTGTTACGATACAGTAATAGTAAACCGTGCCTGCTCTTAAAGTTGACGGTGTATAGCTTTCAGCTAATGCGCCGTCAATCGGCGTTCCGTTTTCCGTACTGTCTGTTGAACTGCTGTACCATTGATACGAAAGTGTACCGCTGTCTTCTGCAGACGCTGAAACAGTCAATGCTGCCGCGCTGTCGCCTGTATTATAAAATGCGCCGGCAGGTGATGTTGTGATTTCGACCCTTGGCATATCGGCTGCCGTTACCGTAAGAGTCAGTGCAATGTCCTGATAGTTCGTACTGGTGACCGTAATAACGATCGTATCCGTTTCATTCAGAGCGGCCGTATCTGTAGTAGTAAACGTTATTTCACCGCCGCTGACAGACGGTTCTGCTTCTGTCAGAATATGATTGTGGCTGTACGAATCAACGTGCCAGCTTACACCTTCCAGTTCTGTACACGGCAGTTTATACTTACTCTGTCCTGCACTGGCACGATCGACAAGATATTCTTTGCTCTGTGCCGTTCCGTAACCTTCGTTTTGTGCCTTGGCTACCTGAACCGTGACTCCAGCGTCTGTGATTGTCGAATAATTTGCTGTATCCTTTGGTGTAAATACCATTGAAAACATATTGGCTCCGGCATTTCCGACCGGGGTCGTAACGGCCTTTACCCAGCTCCAGGTGCCGTCGCCCGTACCGCTGCTGATATCGACATCCGCAAGTGTATTTCCGTACACAGCAATCAGGTTTTTCGGTGCTGTGCAGACCGGTGCTGCCTTGCTGATCGTAAATGTAATTTCTGCAGACCCTGCGTACGTATCATTGTCAGACGGCACAGATACGATCAGCTTATAGGATCCTGCATTCTTCGGCGCTGACATACTGTCATACGTTCCGCCGTCGGTACTTGTGTACCGGCAAACAAGTGTTCCGCATGAGGATGTAACATCCGTATTCCCCGCAGTCGTTTTAACGAGCGCTGTTCCGGAAAGCGCTGCGGCAGTTCCGTCATACGTCTTGTCCGAAATCGAAAGACCGCTGATCGTGACCGGTGTCTTCGGCGCCTGTACAAGATACGGATAAATGCTGCTGTCGCTGTCACCGTTGCTGACTGCTTCATACCCTTCTGCGATATAGCTGCTGCCCGGCTTAGCAGAGAATTTGCCGCCGGAAACAGAAACTGCATTGTCTGCGGTCTGCGTGCTGTGCTTTACACTTTTAATGATATCTGACCCGCTGGCTCCCTTGAAGCTGCCGCCGGTAATTGTAACTGCCGCGCGTGCGTCCGCCGGGATCGCCGTGCTGCCGGCCGGTTCAAGTGCTGCCGTAACTGCTGGCTGACTGGCACTCTCAAATGTACCGCCGCTGATCAGATAATCTCCGCCGTTTAAAAAACTCATTGCACTGAACGGATACGATCCAGTCTGTCCCGCCAATGTACTCTTGTATGTGCCGCCGTATACTGTGAATGTACCGTTTACCGTATCGGCAGTCTTATGATACAGGGAAAGCAGCGTAATGACCGGAGTGCGTCCGACCGTAATGGCCGGACCGGTGTGGCCGCTTTCACTGCCGAGTGTGACCGTCGAGCCGTCATAAGCAATAATGCCAAACATACCATATGACGCGGAAGGCGTCTGCTCGCTCAGAGAACCGGCCGTCATGGTCAGCGTGCTCCCGCGGCGCGCATAGCCGCTGTAGCCTCCGCCTGCATTCAGATCGATGAACGAGGAACAATCATGTTTGCTGAAATCAGCAGTACTGATATAGGTACAGTCGTCGATAACGATATCAGCGCCGAACGCATTGATGAATCCGCCGAAAGCAGTTTGATACGTGCCGTTTTCGATCGTAAGCTTTGCTCCGACTTCCACGTCGAACAGCTGACCGCTGATATAATTATTTGGCTGTCCCTCTACTGTCTCACCGTCTTCATTTGAAAGGATCGTGCCGTTTCCTTTTACATCGAGACTCTTTCCTTCCGGTACGATGATTGCACAGCTCTTTTCTTCTGAGTTTTTCCCGAAGGTAATGGTCTTTCCCTTTAAGTCAAGCGTATCCGAGCCTTCCGCTTCAACGAAGGAATTGACAGCCAGACTGTTTCCTGATGTTCCGTCGATGAGCGTCTGAAGAGCACTTACAGTTATCGGCTGCGACGCTTCCACTACGTTATACGGGTATGTGCTGCTGTCGCTTCCGCTGTTTTTAATCACAGCATATCCGTCCGCAATATTCGAATCATCCGGCTTCGCGGAGAACTTTCCGCCGGAAAGCGACAGCGAATTGTCTTCAGACTGCGCGTCACTTTTCGTATTGCTGTAAATCCCGGACGTACCTTTGAAGCTGCCGCCGGAAACAGTTATCTCCGCGCGCGCATCCGCCGGAACGGCAATCGTTCCGGAAGATCTGTCGGTATTCGGCTGAAGGCTGGCAAGTATGGCATAACTGCCGGCACTTTCAAACGTACCGCCGCTGATCGAATAATTGCCCCCGTTCATTGCGGCAAGCGCCGATGACGGACGGCCATTATGCTCAGTTGTGCCGACCGTCAGGTTTGCTGAAGTACTCGCGTATGTACCGCCGTACACGGTGAAGCTGCCGTTTACAGGATCAAACGCATTACCGTCTTCATAATACTGTGAAAGCTCCGTCAACAGCGGATTGCGGCCGACGGAAATACTTGGTCCTGTACCGTCACTGCTTTTGCCAAGTGTAACCGTTGCTCCGTCATAAGCTACAATACCGTATATTCCCTGTGTGTCAGAGGAGTTCACCTGCCTGACGGAACCGGCCGTCATCGTAAAGGAACTGGTCTTCGTCGTTGTACTGCTTCCGATGGCATAGTTGTATACGGTGAACGCTCGTTTATAATCCAAAACATTCAAGTCACCCGTGCAGATAAAGCTGCCGCCGTTTATCGTTGCATCCGAGCCTCCGCAGCTGATAAACTGGGCACAGGCGGATTTGTACGTGCCGGCCTCGATCGTCAGGCTGGACCCTGAATTCACTGCAAATATATTGCTTCCCGAATAATATTGAGTGTTGTCGCTCAGTGTCTGCGTATCGTAATACGGTGCTTCGATCGTACCGCCTCCGACACTGTCCGTCACGGTAAGTGTCGATGATTTCAGAAAGATATCATTTAATTTGCCGATGGAGCTTCGTTGGATCACAATGGTTCTGCCCTTCAGATCGAGCGTACCGGTCTCACCGTTCATTGTAACAGAAACCGTCACGTCGACCGTACCGATGTTCTGGCTCACTGCGCTGTCGATTCCCGCCTGAAGCGCGGAAAGCGTCGCCTCCGCGACACTGACCGACGTTTCGGACATGGCATCCACTGTTTCCGATGAATCTTCGGCCATTGCCGCTGCCGGCATCAGTGTCAGCACCATGCATAACGTCAGCAGAAAACTTAACAAACGTTTTCTCATAAATTTCTCTCCCCCTTTGTTTTTTGTTTGAAAAGCACAAGATGCGCTTATTCTGTTTTTAAGTTTATCACATTTGAGCCACGATGAATGCACAATTTTTCTGTTTTATTATATTATATGTTTTATTCATTTTATTCTTTTCACAAAAAAATCCAGAGCCGGAATTTTCTCGTTACAGCAAATTCCGGTTCTGGATTCAACATTCCTTGATCAGCTTTCGTACAATCGCAGCCGCAAAAGTTGAATTTAGTATCCAATTTCTTTGCGAAGAGCTTCGATCATCTCCTGGTATTCCTCATCTTTCAGAAAAACAGGATCCGGGTTTGTAATTGCAAAGCTTCCGCCGAATTCAAATCCGCCTTCGTACTTCGGCACAATGTGAAAATGCAGGTGAGGATTCGTATCTCCGAATGAGCCGAGATTGATCTTTGTGCATCCCCAGAGCTTCTTGATCGCTCCCGATGCTTTCGCCAGATCTTCGCAGAAATCATTCCGCTCCTGATCCCCGCACTCACACAGCTCCTTCTTGTGACTCTTAAGTGCCAGAGCGCACCGTCCCTTATGTGACTGATCCTTAAACAGATAAAGTGTGCCTGCTTTCATCTCGCAGACTTTAAACATAATGGCTTCTCTTCCCTCGTGATGTTCATCACAGTAAAAACAACCCATAGACGCTCCTTCCGAATCTTTGTCCTGTTACGCATTTATTATATCACCTGTTCAGAAAGTCTGCTATGGCTTCCGCCCTCGATCCTGACGATATTATCCATATAATCGATCTTTTTTTCCAGATCAGAATTGAATGTTCCATAAACTGTCAATGCCTTTTCCGGAGGATACTCCTCATACACATACGCGCCCAGCAAAATCAGTCCGCTTACCCGGTCCTGGTTTTTTGACGCATAGGAGCTCGCCATCGCCCCTTCAAGCGAATGACCGCCAATATACCAGGTCTTAATGTCCGGATACTGACCGATCACCGAATCCGCAGCATTCTCGTTCTGAAAAGCCAGGTTCAGGGGCATCTTCACGAGAATGCAAGTAATACCGGCGCTGCTTCGGATCTTTTCCAGCAGAGGCAGATAAGAAACAGCTTCCACCTTGGCTCCCGGATAAAAAATAAGAGCCGACAGGATCGCAAGGAAGGTCGTTTTCATTTTTTTGTTTTTTATATTTTTCATAGCAGCAGCCGCTTCCGTAAATGATTATTTTATATTATACCATGACTGCATCTTTTCGATTAAACGACAGACAAAAAAACGCAGTGGAAACTTCTGTGTCAAATAAGTGCTGCGGTATCAGGCGATACGGTCAGCCGAATAACCGACGATTTGGTGCTTTATTTGTTTCATAGCAAAGAGCTATACAAGCTGCCTTGCGAATTTCGGTGCCAGGACGCAAAACAAGAGAGATTTGAAAAATCAAGTCTCTCTTGTTATAATTTATATTCTGCTTATGCACTTTGGTATCTCTTGATACTTTCTATTTCATCTCCTGCTTCAATTCTTAAGTTCCGGATATCGATATCATTCTGCATGTCAAGGAAATGCCGGTCACTTACTCCAAAAAACCTGGCCGGTCTCACAGACGTATCAGTGGTTACTTTTCTGCGGTCATGCAGTATATCCTGAATCCTTGAAGTCGGCACATGAATTTCCTTCGCCAGCTTATAAGCGGAAAGATTCATAGGTATCATGAATTCTTCCAGCAGAATCTCGCTCATTTTTGGTGTTTCTATATATTCTGAATTCTGTGCTCCTTTCCGGATTAATGATAATCCACAATTCTCAGATGCCTGTATAAAGATGTCTCCAGCCCGAGTTTCGTTTTCGATCATGCAGCACAACACTTAATTTGCTTCTGTACCAACGTTTTGCCTCGTACCTGTGCTGTCGCTACTGTCGGCCCTGCTTAGCAGGCGTTCTTGTGCTCTCTGCGGCGACGCAGGAGAATTATCGCTGCCAGACCGAAAAGTCCGGCTAAAAGCATGCCGCCCCAGAAGGTGATAAGCGGGCTGTCGCCCGTCTGGGGAGAGGTAAGGCCAGTGCCCGCTGTCGTACTGCCAGTGCTTGAGACCGCTGTGCTTCCGTTGGCATTCCAGTGTGCGTAGATCGTTCTATTGGCTGTGAACACCGTGTTGGTATTGATCTTGTCTCCTCCGTCGGACTGGGTGTACCAGCCGCCGAAGGAATATCCGCTGCGGGTGGGCACAGGCAGGCTGGCCAGCTTTCCGCTCAGAGCCGTGTACGTGCTGGCTGCTGCGCTGCTGCCGCCGTTCGTATTAAACGTGATGAATGGCAGAGTCTTATAGCCTACCGCCACCGGTGAAAGGCCGTCCAGTTTGAGCTGCAGGCCGTCGGGGGTAACTGTCCATGCTGGGTTCTCGGTGGTACCGGGGGTATGACCGTTGACTGCCGCGGCAAACATGTGAGTCGCCGCGAAGTTGTAATGCTGTGCCTGCTCATAAGTGAGACCCAGCTTGTTCCAGGGAATTACGACCGTGATGCCGCCGGCGGGGAAGTTGTCGGCCGTCGCTTTTTCCCAGGTAACGCCGCTGTCATTGCTAATCCAGAGCGTGAGGTCGAAGTCTTTTACTGCCGTGCTGCCGGTGCCAAGGACATCCTCGATCCGGAGCTGCAGCCGGGCTTTGACGGCTTCGGGGGTGCTGAGGCTGGCATCCGCCGCGGTGATCGCATCGGGAACGCTTCCAAGGCCGGTTTCCATCTCCAGTTTCAGCTGATAGCCGTGTGGCTCCGCCTCGGTGGGCGCGGCGATCTCAGGCACGGCCGTGACAGTGCCCTTGAAGGTGGGCTTTTCGGTCGGCAGGGTGTAGTTGGGGTTCGTGAGAGCGGCATCCGTCACGGTGACGGTCGCCGGTTTGCCTGTGCCGGGATTTGAATCGCCATAGGAGGCGGAGGTGGCTGCCTTGTCGTAGGTGAAGCCGGGGTCATCGCTGCCCACAAGACCGGAGACCTTCAATTCGCCGGTGATTGGCGCGTCAAGCGTGCCGTCAAAAATTTTTATTGAGGAGAGGCCGCCCGCATCCCAGCTGAGCGTTCTTGCCGCCACACTGGCGGCAAGGCTCTGCCGGGCCGTGCCGAATTCCGCGTTGCCGCTGTAGACAACGGTAATGGTATGGGTGCCTTTGGTCAGTCGGTCGGGACCCAGGGTAACGGTCAGCGCATCAGTGCCGATGGTTCTCACCGCCAGCTGTTTGCCGGTGGCGGGGTCGCCCAGCCAAAAGGTCACGGTGCCGTCCAGTGTGTTCAGCTGGTCGGCTGATGGATTGGCCTGTTCGACCTGGGCTGTGTAAGTGATGCTGTCGCCATATGTGACGCCCGCGGGCTTGTCGGCCGTCAGGATCAGGTTGCCGGCACTCATGGCAGTCACCGTCAGCACGGCGCTCTGATTTAATGGGTTCGTATAGTTTCCGGTGCTGTCCGCCGCAGCCGCGGTAAAGATCAGGGCGCTGCCCGCCGCCGCGTTTCCGGGAATGATGTAGTATCCGGTGTAGGTGCCGGCTGCGCCCAGCATCGACTTCGTCAGAGCAATGCTGCTGCCGTCGGGCGCCTGCAGGATCACACCAGCCGGCTGACTGGCGCCGCTGACAAGCGTGTCGGCCGCGCTGTTCACCGCACGCACGGTGACAG
>Ga0163159_1001684_pt1 | contig 20445 bp, 20 predicted proteins | sample BioMet9_FD_108702 | JGI IMG/M metagenome (GOLD analysis project Ga0163159, IMG submission 108702) | Microbial communities from bioreactor (seeded with sewage sludge) at Lawrence Berkeley National Lab, California, USA - Biofuel... | ecosystem: Engineered > Bioreactor > Anaerobic > Unclassified ... | reverse complement strand
TCCCTACGCTTTTCCTTTGCCGCGTCGGTGACGCTACAGTAGAACCTTTCCACCGCAAGCGGTCCCCCTTCCCTTACCAGGGACGGCTTTCAATGCTCTAAGTATTTGTCAAAAACAAGAGCTCGTAAGGCTCCCTTGCTAAGGGGAGCTGGCTCCGGACATGTTTTCGTCCGGAGACTGAGGGGTTCTTCCCAGCGGCTTCGCCGCGGCAAGGACAAAATCCCAGAGTTTTTGTTTTGCCGCGCCGGGACGGCTTTTAAAAATTAAAACCTTTTATTATTTCAGGTAACATCCCCCCTCAGATACCACTCCACTATTATTTATAGCCACAACATATGATATACTATGAATCAATGGAGCGTGGATTCAATGAAAACAACTGTCGTAAATAACATATTTGCTTCCCTTCAATTTCCATATTTCCGTGACTTTGCCATCGGCCAGGCCATTGGCCTCGTCGGCATGTGGATGCAGCGCACGGCTCTGGTCTGGCTCGTGTATGTGCTGACCGACTCGCCATTCATGGTCGGCCTGATCAGCATCTGCCAATTTCTCCCCATGCTGCTGTTCACCATGGTCGCCGGCGTCATCGTCGACCGTATCTCCTCGAAAAGGAACCTCCTGCTGTTCACGAATTGCTTCTTCATGCTGCAGGGCCTGATCATCACCATCCTGGCTTTCACGAAAACCATCACAGTCACTCACATCTTCATACTGAGCGCCTTCTTCGGCATCCTGCAAACCTTCGAAATGCCAGCCCGCCAATCCTTCTTCCCAGAACTGGTCGACCGGGATCATATCATGAATGCCGTTTCCCTCAACTCGTCCATTTTCAACCTGGCAAAAATCATCGGTCCGGGCCTGTCGGGCCTCGTCATGGCCGCCGGCGGCACAGAATTCTGTTTCCTCGTAAATACCCTATCCTATCTATTCGTTTTAATCCTGTTCTACCGCATCAAAACGGCGCCGAAACCGGTACAAAAGCACGAAAAAAACGTCCTCCAGGATATGTTGGACGGTTTTCGTTATATCTACAGCCACAATGTACTAAAAGTAAACGTCATCATCATGACCATCATCTGTATTTTCGCTTTCAACAACGACGTGTGCATCCCCATTTACGCCAGGGAAGTCCTGCAAATGGACAGCGGCGCCTACACCACACTAATGAGTACGACCGGCCTCGGCTCCTTTCTGGGCGCCTGCTACATGTCCGGCCGAGCTGCCAACGGCATAAACTCGCGGATCCTGAAAACCGGCATCATCACCCTTACAGGGACACAAATTCTCCTGTTCTTCAATTCGAACTATATACTCGCCATACTCGGAACGATAGTCGTCGGCTTCTCCATCATCGTCTATCTGAACATGGCAAACTCCATCTTCCAGCTGCATACAGAAGAAGCCTACTTAGGACGCGTCATGAGTGTCTACTCCTTCATGGACTGCGGCCTGGCCCCCGTAGGCAGCTTCTACTCCGGCACCCTGATGGAAACAGCCGGAGGCGTCTACGGCTTCCTAGGCTGCGGCCTGGGCACCCTCCTGGCCCTGGGACTAGCCTACGTCGCATTCAAACGCTCCTTCCAATCCTGGTCGCCAGAACTGGACTGATACCGCTCTCATCAATAAAATACCGACCAAGAATGGTCTATCCTAAAGTTGCCACTGCCACCAGCCCCAGCCTATGATCTGGATGCCCAAAATGATGGGAACTCCTATGCTGAATTTCAAATGCTTCGTCTTATGGCGGAAAATCTGCATGGCCAATAGTGCTCCCATGCTACCGCCTATAGCCGCGACGAACAGCAGCATCGACTCCGAAATCCGCCACCTATCATGGACAGCACAAAACTTGTCCCAGCCATATAGGATGACGGCGACCACGTTGATGCCAGCTATATACCACCATATGATATTCTGTACACTACTCACTGTCATGACTCCATTCTCCTATCTGAGTCGCCCTTTACACACCATCGCACCGTCAGGACACGTCAATTTTCTAATCAAAGCAATCGACATGTACTAGTTTAAAGTACATGTCGATTTGTAATTCTGTAAAAAACACCGCCGATACGGATAAGTGTACAAAAGGCTTATTCGTAGGTCACAATTGATTATTCACTATAATACATCTGTTTTGAACTCTTCGGTTTATCAGGCATGCTCAGTTTAATCTTTCCTACCTCAACAAGCGGCATCACATATCGCTGAATAGCATATGTAGCAGACGCTAGGCCCAAATAATTGCATATTTCCTTTCGGTTCCTAGGAGTCTTACAAAATAAAATCAAGTTTTTCGTATCCTCGTCCAATGCCGGATTATCCACACTGCTCTGGTACGCTTTATAAAGATTGACAATAAAGCTTCCTCTATTATCAATAAATTCAGGCGGAGCTAATTGATATTTTTCCATTTCAGATCGTATTGTTGGTATGCCAGAATATCGATTTTCCGTAATATTCAATACCTCCAACGCAGAAGCTAATACGGGATTCCTGGTATCCGGCTGTACTTTACCTAACTGATCCACTCTAATCCGGCCATACAAGCCGCCTGGATTATGTATTTCCAGTTTATCTTCAAACATAATCAGTTGTATAGGCATCCCTTCCGTATGAATACTATAATCCCTATGCACCAATGCATTGAGAATAGCTTCTCTGACCGCTGTAACCGGATAATCCGTCTTATCCTCCCGTTTCCCATTTTCCGGATTAATGATGGTTTTGGTTTTCATATTCTTTTTTACAAACCCCATGGCTCCATTCAACATATCGATTATATTACCCTCAATCCGTTGATTATCAGAAAAACGTTCTCCCGACGGTCCTGTTACGCCTATTTCAGTACCAGGGACAACGATTGCCGTAATACATAACTGGGGAAAATATGCTTGAGGATATGGACTAAACAGTAATGTTGCACTCAGAGTGATGTCTCCATTTCTTGTGATACTCATTAATTCATATATATCTTTATCTTGCAAGGCTGCCAAATTAGGTTTCCCACTTTTTAGCAACTGAATATACTGATTTAATAGTTCCTTATCTAATGCCGACAAAGTCACTCTGCTAACAGCTCTAATATCATCCTGATATTTTTTACGATATGCCTCATAGCTGTACACTTCATATTCAGTCATAGGCTCATCGCTGTCGCCAATACGCGTATAAGCTCCTTTCAATCTTCCCCTGCCTCTGTAATAACAGGGCCGATCAGCTAAATCTATCCCTGGAATTTCAGCAGATACAAAATACTTTTGATTCTTCATGACTACCGTAAGAAGTGGGCGAACTGCTGGCTCCATTTGTAAACATTGTTCATTGATTTTTTTTTGTATATCTTGTGGATTGTAAACGCCAACTTCTTTATAGCCCTGTTGTTCATCTATTCCAAAAATAATGATGCCGCCTTCATCCTGATTAGAAAAACTCGATAACGTATCATATAAGCGTTGAGGGCACCCTCTCTCGGCACTTTTTAATTCTAATGTTTGCAATTCACATTTCAATTTTTGAATTAATTTTAATTTTTCAAGTAATTCTTCAGTTGTCATTTTAGTTCCTCCGCATATATTTTAGATTTTACAGTAAAATTTCACTTTCGTCAAATAAGTAAAATTTTACCTAAGGAACTCAAATAGAAACTCAAATCTCAAATTTCTTTTCCGTTATCATTGTCCATTTCTTGCAATTCCTCGACGAGTTTCTCTATTTCATATTCGTACAACACTGCCGCCATATGCTTACAGAATAATCCCCCATTTTGCCTCATTTATCAAAAAAATAATGCAGCAACAACGTTCCCTTCCGGTTCAACTGCTCAATGCGATCAAGAGTCAACTGGCAATCGAGATCCTTCTGGATATGGAAACTTGTACCCTGGCCGAGCATTTTCCCTTCGATAGTCAAATACAAATCATCAACTAAATGCTCCTTCAAGAACAAACAATTGACTGTCGGTCCACCCAACAGCGCAATATGCTCATAGCCACGTTCCTGCAGCAAGGCACAAATCCGCTTGGCACCGCCGTTCACATAGGTGACATGCGCCTCCGCCTCGCCCTGCAGCAAGGCTTCATTATTTGTCAGCACGAAATACTCGCCAGGAAACATCCGCCCTTCAAAAGACTTACGACCAAGCACCGCCGCCTCGAACCGTTCCAAAATAGAATGCAAATGCCGCTGATCCTCTGCCGACGCCCAATCCGCAACAGACGTCCCTGGCTTACCGACAATCCCATCCAAACTCATGACCATAATCATAGTAATAACCATATGACACTCCCATCTGAATGAAGGACAGCTCCCGACCCACATCGTGAGCTGTCCTTCATACTCCCGAAGCCAGGGATGATAGCTTGCTATTATTTTCATAATGGTGATTTATCGAAATAATAAACCTAGGCCTTTTTCACGCTACCCACTACCTGACCCTTATCATCAAAAATCGTACCTGAATTATCATAGCGATAGGCGGTCTGTCCCTGCGCATCCACGAAAGTCTGCCCCATAGCCGTATCGACGCTCTTACCCATATATTGGTGAAGATTATCATAATAATTGCCCGAAGAATCCACAGAAAATGCCACCTGATGATTGGCATCATAAAACACGGTATTGCCGCCGCTGGCATTGTAAGACCCGATAGGCAAACTATCCTGACCATAGACCATACCATCGCGGAATGACATAGTCGGTGCTCCAAAATTATCATTGAGTGTTATGCTCTGACCTGGCTGCAATGAGTTGACAAAGGGTGTTGGATCCATGGCAAAGGTATTATTGGAAAAATTCTGAAAACCTCCGAGCATAGCTGTACCTACCCCAGCCGTCATAACATCACCGCCACTAAACGCCGCAGAAGAATCCATGCCCGTAAAGGTATTACCATCATTAAAAGACACATTCGAAGATGATAAAGATGACATATCGCCTGACGACATATCACCTGATGACGTATCTACCGTCGTGAGGCCGTCGTTCCCATTCATACCTTGATCCAAGCGGAACGCCAACAACCCCAGTAACAATATATTAACACACACAAACCAAGGCAAACGGAATGGCTTGAAGCTAGCCAGCAACACTGCCCCGATGACGATAAATGCGATGAGTTTCTCAACGGTACCGTATCGATACCCTACGACGTAGGCAAAAATCCCTAATATGATAATCATGATAATGCCAGAAAAAATAGTCCATCCTCCAGACGACAATTGCGTCCGCCGTCTCCGTGATTTCGAGACATATCGATACAAAGCAATAATTCCGGCGCCTACGATAATTGGCCCGAGCAATGGCAGTATCGATATACCCCCGCCAGACATGGTCGCTGAATATGCGTACAAAAAATCAAGAACCAATAAAAAACCAAATAAGAAATCAATAGAAAATACAATCTTACCAATCACATACAACCGCCAAATCACAATAATCGCCACAATAATAACTAGTACAGCTGACATACTTCCACCTCACGCATCGATAATTTTTATTTATATTATATTATAACAAAAATATTATGGCAATACATTACATCTTTAGACAATGCATCATCATGGCAGCAAAAAAGGGAACCAGATTCCTCTGGCTCCCGCGTGCATCATATCACCATCATTCAAACGAGCGCAGAAATTTGACCGCCCATTCGATATCTACCTGAATATATTCATCGCTTTCTGTCAGTTCGTTGAGTTTAAAACTATCCGTCAATTGTTCAAGATCCGCCGTCGAAACTTCCACACCTAGGAAATCATCACCTGGCGGGAACGAACATAATATTTTTCCTTCATCCGTAAGACGAAATCGAAACGTATCGAGCGGCAAATCCTTATCCTTCAAGTCCGAACCTATCCTCATCAAAGATAAGGCTTTCAGGATTTCCCACGCATAATCCGGATACGCTGAATCCATTTCAATAATTTTCTCCAATAACTCTTCAATATTCCGAGCATATCGATACCGGTACCCTTGGCTCATCCGGTTCATCTTAGAACCCAATTTCGCATCCATAAACTCCTTTAAAAACTCGGAATTGGACTGCGGGATTTTCCCTGAAGGTACAAACCAAAGCATATAGCGGTTATTCATATCATGATACAAAAAATCATAACTGACAAACATCTTTTCCCCGCAATGAGGACAAGTAAAAATAAGGGGGCTCTTATCCGTATACAACGCTTCTTTCAATTCGGGATCGAGATCCACATTGATAGAATCATACACCGTAAATTCAGATTCTGTCCCACAAGCAGGACAAGTAATGGTTTCCATACCTCTTCTAGTCATATGCTATCGCTCCTTTAATTTTTCTATGATGCTGCGCCCGTCCAGCTTACCGAAGCCAGCATCGTCAACTCCATCTCCTTAAAGTATATCCCTACAACAATTCGCCGTGGTCGCCTGCGAAACGACAAATTGAACTTCTCTATCCTACCTAATCATCCGTCAGCCAGGCAACTAACAAAAAACTGATTCAACGGCTCCCAGGAACGTTTTTCCTGAGGCAACGAATCAGCCCGCTTCTTTATATCGACGAGCTGTGCTTCGATGTATTCATTCAAAACAAGAACCTTCGGCGCCAAGCCCATTTCCGGAGTATCCAGCTTCATCGCCAGCAGCATTTGGACTTCCCTCTCTATCTCTGGAGACAAGCTGTGAGCTATCAAATCCGCAAACCGCATAGGCGGTGAACACCTTTCCCGTAGAATCCACTGCGCCGCCAAAATAGGCCGCAGCACATAAAAATATTTTTTGAGCCGTACCATAGGAGTCTGTAAGTACTCGCGATAATTGTTATCAGCCATGTGACAATAATGATATGCCCCCCTTTTGCAGGAGAAATACATAGGAACAAGAGCCTTAAGCCGTTGAAATAATTCTGTTTCCTTATAGGCAATAGGCGAAGCGCACCACTCGAAAACAACCGGATTCGACTTATACAAAAGCCGCAAAGTCTTCTGTAAATCCCAGCCATTAATATCCAACGTCTCATCCAACTGCCATTCGATGACATCCCGTACCTCATCCAGCCGCAAATAATCATTCCGCTCCCGGACGTATATAAACCGCACATCATAATCACTGTCAGGCGATGCAAATCCCCAAGCCCGGCTCCCCGATTCAAAAGCACCTATGATCCGGACACGCTCCTGCCCCTCGATTTCTTTCAATTTTTCTCTGATTACCCGTTCCATCTCACACGTCCTTTCAATATACCTAGCTATGGGAAGAACACATAAAATCTTGCGCTCGTAAGGCTCCCTTGCTAAGGGGAGCTGGCTCCGGACGTCTTTTTGTCCGGAGACTGAGGGGTTCTTCTCAGCGGCTTCGCCGCGGCAAAAACAAACCCCTGACGCTTTTCCTTTGCCGCGTCGGTGACGCTACGAAAGACCCCTTCCGCCTCGCTGCGCTCGGCACCTTCAGCCAAGACATAAGCGCCTTACTCGATTTCATAAGGATACACACCAAAACGGTTTAACCATTTCAGCTCTAGGAAAGATTCTTCTTTATGCCACTATCCCCAACCGTTCCATATCCTTCCGGAAAAACTCGTGCGGATATCCCCACTGGCTATAGCCTGTAGGTCGACAAATATCCCCATTAAGATAATCACTAAAATCCGGCTGGTAAAGCCAATCACTAAGAAAGTGATTATCCAAGAGCTCCATACTCCGAATGGCTATGGTCATGTCGCCGACAGCCTTTCGCCCATGCGTCTTCGTCAGCACAACCTCCCCAGCCATTTGGAAATACCGCTCAATCTGAGCCATAGTATAACCATTCAGCGACATACATTGAGAAATCATCGTCTTTAGAAATGTCGATAAATCCTTTACATCCACCATTTTCATGCCCGCCGCTACCACACAGAAACGGTTGTTGGTATTGACGATGACAAACACATTCCGATTCTTCCTCCGCAATTTACTTATATCCCAACAAAAAGCTGGATCGACCTCCTCGGGAGCTGACAGCCGCGATAATTTGAGAGAATCCTGTGCCTTTGCGGTAAAACCATATTGCATAGAGACTCCTCCTAATAGTATTAAGACTCACGAAAATAACCTGAATCGTATTTTGTCTATTTACCTTTTATCCGTGATTTCCCTAATCAAAAAATCTACTGTCGTACAAGGATACATAGCCGACGGCGTACATTTGCCATTTTGGAAACATTCTTTTCTCTTTAATTCTGCAATTTCAAATGCTTTAGCCTCGTCTCCATATTTAAAAAGTTTATCATAGATATCTGGTGTTGACTTTTCATACTTATTTCCTATTTTAGACTCATATATTCTTGAAAAATATTCACAACATTTTACAGACGTATCAATATTCGGCATTTTCCCGAAATACGCAGCAAACCAAATCTCGATACAGGGATTCGGTTTGCCTCTTCTATCCTTTTTTCCCATATTTCCCAATATCCTCCGCAATACCAAACGACTTCAAGTTCGGAATAGCTCCATATTTACCCAGCAAGTAATTCTTCTCATAATTTTCATCCTTTCTTATTTTTTTATTTCCTTCTACAAAATCGGCCAAGGAATACAAGGATGAAATGCCATCTTCATTCTTTTCTGTAAACCATATTTCATCTCGTCGTAAAAGTCCATTATTAAGTGTCCACGGATCATGCGTAGTAAAAACAATTTGGGCATGCTGCGTATTAATTTCAGGATTTAAAAATGTAATCAAGACATTCCTAACCAATAGTGGATGTAACCGGCCATTCAACTCATCTACGAATAAAACCCCGCCATTATCTAATACATCCCGTAATGCCGGATATAAGGCAAACATTTTAAGAGTACCTGCCGACTCTTCCTGTAGCGGGATACTCACAGTCTGGTCAGAATGCACCATCTTATGAACAGCATTAATTTTTAATCGTTTCCGTCCTTTACCCTCCGAATCAGCCGCTTCATCTACCTGGAATCCTACAATGGAAGGATCAAAAGAGGCAAAAAAACGAACGACCTTCTCCTGTACCTGAGTATCGAGAAAATCTGCTGGAATTAAATGAGACAAGAAGAAGTTTTCACCCGGATCACCGAAATCCGTAAAACAATTGCTATAAAACCAATCCCGTATTCGTTTCAATTTTTTTACCTTCAACTTGGAGCCTAAAGACACGATTAGTGTCTCTGCTTCCAACGCAACGGCAATATTTTCCCTCGCAGTTTTAGGAAGTCCAGTTAAATCTAGTTCTTTTTCTTTTGTGTTACGGTAAAAAATAGTTTTAAATTTCCCACGAGAAGTTTTTGCACGATAATTTAGCCATTCTTCTTCAATGCCAGCCTTTCCTACACTAAATCCATACTGATAGGTTTTAGCACCTTCCTCTTCCGGTGTAATATAATACACCTCAAAAGTAGATGGAGTTTGCTGGCTATCACAATCAAATAAAAATGGAGTAGGCGGAAAATCTTTTTTTACTTTTTTATCATCATTTTCCCCACCATAACTAAACGAATCGATGACATATGTATGCATATATCTAAGAGCCTCAAGAACATTAGATTTCCCACTAGCATTTGCTCCATAAATAGCCGCCGTGGGAAGAATCTTTTCATTCCCAATATTAATTACGCGCTCAGTATGTTCCGTGATTTTTGTAGCTGCAAAATCTAATGTTGTATCATCTCGAAACGATTTATAATTTTTAAAACTGAATTGTAATAGCATACTATCACCTCTACCATAATTATATGCTAAAAAAGCGCATAAATCAACACATTCGTGAGATAATATCTCATTTATATGTTGATTTGTGCGTCAACCTGATATTTCAACACTTTAATCGACTTATTTTTTATGTGCCATAACATCATCCCACCAATGAGCAGGCCCTTGGCTCCCTCTGGAGGGAGCTGGCGAGCGTAAGCGAGACTGAAGGTGGTCGCCTATGGGCCATAACGTCATCCGCCAGTGAGCAGCCCCCTGACACTACGGTGATTCCCCGTACACCGTACCGCATCTCCCCGGCTACTGCATATTCCTAAATTCCGCCGGTATCAGGTTGATGAACCTGCACATATCTCTATGGCGTCCATTCTTTTGCCAGCAGTGAGTCATAAATAGTTGTTTTTTTGCCCGCGTGATGGCTACGTAGAACACGCGCATTTCTTCCTCTAATTGACCATTTTTGATGGTTTGATACGACGGAAAATCATACTCCTGCATACCGGCCATGAACACATAATCGAACTCCATCCCTTTGGCCTGATGCACGGTGATGATGGGAATCTTGGGATGCTTATCCAGATCTACATCGATTTGGCTTTTGGACAGCGACGTATAGGTCTGCAGTTCAATGAGCGCATCCATGGGGGAGCTTGCCCCATCATCCCGGCCTTTGACGATCCGGAAGAATTCGCGCAGGTTTTCCATGCGGTCCGTTACGGGTTTATCGTCCTTGGCGGTTTCCTTTGCGGTTTCCTTTTCATAATACTCCTTGAGGCCCGTATCATTGACGATATGGCCTACCAGTTCATACGGCCGCGATTTCGGCGCTTTGTCACGGAGCCCCTGGATGACGGCGGCAATGGGCCGGAATACCTTCATGTAGGCCGCCATATACTGGTGCCGCTGCGCCATGGTGGGAATGATGTCGTGCTCTATGGCATATTGGAGGATATCGGCGGTAGCCATGATATCGTCAAACGCGTCATGCGTCGGTCTGTTTTCTATGTGGAAATACGTGCTGAGATACTCCAGCTTGTGGTTTTTCAAATTGGGATGGAAACGCCGGAATATGTCGAGCGTATCATAATAGTCCAGATACTCCGGTTCCGCCATTTCCAGCCGATAAAGCTGGCTTTTCAAAATGGTAAGATCATAGGACACATTGTGGCCGACGACGACAGCCCCTTGGATGAATGCCAGGAAATCCGTCAGCACCTGCTTGGGATCCTCACCATGGGCCTGCAAATACTCATCCGTAATATGATGGATCACCGAAGACGCGCCTGTGCTTTTTGTGCTTTTCAGGAAATGCATGAATTTATCGGTCACACGCCCTTGGCCGTCGATGCGCACGGCAGCCAGTTGGATGATTTCATCGTGGAGCGGATCGATCCCCGTCGATTCGACATCAAAGACGACGACGTTATTTTTCTCCATTTCCTGCATCAGCAAGAAAAACGGATCGCCGTGGTCCCGCGTGTGCGGATCGAGATAATCCGTAATGCGTATACCCGCCCGTTTATAGTCATCGGACAAAATCTTTTCAATCGTCCTGGCCCCTATCCCATGGGCCAGCCGACGCAAGATGCGCACCATACTGCTCACATCATGGCGATTGATGAGCAGCTTGATGAAAGCCAGGGCATCCTTGATTTCCTGCCGACGGAAAAATTCATACTCATCGACGAGCATGAACTCAAGCTTCCGACCGCCCCTGCTATGTTTATCGAAATCATGGAAATGCTGGCTCAGATTTTTATTGTATTTATTGTTTCTCGTGAGGATACAGATTTGAGAAAGCCTAGGCACGGACAACTGCTGTATCGTGTCATATATCCAGGCCGCTTCATCCTCATCGTCATGGCAGCCGGCAACGATGATTTTCTCGCCCGCTTCATCACTCTCGGCTTGTATGGGAGTGGCATATACCGTATCGACTTTGGCGGGAAACATATTGCGCAGGCAGGCATAGGAGGCGTTGAGCAAATTACGCGTCGCCCGGTAATTCTTATCAAAAGCAATAAACCACGGCTGGTAATGCTCGTTGAACAGCTCCACAATCTTGAACGGATTAGAACCGCGCCAGGCGTAAATCGTCTGGAAGTAATCACCGCAGAACAACAAATTGCTGCTGCCAAAAATATAGGTCAGCACCTCGTACTCCAGCTCACTCGTATCCTGGACCTCATCGACATTGATAAAGCGGAACTGCTGCTGCCAATAGGCCTGGATCACCTTATCCTGCAATAATTCATAGGCCTTGACGATCAAATCACAAAAATCCAAGCCGTGCATATCCTGCAGCTTCTGATCGTAGCGGTACACGAAATCCCCGCCATGAATCTGCAGCTCATCGAGCAGCTCCTCATCCGTGTTATAGTTTGCATCCACGCAGATGTTGCGCAAAGCATCCATCTTCGTTTCAAATAACCGTTCCACCGCCTGTTGGTAATCGGCGCGACGGTCATCCGACAACAAATGCTCTCTGGCACACATCTTCTTGACTTCCTCGATAAATAACTGCAAGTCACCGGCCCGATTTTTATGGAAATTCAACGTCTTGATGATTTCCTTACAGTCCTCTTCATCGAATATAATAAAATCCGAGAAAATATCAGAATTTCTCTTCGCCGCCGCTTTGACGATATCATAACAAAATCCATGAAATGTCTTGATCCGGACCTCCAACTGCGGCCGCTGCAGGCAAGTAATGACCCGTTCCTTCATCTCACGGCAAGCCTTGTTCGTAAAAGTCAGACAAAGAATCTCCTCTTCCCTGGCCCGCTGCTGCTGCAAAATATTAGCGATACGATAAGCCAACGTATTCGTCTTCCCCGTACCCGCCGAAGCAATCAGCAACACATTCCGGTCCAACTCGTCCACCACTGCCCGCTGCTTTCCATTCAACCCATCAAATTGATCCATGACGAACTCCTTAGAAATAAAAACGATAAATTAATCAAGATTAAAGCTCCCTTGCTAAAGTAAGCAAGAACGGCTTCCATGATGCTCTTCCATGAAATCGTGTAAGTCGCTATGCTGGTGCTGTGTATGTATATATAACCCAAAGCAAGTAACGCTCCCTTGCTAAGGGGAACAAGGACGGCTTTCAAAGCTCTAAATACTTGTCAAAAAGCCAAAGCTTGAAGGCTCCCTTGCTAAGGGGAGCTGGCTCCGGACATCTTTTCGTCCGGAGACTGAGGGGTTCTTCCTAGCGGCTCCGCCGCGGCAAAAGAGAAAAGCCCAGAGTTTTTTCCTTTGCCGCGTCGGTGACGCTGAGAAAGAACCCTTCCGCCTCGCTGCGCTCGGCACCTTCCCTTACCAGGGACGGCTTTCAAGACTCTAGCTATTTGTTAAAATCCAGCGCTCGTGAGCCTCCCTGCCAAGGTAAGCAGCGCACCGATTTCATGATGCTTTTCCATGAAATCGTGTAAGTCGCTTATGCTGGTGCTGTGTATGTATTATATAACCCAAAGCTCGTAAGGCTCCCTTGCTAAGGGGAGCTGGCTCCGGACATGCCTTTCGTCCGGAGACTGAGGGGTTCTTCCCAGCGGCTCCGCCGCGGCAATGACAAAAACTCTAAGCCTTTTCCTCTGTCCCACCTGACACCTGTCGATTACCAAACGATTTCTTCAGGATATTTACACCTTGCTTCTTTAAGTGCATGCACACTGGTATTATATTCTCCTGCCCAATACCGCAGCTCCCGTTCCATTTGCATATAACTTGCCGGCTTATTTATCAAGCGTTTGACTATATTCTTCAACTTATTGGCCCGTTTTTCCGGGTCCGTTGCCAACAATTCCAAATTACATCGATCCACATATTGGGGTAAATAGTCCCAGTAAATTTCGCCTTTCCGCTTGCGCATCCGCAATAATTTATCCGCTTCATCTTGTCCAATGGCATCCCCCAAAGCCTGCCAAATACCAGCAAACAACACATCCAAATTGGCTTTATCCCGATAATACTGACTCAGCGGATAGCAAGGACGAGGACACGGTTCCTCCGTCGTTTTCTTTTTGCCATAGTAACACGCTGAATTTCCATATATTTCTGGCACACTAGCTGCCACGAATACAGCTTCAGGAAATAGCACATTAGCGCTGTAGTAGACGTTTTTCTCCGGCGTAATCAAATTATGCCATTTCATCGTATCCTCATTCATCCCATTATCCAACAATACGACCTCTCGCTCTCCCTGATAAGCATGACGAATATCATAGCAAATTCCAAAAAGACGATTTTTGATACCAAAATAAAAATCCCTGTCGTCATCCTCTTCATAATCAGAAACCATACGATGAATAGAATCAACTAAATCATAGAAATCATCAAAATCTCCTTGAATCGTTACACCCGTCAAATGGCTGCTAGGTTTTATCGTAATCATACTATTTCACAACCTTTCACTACACCACACCCACGGCTCTCTAGTCCAGGTAATTCCTTTATCCTAGCGGTATGCTCAATTCGCCTTCCCCACGGCTCCCTCTGGAGGGAGCTGGCCCGCTTGCGGGTCTGAAGGTGGCACTGTAAATCGTTTCCAGACTGATGGAAAATTTGTATTATGCCGCAATCCATTCTTTGAGCAAGACTTATATACTACTCTTTTACAATTGTCTTTGGTGCCATTAGTGCCAAGATTAGTGCCGTTGGTACCCAAATTAGTGCCGTTGGTACCAGGATTGGTATCATATTTGGTATCATTGGTATCAATTTCGGTATCATCAGTATCAATTTCGGTATCATCAGTATCAATTTCAGTATCATCCGTATCAATTTCAGTATCATCCGTATCCGTTTTCCTATGTAAATTAATCCCGAAAAATCCACTGGCCCTAGCTTGGCAATGCGTAACCCATATAATCACCTGATGCACTAGGAAACTACTAGGAAGTTACTCGGAACTACTCGGAAGTTACTCGGAAGCACTCGGAAGCACTCGGAAGCACTAGACATACTATGCCAAAAGGACTCGTAAGCCTCCCTTGCTAAGGTAAGCAACGCACCGATTTCATGATGCTCTTCCATGAAATCGTGTAAGTCGCTATGCTGGTGCTGTGTATGTATATATAACCCAAAGCTTGAAGGCTCCCTTGCTAAGGGGAGCTGGCTCCGGACATGCCTTTCGTCCGGAGACTGAGGGGTTCTTCCTAGCGGCTCCGCCGCGGCAAAAACAAAAACCCTACGTTTTTCCTTTTGCCGCGTCGGTGACGCTACGGAAGAACCCTTCCACCGCAAGCGGTCCCCCTTCCCTTACCAGGGACGGCTTTCAAGACTCTAGCTATTTGTTAAAATCCAGCGCTCGTGAGCCTCCCTGCCAAGGTAAGCAACGCACCGATTTCATGATGCTCTTCCATGAAATCGTGTAAGTCGCTTATGCTGGTGCTGTGTATGTATATATAACCCAAAGCTTGAAGGCTCCCTTGCTAAGGGGAGCTGGCTCCGGACATGCCTTTCGTCCGGAGACTGAGGGGTTCTTCCCAGCGGCTCCGCCGCGGCAAAAGAGAAAAGCCCAGAGTTTTTCCTTTGCCGCGTCGGAGACGCTAAAGAAGAACCCTTCCGCCTCGCTGCGCTCGGCACCTTCAGCCAAGGCATAAGCGACTTACTCGATTTCATAGAAGTTCGTTATGAAATCGGTGCGCTGCTTACCTTACCAGGGACGGCTTAAAAAAGCCAGAGCTCGTAAGCCTCCCTTGCTAAAGTAAGCAGAGACGGCTTTAAGAACATCTGGGGGGCTTGCCTTTGTGTAAGCTATGTCTCACAAACCATACATACGAAATTATCCTTACGCAACAATAATTTTTCAATAAATGATTGTTCACCAATCAAATAAATCCGGCCAGTTCAACATTAGAAGCATTAATTAAAACTTGGCTTTCCAGTAAGCAGGCGGTTATCGCCCATCATTTCAAATTCTCCGCATGATTGGCTCCCATTTTCCACGATTCAATTATTTAATAATTATATCCGGATTTTACATTATGCTTTAATTATATGATATAATTACCTTTCTGTCGAATACAAAAAGCGTCCTCCGCAGATAGGTCACTGTACCTGCAATAATTCCCGGATTTTTGCTCGATGTTCGATTTCTGCTGGACTGCGTTTTCTTTTTCCCATAATAAAAACCTCCATATGATGTAATTTTATTTTACACCACATAAAGGTTTACACAAAACTTGGGATAGACCCGTTTTGGAATTAAATCCACCATTCTGGAGTTAAATCACCAAGCGTTACTACTTTTCCTTTTTCGTAATCAAGCATGATTTCGACATCTTGATAATGGCCAGGCATCAGCTGCGTCATAAACTCTCTGCATGCGCCACAAGGTGCACCAGTCTTGCCATCCGGCATAATCGCAAGCACTCTCCGGATTTCGCTTTCGCCATTCGTAAGCATATTGAACATTGCATTTCTTTCAGCACAAATTCCTAATGTACAGCTCGTGTCTACCGAAATTCCAACATAGATCTTGCCAGATTTTGATTCAACTGCCGCCGCAACTCCTCCAGCATAAATCCTTTCTGAAACATCACGTCCATTCTGGACTTTCTTTGCTGCATTATATAAAGCTTCCCACTCTTTTTGCATAGTCTTACCTCTTTAAATTCCAGTTTGTATAATACATTATACCATTTTAGTGTTAGAGTCCTGCAGAATTAGCCTCTATTGATACGAGGAAATACTGCGTATCCGTTGCTCGATGGTTTTCATAATCTCAAATCTGGCCCGTCTTAATATTCTTCCAATAGGTGACCACAATTGCCAAGCAGTGCAGCAAAATCCTCAAATCATTGATTTCCGGCTCCCGTGGTTTCTTTGTGTTTTTAAAATCGTGGGCCGATGTGTTTCCCAAGATACGCAATAAATGAAAGTAAGATTTTATCCAATCAGCCATATTATAATTCTTAGCTAACACATCAATTTTGCCGGCCAAATAGTCTGGAGTAGAGCGTCCTTTCACCTTTTTTATGTTTTCTAAATCACAACAGATGACTTCCAGAATTCTCCGGCATTGAATTGATAGCTCGAAACCTTTGCAATTATCTACGTTTTTTAGCTTGTTCAATACATCAAATATTATATCGTAGTTCACGACTTTATTATTTTCTTGTTGGCATAGGCTAACCGTTGTCGACAAATCCCGAACTACACTACATGTTAAATGTTTTGTATAGTCGTCCAGCGGAATGTTAGCCACATCCAAAGCTGTGCGGCCCAGATATTTATTCATCGCAGTAGACATATTAAACATTTTTTCTGTATCAGTATCTATTAGAAGAAGCTTTGAAATATTTTGGATATTCATTAATCCGCGCTTTCCTTCTTGTAATAAGACACGTATCACATCTTCAGGTGAAATATGTTGAATACCGGATCCCAATAAAGGCATAGCGACTGTTTCAAGCTTAATATTCGCATACTGAGCGGCAGCAAACATCCCAAACAAAGCAATCATCGATTTTTTGATATTGCTAATATTGATAGATTTGTCCCCAAACTTCTTCATTTCAATACAGGCTATACGTCTAATATGGTATGTATCAACATCAAGCTCTCTAGAAAGCCACACATGTTGGGATTGCCGCAAATCAATTTCTGGTGATTTAGCTAATTCGCTAACATCTATTTTTTTATTTTCCAACAATGCCCCTATCAACGAATGCTTTACAGGCAGATAGCTATTTTGATATGCGGAAACCACAAGTACATCAATAGAATGATGAAAATTTGTCAAATCGGCACACCAGAGTTCAATGGACTTTAAGCCATGAATAGTTTCGAAATCATACGGATCAGAAAATGTATTCATAAGACAGCCTCCTAGTTTAAATTGGTAGTGTAAACTAAAACACTACTTTTTAAATTAAAAACCTAGCATTTATCTGAATATTACGATTACATAGAGCATAGCAATATGCTCTATGTAATCGTAATATTCAACTGCTAATCGTTCATTACCAATTTGAAATTATAATTATTAACAGAAAATAGCTTTAGCGCTTCAAAAAGGAAGTTCTTCTTCAGTTATATCATTATCTATAGAAACTTCTGGTTCTGATAATTTACTAATTATATCTTTTAGTAATTCACTAAAAAATTGTATCACCACTACATCTCTCTTTTTTTCATTAACTATGTTTACCAAATAACTATCTCCAGAAGAATATTCCAATAATTCAAAAATATCATTTGCATTTATACTTCGGTTGTCATGTGAAATTATGAATTTTTCCTTATTATTAACTTTTACACTAATATCCTTATTATCTTGCATTGTTAGTATTATTTTTTTATCCATATACCTTCAACCTCTTTTCTATAGAAGCTTTACCACCATCCATATTCTCAGCGATAAGTTCAAGAATATTAATACTATCATTTTCATACTCTAAACAACCAGATATTATCTTGATTTTATCGTTGAATTTATTTACGAATATAACTTGGTCAACATCCTGATTAACAACCAAAAGCGGATTATGTGTAACAATAATAATTTGCTTTTTATTTCTAACCGAATTAAAATATGTAATCAGCTTTTTACTAATATTATTATTCGAAATATGATCTTCTGGCTGATCTATTAGAAAAGCACCATCCTCCTTTTTATTTTCCGTTATATATTTAAGATAAGCTAATGATAACTCCCCTAGGGTATTGCCAAGTGACTCTTCGCCTTGTGATATATCTACAATATAATTTCTACATGTACACATCTCATTAAAAAAACTATTTAGGTTGTTTTCATAAACTTCTTCCACTTGTTCATTACAGGTACACCCTTTAATAGCGTTTATTAATGACTGAGTATCAGTAATCTTTTTAAGACTTTCTATATTAGAATAATTTTGCGTGAACATTTTTGATAAAAATACATTTAATACATTTTTCCCATGATAGTTAGCTTCTGAATTAAAACTAAAGCCACAATCCGGCACTTTACTTGAACCATCAACAATAATTGGATTATCTGGAAATATATTATTCTTACTATGTTGTCTAATCGCATCGACAATATGAAAAATAAAATTTTCTCTATGCCTCAAGAGGTCTATTTGATCATTTTCTTTTGATGTAGCTGCCATGTCTATTTTTCTGTTGTAAGTATTCAATGATGAAACAATCGTATTCTTTGTGCGTTTCTCAATTTCAACTATATTAAAAAGGGTTATAACATCTTTTAATATAGGTTCTAATATTCTAATAACCTCCGATAATTGATGTTTGTACTGTTTATAGTAATCATCTTCTTGAATCGCATTTAATTTTTCTATTAAATCTACGAGTTCTTCTTTATGAACCTTATGCCTATTGCTTATATTAGCATAGTTAGGTTCAGTATCAACATGTATAAAATATGTGGAAGAATTGATTAATTCGCTATATTCTAAATTCATTGTTGATAGCTGTTCAATTGCGTCTTTTATTTTTATCCTAGTTTTGATGTAATTCATAATACCAGAAGCAAAGGTATTATAAATATCTTTAAACCTATCATGCACAATAGGCATGAAGTTTTCTTTTGGAAATAGATCATTGTTATCAAAACGTTTTATTATTGCTCCTTGCTCGATGAACAATAATTTTGACGGATCTATAGCCTCACATATTAATTTATTGTGAATTACAATTTCTTTAACATATTTAGGTGATCCAGCCTTATTTCCGAGTAATTTTAATAGCGTGGACTTTCCTGAACCATTTTCTCCAATTATTGCAATTATTCCATTTACAAGTGGTATTTTTTTATCTTCAATCATAAAACTCTTTATATAGCTACTGTTTTTACTGACTTGCTGATTTATTCTCGTTTCCGGGGATGTAACAGCCATCAATAGCCCTTTAAAAGAAGGTAATATTTTAGCACGCGAATGTGCAAATTGACTATTTCCATTTGTTTTATCATGATTAGGATAAACGGACCAATCATGACAATCACTCCCCATAACCAGCATCACATTTCGGGGAACTGTTTTAAGATTGTTCCGAAGAATTCCTTCAACATTGGGGCGTTGAAACTCCAAAGCATTTATATATCCAGTCATAATTAAATCTTCAGAATCCATGGTTGATTCACTTAACGAATTATGCTTGCCTTCATGTCGATCTAACCCACTTCTTTGACAAGCGATAAGAATGACATCTAAACCGATTTCTTTTAGAATCCTTTCAAACATTTCCCGACTATAAGAATCAGTTTTACTTTCCAATTTATATTGATCTATAGTTTCTTTAATTTTACTATAGTTTGCAATTTCATTTTGAGCATTAAATATTGTTATTATATGACAAGATGCCATTTGCATATCCATCTTTACGTCAAATTCTACACCAGCCACAAGTCCTCGAATATTTTTATAATGACCACTTTTTATTTCGACATCTAATTCATGATATAGTTCAACATAAAAACGGTTATGGTCTGTTATCGAAAATAAGCCGACTTCTAATTCGTCCAATTTTTCTAATAGATTATTAATATTATCAATTGTGGAGTTATCTACTATTCCTTTGCCTTCTTTATATCTACTAGCTACTGAATGAATATGTAAATCAAATTTTATCATTACAATCCCTCACTCGTATAATATATTTGTAAGCAAGATTTCCGCCTTGCCTACACAGAAAAACTTCTAATATGGAACTCCTGATGCTACAATTACTTTCAGAGACTTGTGGCCAAGGTTACGTCTTTTCTCTCCTGCGGCACCAATCGGTGACTGCTCAGAAAGCTTG
>Ga0163159_1001680_pt1 | contig 20475 bp, 19 predicted proteins | sample BioMet9_FD_108702 | JGI IMG/M metagenome (GOLD analysis project Ga0163159, IMG submission 108702) | Microbial communities from bioreactor (seeded with sewage sludge) at Lawrence Berkeley National Lab, California, USA - Biofuel... | ecosystem: Engineered > Bioreactor > Anaerobic > Unclassified ... | reverse complement strand
GATAGGGTTTGTTGAAGCTTTAAATAGTCTGTTCATAAAATATCCTCATGTAAAAAAGGAAACTATGAGCTTTCCAGAAAATTGGGAAGAAATTTTATCTGGAAGCACCAAATAAACAAAATACCCCCTCTCATCATAGCCTCCAAATAACAGAAATTTTGGGACTTGAAAGGCTGGTTGATACTTGGAATATACAGTTGTATTCTAATCTAGTCTTTAGACATTAAGCAGATTGCCGATTCGCTCACAAGCGAAAGCGTAGTGAAGAATCGTGCCAAATCGCTTACTTTGCAAAAACGACCGAATAGGGAGTTTTGAGAAGTGTCATATAAATTAGGATACAAATGTATGTTTAAAGGCTCTACCTTCTTAATTAGAGGGTAGGGCCTTTTTGGTATAGGATAAATTATAGATGGTACATAATTGAAGGGTTGATGTGTTCTACATCTTCATAACAAAAGGTCGTTTTGGCTGATGTTTATAAACGAGTTATCGCAAGTACGATTGTTGTCCTCTGGTTAATTAAGTTTGTAGAATTCGTAATTATGCTGATGTAATTGAAAGTAAATTTGAACTAATTGCCGAAGAAAAAAATATACTGCCGATGCAAGAGCAAAGTATGCTTTTGTTGACACTGCCAAAATATCAAAGATTATATTTTGGGCAAACTAGAGCACAGTAAGGATGTTAAGGAAAAGTTAAAACGTCAATATAAATATTTTATGGGGGGAATAATTTTATAAAAAATTATATTAGTAATATTAGGCAACAGTTCTATTTACTCTTGATAAAAATTGTTTAGTTCTATCATTTTGAGGATGGTCAAATACTTCAGAAGGAGAACCTTCTTCTACAATAAAGCCGTTATCCATAAATATTACATGGTCAGCAACTTCTCTGGCAAATTGCATTTCGTGGGTGACGACTAACATCGTAATGCCTGATTTGGCAACTTTTTTCATTACATCTAAGACTCCATCAACTAATTCAGGATCAAGTGCTGCAGTGGGTTCGTCGAATAAAATTGCTTTGGGATTAAGGGCAAGAGCTCTAGCGATACCTACACGTTGTTGTTGACCTCCGGATAATTGACTGGGATAAAAGCTATATCTATCCCCCAAACCTACATCATCTAAGAGCTTTGTGCAAATTTCTTTGGCCTCAGCTTTACTTTTGTGTTGAACGATTACAAGTCCTTCCATAACATTTTCTAGAGCGGTTTTATTTTTAAAGAGATTGTAGTTCTGAAAAACCATGGTAATATTCTGACGCAAATCATAAAGCTGTTGTTTGGTAAAATGACAGCTGTTAATTGCAATTTTATCCAGTATGACCGTACCGCTTGTAGGCATTTCTAAAAAATTAGCACAACGCAAAAGAGTCGTTTTGCCACTTCCACTAGGCCCTAATATGACAACAACTTTACCTGTTGGAATGGTTAAACTTACATCTTTTAGAACCTCATTATCCCCAAAGCACTTTTTTATATTGCGAAAACTCAACATAGTATCCTCTCCTTTTTCTATTAGTATTTACAGCTAACGCGATATTCCAACTTTTTCTGACCAATACTGAAAAGAATATTCAAAGCCCAATAGATGAATAAAATTGCTAAATATGTTTCCATGAAACGTAAATCTTTAGAGCTCATCATTTTGGCTTTTAACATCATTTCTGTAATACCTACCATGGAGGCCAATGAGGTACCTTTGAATACTTCAAGAAAATTGTTAGATAGAGGTGGAATAACATAATGTATTGCTTGAGGTAGAATAATACGATACATAGCTTGCCAATAGCTCATTCCAATAGATAAACAGCCTTCCATCTGGCCTTTATCTACACTGCGAATAGCTCCTCTGATTGTTTCTGACATATAAGAAGAATATGCAAGACTTAAGCATATGATTGCGTGACCTAGAGGGGAAAAGTTTTTGATAAAGGGAAGGCTAGGGAAAAGACCATAAACAAAGAAGAAAAGTTGCACTAATATAGGAGTACCTCTGAAAAAAGATAACCATACTTTCATACAACTGCTTATTATAATGTTTTTACTGTTAGACATGAATGCTAGAAGAACTGCTAGAAAAAGGCCTAATAAGAAAGTCGCAAAAGTCAGCAGGAGTGTTTCGTTTAAACAGGTAAGGATTGGATTAAAAGCGGCATAAAATGTTTCCATACTAAACTCATACATAAAAATCACTCCTTATTCAATGGGATTTAGAATTTTGACTTTAAAGAGATTTTGAATAAAAAAAGAGGCCACGGTTTAACACCGAGCCTCTTTGCTTAAAAATATTTTATGATGTTAGTATAGCATCTTTATATTTATTGTCAATTACTCTAGAAAAAAATATAGTGCCGAAAAATACAATTATTTTTTTTGCTGTTGGTTTATATGTAATACAAGTATTAGAAATTTTATAAAACAGAATTAAAGGTCGTAGCTTCAGAACAAAGGCGTTCATTTTATGAATGCCTTTGTTTTTTATTACTTGGGAGGGAAGAAAATATGCGTATTATGCAGCATCCTATTTTGGGAAATAGTGAACCAAGAAAAACAGTCAAATTTACTTTTGATGGAAAAATATTAACTGGACTGGAAGGAGAACCTATTGCTGTGGCTTTAAAGGAAAATGGCGTCATGATACATCGCTATACCAGTAAACAACATAAGCCACGAGGAATATTTTGTGCTATTGGTCGCTGCACTGATTGCGTTATGGTTGTTAATGGCAAGCCCAATACTAGGACGTGCATCACTTTACTTAAAGAGGGAATGGATGTAAGAACTCAAGATGGCGTTATAGCAAAGGGGGAAAAGATAGATGGAAAGATATGACTTAATTGTTATCGGTGCTGGACCAGCTGGATTATCAGCAGCAATAGAAGCTGCTGAAACTGGTATGAAAGTAGTTGTTTTCGATGAAAACAAGCGTCCAGGTGGCCAATTATTTAAGCAAATTCATAAATTTTTTGGCTCTAAGGAACATAAAGCAAAGGTTCGTGGTTTTCGCATTGGACAAGAACTATTACAAGATGCTGAAAAAGCAGGTGTTGAAGTACATTTAAGTGCAGTTGTGATTGGAATATTTCCTCATTTGGGAATTACAGTATCTAAAGATGATCATATTGAGCACTTTAAGGCAAACAGTATTATTATAGCTACTGGTGCTTCAGAAAATGCCTTACCATTTTCAGGCTGGACCTTGCCTGGAGTTATGGGAGCAGGTGCAGCACAAACCATGATGAATTTATACAGAGAACAACCAGGTAAAAAAATTCTTATGGTGGGAAGTGGCAATGTAGGCTTAGTAGTAACCTATCAACTTTTGGAAGCAGGCTGTGAGGTAGTAGGACTAGTAGATGTATTACCACGTATTGGTGGTTATGGCGTACATGCGGCTAAGATAGCACGCACAGGAGTGAAATTCTACCTGTCTCACACTATTGTAAAAGCTGAAGGAGATAAAGAGGTAACGGGAGCGATAATTGCGGAGGTTGATAAGAATTTTAAAGTTGTTAAGGGTACTGAGAAACATTTGGATGTTGATACAATATGTTTAGCAGTAGGGCTAACACCTATGTCCAATCTGGCGAGGATGGCACAGTGCCAGATGGTAAATAAAGGAGGAGCTGTTCCGTCCTGTGATGAATATGGTGCAACATCTATAGCAGGAATTTATGTGGCTGGTGATGTTGGCGGCATAGAAGAAGCAAGTTCAGCTATGATCAAGGGCCGCATTGCCGCATTAGGGGCAGCAAAGTACTGTGGCTATATTACAGAAAAAGAAGCTGCCGAAAAGTTTGTAGTTTACCATACCGATTTAAACAAGTTAAGACAAGGAATGTTTGCTCCCGGTAATAAAGAGAAAATGACATGTACAAAGACAAGAGAAGGCTATCCATTATCTATGAATCTTTTAACCAAGGGCTTTCTTACAGAAAAAGAATTAGCAGTATTTCCAGATTGTTTACAAGAGGTTCGGGGCATCCATCCCGTAGTGGAGTGTACTCAAAATATACCATGTAATCCATGTCAGGATATTTGCCCAATGCATTGTATTTGTGTAGGGGAGGATATTACTAATTTGCCGGTTATCAACCATACACAAAAATGTTCAGGTTGTGGCAGATGCGTTGCTAATTGTCCGGGGCAGGCAATTTTCTTAGTTGAACAAGGCGAAAAAGAAGATCATGTAACTATACCTTATGAATTTTTACCACTACCAGTACCTGGCGAAAAAGGTTGTGGCTGTGATAGGAGTGGAGCTGTGGTATGTGAAACTGTGATTAAGGCAGTTAAAGATTTGCCTGCTAATGATCATACAGTTTTAGTTACTCTAGCTGTTCCACCAGGGATGGGTAATACAGTAAGGTTTTATAAAAAGGAGGGTGGAGTGATATGAAAGTAACATATCTAAATAGAGATATAGCTTTGGGACCATATGTTCCGCAAGAGGATGATGATGTAATTATTTGTCGTTGTGAGGAAATTACAAAAGGTGAAATCCGTAGGGCTATTCACGAAGGAATGTATACTATGACAGAGATTAAGAGATTTCTGCGTACTGGTATGGGCTTGTGTCAAGGGCAAACTTGTACACGTTTGATAAAAAATATACTGCAAAATGAAATGAAAAGAGCGGTTCAACCTAACGAAGAACCTACGCCTAGAGCTCCGGCAAGACCACTGGCTATGGAAAATTATGGAAAGGAGCTTGTGAAATGAGCGATACGAAAACAGCAAACGTTATTGTTGTTGGTAGTGGTATAGTAGGTAATTCCTGCGCCTACTATTGTGCAAAAAAAGGCTTATCTGTCATTGTATTGGATGAAGACATTATTGGCAATGGAGCTTCCAGCAGAAATGGTGGTGGGGTTAGAGCTTTTTTTAGAAATCCGTTGGAACTACCTTTAGCTAAATATGCTATAGATAATATTTGGCCACACCTTAGTGAAGAACTAGGTGTTGATATTGAATTCAAACAAGGCGGGAATTTCAGGCTGGGTATTGGTGAAAAAGAGGAAGCCAATCTCAAAAAACTGGCCAAGGAAGGCAATGAACAAGGGCTAAAGGTAGACTTGATGAATCAAAAAGAGGTGCAGAATTTTTGCTGTTACGTTTCACCGGAAGTTACCTATGCTGCTTACTGTCATAATGATGGACATGCCAATCCACTGATTACTACACTTGCCTTTTATAGAAAAGCTAAGGCTATGGGTGTCAAGTATTATACAGGAGAAGAAGTGGTAAAACTGGCGACTATTAGGGGTAAAGTAAGAAAGGTTATAACAGCTCTGGGTAATTGCTATGAGGGCGACGCTATTATTGTAGCTGCAGGATGTGCCTCAACAAAAATAGTGCAAACAGTTGGAATTGATATGCCGCACGCTCCTTCAATTATAGAGGCTTTTGTTACGGAAGCAATGCCACCATTGTTTGACTTTATGATGGGAACAGCCAGCTCTGCCTTTTATGGACACCAAACAAAGCATGGTTCTTTTGTCTTTGGAGGCGGTAGCGGTTTTGAAAGTTTTAACGACGGGTATAGTGATTCTTGTCCAACTAGGCAAATTACTGCACCATCAGTTATGAGAGGAATTATGAAATATTTTCCTTGCTTACACGATTTAAAAATAATTAGGACCTGGGCAGGATGGATTAATAATACTCCTGATGGTTGTGCAGTTATTGGTCCGGTAGATGATTTACCGGGGCTATATATAGCGGCAGGTTATACAGGGCATGGTTTTTGCATGGGACCTGTTACGGGTAAGATATTAAGTGAAGTTATTAGTGGTGAGAAGCCTTGTGTTAGTTATGAGCAACTTAAACTAAGCCGCTTTAAAGCTAGACAATAAACTATGCTAAAAATGAGGGGGTAGAAAAATGAGAAATTCAAGAAAATGTTTGAAGTTATTTATGCTGTTGGTGGCTATTACCGTGATAAGTGTTAGTGCTATTGGTTGTGGGGATAGTAAAACAGCATCTAAGGCACAGGACAAATCAAAAGAAGATATTTCTATTATTGTTGGTACTACTGGACTTACTCCCGGCATGAGTGAGGAAGGAAATGACAAGAATAAAGATGGTGGTGTACAAGGTGCTGATATTGATATCATTAACGAAATAGCCAAGCGAAATAACTGGAAAGTTCAATGGAAGATAGCACCAATTGATGCTTTGTTTGGAATGTTGGATAATGGTGGCGTTAATACTCTGGCAAACTGTATTGCTACAAATAAAAAAAGAGAAGAAAAATATAATTTTGCTAATCCATATGCCTATGGAAGTTATTCTCTGGTTGCAAAAAAAACCAGTGCTAAAATTGATTCTATTCAGTCATTAAAAGGAAAAAGCTGTGCTGTTTTAGCGGCGGCTGACCAAAGAATATCTTTAGAAGAAATGAATGATAAAGAAAAGCTGGGAATGAAGATTATACCTATTGATAATAATGCAGCAGTACTACAAACTATGCTTAATGGTACTACTGAGCTAGCTTATATTGGTACAACTGCTGCCGCTTTGGCTTCTAAATCTTTGAAACTAGATTTGCAAATTTATGATCCTGGAATTCGTAATTATAAGTTAGCACATCCTTTTTTGAAGAAACCGGAAATGGATAAAATAAGGGGAAAATTTAATAGTACTTTAGAAGCAATGCGGAAAGATGGTACATTAAAAAAAATATTTATGAAATGGTACGGGCTGGATTTATCAATCCAACCAGGTAAATAAAATTTACTTAATAAAATAAATGCTTTTATTGATTTTGCACAAATTTACTCTATAATATAGTAATAATGGAAGTATGTATTTCAAACTACAGGCTTGTTTAGTGGTAAGACAATTAATGGAAGATGGTGAATCATATGGGCTGGAGAAAATATAAGCTGCGACCTTCTCAACCGTTTTTTGTGTTTGCTACTGATAAATTTTATCAGGAAGTTTATCTCAATAGAGGAATTTCTCATTTTTATACGTTTAGAACTGCTGGTAGCCAAAAGATTAAAAAAGTTCCAGATGGTTGCATGGATTTGTTATTTGAGATAAGTGAAGATAAAGTTAATGGCTTTTTGTGTGGATGTGTTTTAAGCTGCTCAGATTTTTGGTTAGCGTCTGGGCAGGCAGAGATATTTGGTGTACGTTTTCTGCCTGGCTTTGAACCTGATTTTTTTAATATTAAAATGAAAGAGCTGGTGAATAAAAAACTACCATTAACTAGATTGCCTTGCGGGAGTGCTTTGCTGGAAGCAATAGGAAGAGAGACAACGTTTAAAGGTAGAATACAAACTTTTTTACAGCAATATATCTCGGCCCCTAAGAAAAAGCCACTGCTTTTTGGCAAAAAAGAGCTAGTGATTGCAGTTAAAGATATGGCCTATAATTCTGATGGGAAAATAAAAATTTCTCAGATGAGTGAACAGTCTGGCTATTCAGTACGTTATCTGAATCGAACTTTTATTGAAGAAATGGGTTTTCCGCCAAAACGCTTCTGTAAAATAATTCAATTCCAAAGATCTATAGAGCTGTTAAATTATGGCGAACCTGATAATATGACTAATGCAGCTACTACTTTAGGATATTATGATCAACCCCAGTTTATCAGGGACTTTAAGAATTATGCCGGCTTAACTCCAAGACAATATCTTTCTATTGCTTTACAGTTAGATTACAAAGCTAAGGTTGTTGACACACATTTAATTTAGTACTGATTTTTACAAGTTTTTCTTGCGTTGAATAACTATACTATGATACATAGGTGACGAAGACGTCTAGTTCCCAGATGGGAAATAGACGTCTTTTTCTATTAATGAGGGGGTGGAATTTATGCTTAATTATTTTAAGGAGTTTACCGCAAGTGCAATGTTTTTGGACTTTTTTTGGGCATCACTTTTATTGTTTGTAGGACAACTTATTCGTACAAAAATGAAAGTTCTCCAGAATTTATTTATTCCTGCTTCAGTGGTAGCTGGTTTTTTGGGTATGTTTTTAGGTGATCAATTTGCTAATATAATTGGCTTTTCTAAACAAGTTGGTGGTTATTCATCCGTATTGATTATTTTACTTTTTGCAGGGTTATTGTTAGGTCATACAGAAAGAAAAGTAGATATTGGTAAAAGGCTGTGGCAGGTAAGGGAAACATTGTTTAATTCTATGACTTGGGCATTTATGCAATTTAGCTTGGCCATTTTGCTCGGCTATTTTTTAGCTTATACAGTTTTCCCCGGTATTAGTGAAAAAATTGGTATTTTATTACCTTCTGGTTTTTATGGTGGTTATGGATATGCTGGTGCTATTGGCGGAACTCTTGAAAAATATGGGGTTGAATCAGGAATGGGAATAGGGGCAACCTTTGCTACTATTGGTATGATTGTTGGCATAGTTTTTGGTATGTTGAATATCAATATTGCTAATAGGAAAGGATACTTAAATTTTACTAAAACTATTAGTGATATCCCTGATGAAGAAAAAAATGGCTTTCTTACAGAAAGAAATAGTTTTAGTATAGGTAATGCTACGGTTAATCCAAGCTCAATAGATCCCTTGGGATGGCATATAGCTATCACTTTTGTGGTAGGAGGAATAGGTTGGCTCTTAGAATATTATATTAAAGCTGGTACAGGTTTTGATGTTCCTGCACTGTGTTTAGCTGTTGTAGCAGGTTTTATTTTCCAGAATACTATGGACAAAATAGGTATTGGAAAATATATTGATAAGAAAACCTCAACACGTATTTGCTCTATGTATACTGATTATTTAGTGTTTTTTGGTATTTCTACTATAAAAAAATCAGTTATAGCAGCTTATTGGGGGCCGATACTGATTTTATCTCTTTTGGGAATTGCAGTTAATATGTTTTATCTTTGGTTTATTTGTCCAAAATTGTTTCATGATAATTGGTTTGAAAGAGGCATTGCATTGTTTGGTGAATTTTCCGGCGTTATGGCTACAGGTGTTACTCTGTTGCGTATTGTAGATAGCGAAAATAAAAGTGGCTCATTAGAAGATTTGGGTATTGCAACTATTTTTGTTTGCAGTTGGGACTTGTTTCAGGTAGGTATGTATCCTGTATTTATCGGTATGGGTTACACGTTGCAAACAGGTGTTGCCTTGGGACTAGCCTTTTTTATCATGCTTATAATTATGAAAGTAACTAAGTGTGGACCACAGAAAGAACAGGAAACAGAAAATGAATTGTCTTATGGTAATCTAACCAAGGAGGTAACAAAATGAATAATTTTGCTTTTCATGTACCAACAGATATAAGATTTGGTAAAGGACAGATTCAATGTTTGCCAACAGAACTGGCAAAATTGGGGGAAAGCGTTTTATTGGTATATGGTGGCGGTAGTATTAAACGCAATGGTATTTATAGCTCTATCAGAAGTATGCTAGAAAAATTTACTGTTTATGAGTTGCCGGGCATAGAACCAAATCCTAAAATTGCTTCGGTGCGTAAAGGGGTTGCTTTATGTAAGAAATATAAAATTGATATTGTTTTGGCGGTAGGAGGAGGTAGCTGTATTGATGCAGCGAAAAATATTGCCTGTGGCGCCTACTATGATGGTGATCCGTGGGACTTGGTCATAGACCATAGCAAGGTTACTAAGGCTCTTCCAATCATTGTCGTGTTAACTATTGCTGCTACAGGGTCGGAGATGGATAATGCAGCAGTTATAAGCAATCCGATTACTAATGAAAAACTAGAATTAAATGCACCTAATTTATATCCTATGTTATCTATTTGTGATCCAACGTATCTATTTACCTTACCAGCCAAACAAACTGCAGCTGGGACGGTAGATATAATGTCTCATGCCTTTGAGCAATATTTTCAATCTAATGACGAAGCGTATTTAACTGATTGTTTTGCAGAGGGGGTATTAAAAACCTGCATTAAATACGGACCTATTGCATTGCGACAGCCTGATAACTATGAGGCACGTTCTAATCTGATGTGGGCTAGTTCTATGGCCCTAAATCATCTTTTGACAGTGGGAAAAGGCGGAGCATGGTCCTGTCATCCAATGGAACATGAGCTTAGTGCTTATTATGATATTACCCATGGAGTGGGCTTAGCCATTTTGACACCAGCTTGGATGAAGTATGTTCTAAATAATAAGACTGTAGCTAGATTTGCGATGTATGCTAAAAACATCTGGGGGATTGAAGACTCGAATGAATTTGCAGCAGCTAAAAGAGGAATTGAAAAGACAATAGAATTTTTTAAAAGTTTGGATATGCCGACCAAACTAAGTGAAGTAGGTATTACTTCAGAAAATTTTGCTAAGATGGCAGCAGAAGCCGTTCGTGTCAGTGGTATTGCTAAAAGGTCTTACTGTTTGCTTGGCGAAGAAGATATAGTTAAAATATATTTAAGTTGTTTATAACAAACATAGTATGTTATAAATAATGGCTGAAAAAAATAATTGCGATTGTAAGATACATAAAATGAATTTTTGTTCCTTTTATGTATCTTACAATCGCATTAAATTTATAACCAATTAATTGAAAATTTTACAATAGAAACCCAAATAATATAAAAACATAAGTTAGAAGAAATTTTCTCGAGCATAATCTATAAGTTCTTGCCGGCAATCAGGATGAGCAATAGCAATCATAGCTTCTGCCCGCTCTGGTAAGGACAGCCCAGACAATTTTGCTATGCCATATTCTGTAACTACATATTGAATAATTGTACGGGGGGCACTGACAGTGCTGCCTGCCGGAATACAAGGAACGATGTTAGATTTACGAATACCGTCTTTAGTTAGGCGAGAAGAATTAAGACAGATGAAACCTTTACCTCCGATACTACGATAGGCACCTTCTAAAAAGTCCATTTGCCCACCAATACCTGAGAGTTGGCGAGTACCAGAGGATTCAGCATTTTCTTGACCCATCAGATCAAGTTGCACACCACCGTTAATGCTAATGAAGTTTTTCATCTGGCTCATCCGGTTTGGAGAATGTACATAATCTAAATCTCCTGGATGAAAAATTTGGGGATTAGCATCTAACCAGTCATAAAGCTCCTGAGAGCCCATAGCCAGATTCCAAGTGCTAAGGCCGGTATCTATTTCTTTTTTAGCATTGGTTAACTTGCCTGCTTTATACATAGCTAGATAAGCATCACTAATGGTACCTGTGTGACAGCCTAAATTATTTAAGTCAGAATTGGCCAGCATGTTAGCAACCGTAAAAGGAACTCCTCCAACGCCTAAGGAAAGTGTTGCACCGTCAGGAATTTCCTTGACGACTATTTCGGCAATCTTAATATCAGTAGGAGACGGATCTTTATATGTGCGCAAAGGAAGTGGTTCATGTTCTCCCTCTACAATGTAATCTGCTTCTGAAAGATGTACCCTATGGGAACCATCTATTCCTTGTAAAGTCGGATAATGCTCGTTAATTTCTAAAACTACGGTTCGGGAATTTTCTAAAATAGTTCGCCAGGTATAATTAGATATACCTAAGCCACAATATCCATTACTATCCGGTTTGGAAACAGGAACAAATGCTACATCTGTCCTAATATGATAGCGATATAAATCAGGCAGAAGCCTCAACATGGTAGGCATAAAGCGTACTAAAGAACGTTTACGTTTTTGTAGTTTGCGCTCGTAATCGCCGAGGTGCCAGCTATAATAGGTAAATGTTGTTTGTTCTGGATCGCATTCTACAACCTCAATACGGGGACGGATTACAAGGCCACCACGAATTTTTACATCATGTAGGTCGTTTTTACGCTCTGCTAGAGCATGGTCTAAAAGTTCAGGAAAACCTGCACCAAAACCATAGTCAACCCAGTCTCCTGAATGTACGGCCTTAGCTACTGCTTCTTGTGCTGAAACAAATTTATTGGCATATTTACTATCCATAAATCTTCCCCTCCTCAATATAATTATTGCTTTTCATTATAGCACAAGAAACGCTGGGAAGAGCAATAAATCTAGTTGTTTGGAGGTCTGAAGTCAACACCACCATAAGTAAAAAATCTAATAGAAAGCATATAATTTATTCTGTTAAAATCTTTATTTGTTTTTTAGTACACAGCTAACGATACCTTTAGTTAAGAAACATCCATTACAGGATATGCATCTTGCTTTGGTGGTATCTGTCTGCCATCTTTTTACTAAATTTGGCTCGGAAATAATAGGCCTACCCAATGCAACAGCGGCTATATGTGTGTGTGTTAAAATGTTATCTATATATTGAGGTGTTCTATATCCGCCGACGCTAATTACCAGTATATGCACATTAGAAGCAATAAGAGCAGCTCCTTCAGAAAAATTTCCTTCAACTTTGCTTGTTTTGGCAAAAGGTACAAAAGAAGCAGGACCGCCATCTCTTGTGATTCCAGCAGAAATTTCAAGTGCATCTACACCACGCTGTTCTAACTGTTGACAAACCCATACTACTTCTTGAGGTGTAATAGAAGGAATGACTAGGTCATTGCAAGAAAACTTGACAACTATGCAGAAATCTTTTCCTACCTGTTTGCGCACTTCTTCATAAACTTCAAAAAGTAATCTAGCTCGATTTATTATGGAACCACCATAATTATCGAGTCTATGATTAAAATAAGGAGACAAAAAAGTGTGTAGCAGATAGCCATGCACAGCATGAATTTCTACACCATCACAGCCTGCTTCTTTACAGCGTAAGGCCGCTTGACCAAAATCATAAACAAGCTTACTTAATTCTTTAGGGGTAGCTTCATGATATATAGCCCCGTTTGTATCTTTGTAGTTGCTAACGCCAAACATATCCCCGTTATGTTGCCAGGCAGTCTTGTAACCAGTATGCTGAAGCTGTACAAATAATTTGCAGTCTTGATAATGAAATAAATCTACAATTTTTCGCATGTCAGATACATATTCGTTATAAGTAGTTTTTATCATAGCAGGACCATTGACAGAGCCATCTGAAATTCCTTGCATGCCAGTAATGGCAAGGCCAACTCCGCCGGAAGCGATGTTGCGGTAATAGTCCATTATTTCCGAGGAAATATGTCCGTCTTTGGCAGCGCGTTCGTAGATAGCGCTACTTATTATACGGTTTTTTATTCGTAAGTTACCGATATTAAAAGGATCAAAAAGCGTTATTTTATTACTCATCCCTGTTCACCTCACTAAAAATATTTATTATGTTGGCTTATTATAGCTTAAGGATAAATCGTTGGCAATGTTTTGAACTTGAATAATTACATTTATTAAATGTTTAATGTTTTCGTGTCGGAATTTTAGCTCAATTAAAATTACTTAAAAATACTGTAAACATATTTACAGTATTTTTAATAAAATAAATAGCCTTTTAGATATTTATAAATTTTTCTTGACTTGCCAAGAGAGAACTATTAGCATAAAGACAAATAGATATGAACATCTGAAGACTGAAGTCTGAAAATTCAGTACTGTTAACTACAGTGATATGGAGTTGTGTGTAGTGGATAAAATACAGAAAGTGAATGCAACGCAACAAGTTGTTGATGTTTTTAAGAATGCTATACAAAAAGGAACTCTAAAAGCAGGAGACAGACTACCAAATGAAACAGAAATAGCTAAACAATTAGGAGTTGGCCGTTCATCTTTAAGAGAAGCTTTAAAAATTTTAGCTGTTTACGGCGTTATTGAGTCTAGACATGGTGAAGGTACATTTGTAGTAGATAATCGGGCGCGCAACTTTTTCGAATTTTTAGGTTTTGAGCGTTCTAAGAAAAACGTTAAAGAATTTATGGAATTACGTCGTGTTATAGAAGTTGGTAATATAATTTCGATTTGTGGAAAATTAACTAAGAAAGAATTGGATTATTTGGAGAGTCAAGTAAAGGTCTTTGAGGATAAAACTAGTCATACCATACCGGAATATGTACAAGCTGATAAAAACTTTCATGCTGCCATGATTTCTTACAGTCATAATCAAATGTTAGAATTTATTAACAATATGATTACAGATTTTAGAGAAGATCTTTTACAAAGATTATTTGAACATGAATATATTCTTACGGATGCAAGAATTGCTCATCGGAGCATTCTTGAAGCCTTGAAAAAGGGCGATGTCAAAAGGTGCATAGAGAAAGTAACAAACCATATTGAAATAACGGTTAAGCATGTTGACAGTGTATATTAAACAATGAACTAACGAATAATAGCAGGAAAGTTATTCTGACCAGGGGATTAAAGTAACTTATATTTACCAATTTTCTTAGATGAAAAAGGCGGTATTGTAAGAGAAATTTTCCCTAATTTATTTTAAGCAGGTCATCTGAAGACCATACCATTTTAAAAAGAAATAATTTTTGCTAAGAAATGCGTATTTTAAATTTGAGCTTTTTCGGTTTAAGGAAAAGGTCTGAAGACCAGACCTAAACAATTATGTTTAATAGGTTAATAAAAGAAAAAGGAGGGTGTGGGGAAAGGCAAGCCGTATAAAAAATATGAGTTTAAAAAGGAGAGAAAAACTATGCTAGTAAAATCCAGAACAAAAAAATTAATGGCCTTATTATTGTCGGCTGCTTTGATGGCCTCAGTTGCTGGTTGTGGTGGCGGAGATGCTAAAAAAAGTGGGGATACTAAGGCTGCAGGAGGAGCAGCAAGCGGAGAAAAATTTACCCTTTCTTGGGCTCATGGTTCTTCTCCTGAAGACCGGTTAGGCAAAGCAAGTGAGAATTTTAAGAAAAATATTGAGAAAAAATCTGGTGGTCGTATTACCATTAACCACTATCCTGCTAACCAATTAGGTTCTGAAAGAGAAGTTATGGAAGGTGTTTCTCTAGGTTCCATTGATTGTGGTGTTATTTCATCAGCTGTAGTTGCTGGTTTCTCTAAGAGTGTTAACGTAACAAACTTGCCTTATATGTTAGATAATCGTGAAAAAGCTTGGAAAATTTATGATGGCGAATTCGGTAAAAAGTTGGGTGCTTTAACCGAAAAAGAAGGCGGTTGGAAATGGTTGGGATGGGCAGAAAACAGCTTGAGAATGTTCTCTAATGCTAAAAAAGAAATTAAAACTCCTGCTGATATGGTAGGACTGAAAATTAGAACTCAGGAAAATGATATTCACATGAAGATTGTTAACGATTTAGGAGCTTCTGCTACACCTATTGCCTTTGGTGAATTGTACACTGCCTTGCAACAAGGTACTGTTGACGGACAAGAGAACGGTGTTGCTTTGACATATTCTATGGGCTTTGCTGAAATTGTTAAATATATGACTTTGTTACCTCATATTTATGATCCTTATATTGTTGCTATTAGTAAGGAGTCCTGGAACAAGTTACCTCCTGATTTACAAAAGATATTCCAAGAATGTGTTAATGATTTTATTAAAGACGAACGTAATTTAAATGCACAGAACGATAAAGAGTATCTAGAAATAATGAAAAAGAAGAATGGGTTAAAGACTTATACTCCTACTGCTGAAGAAGCAAAGTTGTTCAAAGATGCTACTAAGAATATTGAACCTATGGTACGTGCTAAGGCTGGCGATGAAATCGTTAATGATTTTATCAAGGCGGCTAAATAAGTACCGGCAGGGACAACCGACAATTAATTTCTAGTTAAAGGGTGCCCTAAACTTTGCGGAAAAAAACAAAAAGGGCACTCTTTTTTAAAGAGGTGTGGTTATGAAAAAAATAATAGACTTTTTTGATGCTGTACCTGTTACACGTCTTATATCCAGCATTCTCATGATGGGTATGGCTGTGATAATGACCATGAACGTAATCTTACGTTATTGTTTTGGTTTCTCTTTTAACTGGGGCGATGAAATATTGCGTTACATGTGTGTTTATATGTCTTTCTTTGGAATTGCTGCAGCATGGAAATATAAGTCTCATGTTCGGGTAGCTTTATTTGTAGAAAAAATGTTTCCAGAAAATGTTAAAAGATATATCCGCTTATTTACTGATATAGTTACTATAGTTTTTATGATTCTTTGTACTTATTTTGGAATGGTTTTGGTACAAAGAATTATTCACAGTGGGCAAATTTCTCCAGCGCTTCACCTGCCGATGTTTTTATTGTATGGCGTAATACCGGTAAGCAGTGTGCTTTCTATTATCCAGATTCTTCTGCAAATTTTTAGACATAAATCCTATAATCAGCCAATGGAATAAGCTGAGATAGTTATGTTATAAGAAGAAACAATTTTGAGCGATAGCACCAAAGTAAGTAGATTTGGTGTAAACGCAGAAAGGTATGGTTTGTATGATAACAGTACTCTTTGTGGGACTGGCCTTTTTATTATTTATAGGCGTACCAATTGCTGTATGTATTGGTGGGGCACCGCTTCTGGCCATGGCTGTTGCCGGTAATCCCAGTCAAATGTTCATTGCTGCTCAAAGAATGATTACAGCACTGGATTCAACACCGCTTTTGGCCATTCCCCTATTTGTTCTTGCCGGATCAATTATGGGCAAAGGTGGAATTTCTAAACAAATAGTTGATTTATGTTATGAGATATTTGGCTGGATTCCAGGTTCTTTGGGTATCGTTTGTGTAGTTGCTTGCATGTTCTTTGCTGCTATTTCTGGGTCTGCTCCAGCTACTGTAGCAGCTATTGGTGGTATTTTGATTCCTGCCATGATTAATGATGGTTATCCAGCTGGTTTTGCAGCAGCAGTAGCTGCTAATGCTGGAATTATAGGCTGTATTATTCCGCCGAGCATACCGTTTGTTAATTATGCTTTAATTACTGGTGAATCTGTTAGTGAATTGTTTGCTGCCGGCGTTGTTCCAGGTGTTATCATGGGCCTGGTTTTGTGCATTATAGTTTGTATTATGTCAAAGAACCATAATTGGGGTAGTAGAAATAAAGGTGTTGATTTTGCTAAAGTAGGCAAGACTTTTGTCAGAGCAATTTGGGCATTGCTAATGCCTGCCATTATTTTGGGGGGTATTTATAGTGGTGTGTTTACTCCTACTGAAGCAGCAGCTGTAGCTTGTGTTTATGGTTTCTTTGTCGCTTGGTTAGTTTATCATGCTATTAAGCTTTCAGATATGATGGAGATTTCTTTCGAATCAGTGAAGACTTCCGCCATGATAATGTTTATTGTTGCTACCGCCAATATTTTCAGCTTTATTGTTTCTACACAACAAGTACCGGCTAAACTGTCTGCATTGGTATTGAGTTTGACTAATAGTGCAGCGGTGGTTCTTTTGATGATTAACGTTATTTTGCTCATTAATGGTTGCTTTATGGAAACAACTGCTTCAACTTTTATTTATACTCCTATCTTGTTCCCTTTGATAAAAAAGTTGGGCATTGATCCTGTACAATTTGGTGTAGTTATTGTTATGAACCTTACTATGGGTTTGGTTACGCCTCCTTTGGGTATCAACCTATTCGTAGCTCAGGGTATAGATAAACGTATTAACTTCAATGAACAGGTAAAATATGTGGTGCCATTATTTATAGGTTTGATTGGAGTCTTGATGCTGGTAACATATGTCCCTGATGTATCATTGTGGCTTGTTAAAATTATGCGTGCTAGCAGGGCTGCGGCTATTAGATGATTAAGGTGTTTATTTTACAAATTTAAATTAGGGAGGAAAGACTATGCAAGCTTTTAATTTTAAAGTACCTGAAAACATTATTTTTGGTATGGGGGCCTTAAACCAACTCCCAGAAGTTTTAAAAGAAGCAAAGTGTGATTCCGTTTTTCTGGTTGCTGACCCAGGTTTGAAAAAAGCCGGTTTAGTAGATCGTACGAAAGAAATTATTCTTAAGCAAGGCTTAAAGTATGCTGAATTTGTTGATATTATCGTTAATCCTACAGTAGGTAATGTTAATACTGCAGTGGCAGCTTATAAGGCTTCTGGCTGCAAGAGTATTGTAGCTTTGGGTGGTGGTGGACCTATGGATGTGGCCAAGGCAGTAGCTATTTTGGCTACCTATGGTGGCAAGTTTACTGATTATGCCGGTCTTCATAAAGTACCTGGTCCTGTTGTTCCTCTTATTGCTATTCCTACTACGGCAGGTACAGGTAGCGAAGTAACAGCTTCTTCCGTTATCACTGATGAAACCACCAACTTTAAAATGGCTGCTATCAGCTATAACATTTGCCCTTCTTATGCCATTTTGGATCCTGAGCTAGTAATGACATTACCGGCTTCAGTAGCGGCTGCTTGTGGTGTAGATGCATTTATTCATGCCATGGAAGCCTATGTTTCCAAGACTTCTTCACCATTTACTGATGCCATGGGTGAAAAAGCCATGACTATGATCGGAGCAAATTTGCGCAGGTTTGTTGCTTCACGTAATGATCCTGAGGCAGCTTCTAATATGTTGGTAGGTTCTATGTTTGCTGGTCTTGCATTTGCCTGGGGCAAGCTGGGAAATATTCATGCTATGAGTCACCCGGTAAGCGGTTTCTTTCATGTGGCTCATGGCGTTGCTAATGCTATTCTTATGCCTACTATTGTTGAATACAATGCGTTGGCTGACCACGAAGGCAGATACAGATTTATTTATAATTGCCTTACACAAGGGAAAAAAGCAGGAGATGAATTTACTCCTGATATGTTAGTTACTGAGCTACGAAATTTAAACAAAGAGCTTGGTATACCTGCTAAATTGTCAGATGCAGGTGTAACAGAAGATAAAGTTGGGGTAATGTCTATTGATGCAATGAAGAGCGTTAACGTTGTAGTTAACCCCCGTCAAACTACTATCAAAGATATTGAAGCTTTGTACCGCAAACTTTTGTGATTTAACTACAAATAAAATTAAAAGGAGTGTTAGCAATGACAATGGACATGGATCCTCAAGCTTATTTAGATGATTTAATCGCCAAAGCGAGAGCAGCACAAAAGGTGTTTGAGACTTACCCACAAGAAACTGTAGATAAAGCAGTAAGAGCAATAGGCAAAGCCATTTATGACAATGCTGAAGAATTGGCTCACATGGCTGTGGATGAGACCGGTATGGGTAACTATGAAAGCAAAATTGGCAAATGCCACGGCAAGTCCAAGAGCGTTTGGTGGAGAATTAGAGATCAAAAGAGTCGCGGTATTATTGAACGTGATGATAAACACGGTATTATTAAAGTAGCAAAACCTATTGGCGTTATTGGTTGCGTAGCACCTACTACCAACCCGGTAATTACATTGATGCACAATTCTATGTGCAGCCTAAAATGTGGTAATGCTATCGTTATTTGTCCTCATCCCAGAGCTAGAAAGACTGGCGTTCGTACCGTAGAGCTGATGAATCAGGCTTTGGATAAATTAGGCATGCCTAAAAATTTGATTCAAATTATTCCGCTACCATCTCCAGAGCTTTCTTCAGGTTTAATGAGTGCCGTAGACTTTTGTATTTGCACTGGTGGCGGGACAATGGTTAAGGTTGCTTATTCCAGTGGCAAGCCTGCTATTGGTGTAGGTCAAGGTAATGTTCAAGTTTTGGTTGACCGGGATGTTGATCTTAATGCAGTAGCAAAGATGGTCATTACTGGCCGTATTTTTGATAACGGCGTGCTATGCACATGTGAGCAGAATGTAATCTGTCCTAAAGAGAAAAAAGACGAAATGGTGGCAGCTTTAAAAGCTAACGGAGCTTATTATATTGCTGATGAGCAAGTAGCTCAGAAACTGAGAGATTGTGTATTTCCACATGGTAAGCTAAATAAGGACGTAGTGGGAGCAAGTGCTGTTAAGATTGGCCAAATGGCGGGAATAGATGTACCGGAAGGAACCAAGGCTATTGTTTCTGTAACTCATGGTATTGGTAAAGACGAAGTTTTGGCTAAAGAGAAACTGTTCCCTGTACTGGGTTTATTCCTTTATGACAAATGGGAAGATGCGGTGGAAATTGCCCGTACCAACCTGGAAATGGAAGGCTTGGGCCATAGTGTAGTTATTCACTCTAACAACAAGGAGCATATTGAATATGTTCCTACAAGAGTAAATGTTTCTCGTTATGCGGTGAACCAAGTAGGAGGTACAGCTTTGGGCGGTGCTCTGGATAACTTCCTTAATCCAACTACTACATTGGGATGTGGTACATGGGGCAACAACAGCATCAGTGAGAACTTGTGGTTCTATAATCTGATGAATGTTAGTCGCATTGCTTACCGTATTGCTGATGCCAAGATTCCTACCGATGAAGAAATTTGGGCAGAATAGTTTTCCCTTCACAGTGGATGTTATGCACAGCAAGCTGACATTCACTGTGCTTTCCCTAAAAAAGTAATTTTTATTTTCCCTCTTGTAAAAAATTAATAAAATACACTAAGACTATAGCCAAACCCCACAGGCTATGGTCTTAGTGTTTGTGTTGCTTTTTAAGGATATTTAATTAAATGATGTTTTGATGGATAAAAAGGCTGGTTGGTACTAAGAATATACACTTGTATCCATCAGTCGTCCTTAGACATTAAGCAGATTGCCGATTCGCTCACAAGCGAAAGCGTAGTGAAGAATCGTGCCAAATCGCTTACTTCGCAAAAACGACCGAATAGGGAG
>Ga0163159_1001677_pt1 | contig 20495 bp, 17 predicted proteins | sample BioMet9_FD_108702 | JGI IMG/M metagenome (GOLD analysis project Ga0163159, IMG submission 108702) | Microbial communities from bioreactor (seeded with sewage sludge) at Lawrence Berkeley National Lab, California, USA - Biofuel... | ecosystem: Engineered > Bioreactor > Anaerobic > Unclassified ... | reverse complement strand
GGATATTCACGGACAGTCATCCGTCAAGCGGGCCGCGCTGATCGCGGCGGCGGGCTGTCACAACCTGCTTCTTACGGGACCGCCCGGTTCAGGAAAGACAATGACGGCCCGAAGACTGCCTTCCATTATGCCGCCGATGTCATTTGAGGAGAGCATTCAGCTTTCCTGCATTTACAGCGTTTCCGGACTTCTGGAGGAACATGCGCCGCTCATTACGGCGAGACCGTTTCGGGCACCGCATCATACAGTCAGCGGCGCCGCGCTGATCGGAGGCGGGCCGATTCCAAAACCCGGCGAGGTAACACTTGCTTCATACGGGGTTCTCTTCCTTGATGAGCTGACGGAATACCGCCGTTCTGTGCTGGAGCTTCTGCGGCAGCCTCTGGAAGAGCATACTGTCTGTATTTCAAGAACACGAGGTACATTCCTGTATCCGGCGGACTTTCTGCTTGTGGCAGCCATGAATCCTTGTCCGTGCGGTTATTATCCGGACCGGTCGCGCTGTACATGCAGCAGCGGGGAGATCAGCCGGTACAGGGACAGAATCAGCAAGCCGCTGCTCGACAGGATGGACCTATGCCTTGAAGTGGAACAGATTCATTTTGAAGATGTGGCAGGTACCTTCGACAGAGGACGGTCAGTGCCGGAGGAGATCAGCTCTTCAGAGCTTCGCGCGCTGGCGTACCGTGCATGGCAGATACAGCAGGAAAGGTACATGCGGCTGCCTTATTCCCACAACGGAAGAATACCGTCGGCAGATCTGCCTCAGTGGTGCGGTCTGGATGCCGGATGCCGTCATATGATGGCGTCTGCATTTGGCAGAATGGGATTGAGCGCAAGATCCTGCCACCGTATCCTTCGCGTGGCCAGAACGATTGCCGACCTGGAAGGAACAGAACATATTCATGAGGAACATCTTGCAGAAGCACTTGCCTTCCGGATCGCCGATCCGTGGCATGCCGGTTTTTAAGAGCCATGGATAAGGAGATGACAATGCGCGGGTTATATGCATACTGGCTTGGGCAGATGCCGAATCTGTCGAATGAAATGAAGCGAAAGCTTATATCAGCGTTCGGTACTTCGGAGGAAGTGTTTAACGCGGGCAGGAATCATCTTGCCGCGATTATAGGAGAGGAGAAGGCGGATCTTCTTGTTTCCTGCAAATCCATTTTGAATCCGGACAATGAATGTGACAGGATGGTTCTTGAATTCAGAAAGCTTTCCGCACTTGGAATGAACTACTATTCTCTGGAGCATCCGAAATATCCGGAGCGGCTCAGAGAGATACATCAGGCGCCGTTCGGGTTCTGGCTGATCGGGGAGCTGCCGGAAGCAAAGGGTCTTGCTGCTGCGATGATCGGGTCCCGCGAGCCGACTCCATATGGAAAACGGATCGCTGAAGAGATTGCAGGAATGCTGGCGCAGGCGAAGGTTCCGGTAATCAGCGGCATGGCACGTGGTATCGACAGTATTTCGCAGAAAGCAGTTCTGGAAGCAGGCGGATATTCTCTGGCAGCGCTGGGCTGCGGAGCGGATATCTGCTACCCGCGCGAAGTTGCCGGACTGTATGAGAAGCTGAAACAGCAGGGCGGCATTCTGTCTGAATATCCGCCCGGTACAAAACCGCAGCCGTGTTACTTTCCTGCAAGGAACAGAATTATAAGCGGTCTTTCTGATGTCGTTATTGTAATCGAGGCAGGCAGGAAGAGCGGATCTCTCATAACTGCCGGAATGGCACTTGACCAGGGAAGAGATGTCTATGCTGTTCCGGGACGCTGCGGAGATTTAAGGAGTGAAGGATGCAACTGCCTGATTCATGACGGCGCAGGCATTGTAGTATCTCCCGGGGAACTGATGGAGGAGCTCCATCTGCCGCTTCCGGACAAGGACTCGGATCCCCGAATTAATAAAAGAATACTTGCGCCGAAAGAAGATATGGTGTATAGTTGTCTCGATCTGTATGCCAAAAGTCTGAATACTCTGGAAGATGAGACACACCTTGAAATCCCTGAGCTTATGCGTATTCTAACAATGCTTGAGCTGGAGGGCTGTGCCTCACGGACAGCACAGGGTCATTTTATCAGACTTGAATAATGGAGGCGCTGTATGGCACGTTATCTTGTAATAGTAGAATCACCGGCTAAAGTCAAAACGATCCGGAAATTTCTGGGCTCGAATTATCTTGTGGATGCGTCGAACGGACACGTAAGGGATCTCCCCAAGAGTCAGATGGGAATTGATGTTGAGCATGATTATGAGCCGAAATATATAACGATACGCGGGAAGGGGGATATCCTTGCAAAGCTTCGCCGTGAAGCAAAGAAGGCGGAGAAGGTTTATCTCGCAACTGACCCGGATCGTGAGGGAGAAGCGATTTCCTGGCACCTTACCTATGCACTGAAGCTGGATCCCGAGAAGACGATGCGTATCAGTTTTAATGAAATAACAAAGGATGCAGTCAAGGATTCAATCAGGCACGCCCGTGATATCGATATGGATCTTGTCGATGCGCAGCAGGCAAGGCGTGTACTTGACAGAATGGTCGGCTACCGCATCAGTCCTCTGCTCTGGGCTAAAGTCAAGCGAGGGTTAAGCGCCGGCCGTGTTCAGTCGGTAGCGCTTCGCATTATAGCCGACAGAGAAGAAGAGATTAATGCTTTTATTCCGGAAGAGTACTGGAATCTGGATGCCAGCTTTAAAGTGGCGGGCGAGAAGCAGATACTGACGGCCAGATTTTTCGGGAAAGACGGCAAGGCTGTCACAATTCATGATCAGAGTGAACTGGATGGAATTATTCATGATCTTGAAGGAGCTTCTTATAAGGTTACAGATGTCCGGACAGGAGAGCGTGTCAAACGTATGCCGCTGCCGTTTACAACAAGTACAATGCAGCAGGAGGCAGGCAAGGTTCTGGGATTTGCTACCAGTAAAACAATGAGGATAGCACAGCAGCTGTATGAAGGTATAGATCTTAAGAATAACGGAACGGTCGGCCTGATTACATATCTTCGTACGGATTCGACCAGAATATCAGACGGTGCGGATCAGGATGCACGAGCTTATATTGCGGACCGGTACGGAAAGGAATATGTGTGCGGCAGCGCACCGAAGAAGCAGGAAGGCCGAAAGATTCAGGATGCACACGAAGCAATCCGTCCTACTGACATCAGAAGAACGCCGGAGCAGGTCAAGGATTCGCTGAGCCGGGATCAGTTCCGCCTGTATCAGCTGATATGGAAGCGCTTTACCGCCAGCAGAATGGCAGAGGCCCGTTACGAAACGACAGCCGTTAAAATAGGCGCCGGTCCTTATAATTTTACAGTTTCAGCTTCCAGACTGATATTTCCGGGTTTCCTTTCGGTCTATACACAGCCGGATGATGATAAGGGGAGCGGCAATGTACTGCTCGGCGCGATCACGAAGGATTCACGTCTCAAGTTTGAATCATTTGACTTTGATCAGCACTTTACACAGCCGCCGGCGCATTATACCGAGTCTTCACTTGTCAAAACACTCGAGGAACTTGGCATCGGCCGTCCAAGTACATATGCACCGACAATTTCCACAATTATTGCCAGACGGTATGTCTCAAAGGAGAATAAGAACCTTTATCTGACTGAGATCGGAGAAGTTGTAAACGGTATTATGAAGAAGTCTTTCCCGACGATTGTGGATGTGAATTTTACGGCGAATATGGAAGCAATGCTCGACGCTATCGAAGAGGGCAATGTAGAGTGGAAAACGGTTATCCGCAATTTTTATCCGGATCTTGACGCGTCTGTGCAGGTAGCTGAGAAGGAACTCGAAAGTGTTAAGATCGAGGATGAGGTTACGGATGTTATCTGTGAGAACTGCGGCCGGCATATGGTAATCAAATACGGACCGCACGGGAAATTTCTTGCATGTCCCGGCTTTCCCGAATGTCACAATACGAAGCCGTATCTTGAGAAGATAGGTGTCAGCTGTCCGAAGTGCGGCGGGGATATTGTAATACGGAAGACGAAGAAGGGCCGCAGATATTACGGGTGTATTAATAATCCCGAGTGTGACTTTATGACATGGCAGAAGCCCTCCTCCGAGAAGTGTCCGGAATGCGGCAGCTATATGCTGGAGAAGGGCGGAAAGCTGGTCTGCGGCAATGAAAAGTGCGGCTATGTTAAAAGCCTGAAATAATGAAATTATTACAATAATTTATAATTTGATGGCTGATATCTATTGTTTTCCCGATTAATATATGCTAGAGTTACCTTAATAGCCATAAAAAGAACATATTGTCAGAATTATTGTACAATGCGTTCTTTTTATGTAACAAACGAGTGAATAATAGATACAAGCGGGGTAGTTACTATGAGCGTACAATTACTGGACAAAACAAGAAAGATCAATAAACTGCTGCATAACAACAATACAAGCAAAGTCGTTTTTACAGATATCTGCGGCGTGCTTACGGATGTACTGGATTCCAATACACTTGTCATCAGCAGAAAGGGAAAGGTGCTCGGCGTCAGCAAGAGCGAATCGGTTGCAGATCTGACAGAACTGATTACCGAGGATGTCGGCACGCACATTGATGAACTGTTGAATGAACGTCTGCTGGCAATTCTGTCGACACGTGAGAATGTCAATCTGGAAACACTTGGCTTTACGGATATCGGATCAAATCAGGCACTGGTAGCCCCGATTGACATTGCAGGGGAGCGGCTCGGCACATTATTTCTGTATCGCGGCAGCTCAGATTATGAAATTGATGATATTATACTCAGCGAATACGGCGCGACGGTTGTCGGCCTGGAGATGATGCGTTCCGTCAATGAAGAGAACGCGGAAGAGAACCGTAAGGTACAGATTGTTCAATCAGCCATCAGTACACTTTCTTTTTCGGAGCTCGAGGCAATTATTCATATTTTTGATGAACTCGACGGCGGAGAAGGAATACTGGTAGCAAGCAAAGTGGCTGACCGTGTAGGCATTACAAGGTCCGTGATTGTAAATGCCCTTCGTAAATTTGAAAGTGCCGGTGTTATTGAATCGCGTTCTTCAGGAATGAAGGGTACATATATTAAGGTGCTGAATGATTATGTTTTTGACGCAGTGGATGAACTTAAGAAATCCAGAAAGAAATAGGTGTTCAAATGACTCACAGCGAACAGCAGGCTATTGAAAGCGGAGATAAGGTATATCTGCGCAAGCTGATGTCGCTTATGCCGGAGAGCAATGAACCGACAGACAAAATGTACGACAGTGATGTGCTGCGGGTTTTTAATGAAGAAACCTTTAAGCTGTCACTTCCGAAGGAATACGGAGAAACGGTGACACTGCCGCTTGATATGATATATGAGATCGTAATTCGTACAGAAGACGATATATATCGGGGCCAGGGCCGTATTACCGAACGCTTTCGGGATCCTGACGGGGATGTCTGTATATTTCAGCTGACTACTTCTCTCAGCCGTGACGCCAGAAAACAGTATATTTCCTGTGAATGCAAGCTGCCTGTCCGTTTCTGCGAGCAGGGAGGAAAGGAAAACGGGCGCGGAATTCTGACTTCGATCACGATAGACAGTGCCGTTATGACTGCTTCTCAGTATGCCGCCGACGGAAGCAGGCTGAACATGGTTTTTACGCTGGAGGGCAGCAGAGAGATTGCTGCGGCTGCTGAAGTAATTGAAACGATCCGGCTTCGTTCCGGTGAGTATGAAAGTCATATGCAGCTTACATGCGACAATATAAAACAGCAGAATGAGCTTGCACGCTGGATTCTGCGGCAGACATCAGCGGAAATATAAATTTTTTATAATTTTTGCAAAAACCATGGAAAAATACACAAGAACGTGTTATAATACGTCTTGTTCGCATGGTAATAGAACACGCAGAACACAATAGAAACAGAATGGAGGAATGAAACATGAAATTAGTGCCATTGGGAGACAGAGTTGTTTTGAAACAGCTTGAAGCAGAAGAGACGACAAAGTCAGGAATTGTTCTTCCCGGGCAGAGTCAGGAAAAGCCGCAGGAGGCAGTCGTCCTTGCAGTTGGCCCTGGTGGGGTCGTGGACGGCAAAGAAGTAACGATGCTCGTTAAAGAAAATGAGCGTGTTATTTATTCAAAATACGCCGGTACGACAGTTAAGTTCGACGGCGAAGAATATGTAATTGTCAGACAGAACGATATATTGGCTATCGTACAGTAAAACAGGAGGCATATTAACATGGCAAAGGATATCAAATACGGAGCAGATGCCAGAAAAGCGCTTGAAACCGGCGCTAACAAACTGGCAGATACGGTTAAGATTACGCTTGGACCGAAGGGAAGAAATGTAGTTCTTGACAAGGCATACGGCGCACCGCTGATTACAAACGATGGTGTTACGATTGCGAAGGAAATCGAGCTGGAAGACGGCTTCGAGAATATGGGCGCACAGCTTGTTAAAGAGGTTGCCACGAAGACGAATGATGTAGCAGGTGATGGTACAACAACGGCTACCGTGCTTGCACAGGCAATGATTCAGGAAGGCATGAAGAACCTTGCTGCAGGAGCAAATCCTATTGTTCTCCGCAAGGGTATGAGGAAGGCTACTGAGGTTACCGTTAAAGCAATCCATGATATGAGCAGCAAAGTTAAGGGCAGAGATCATATTGCCAAGGTTGCCGCCATTTCAGCAGGTGACGATACGATCGGTGAAATGGTAGCCGACGCAATGGATAAGGTTTCCAAGGACGGCGTTATTACGATCGAAGAATCCAAGACAATGCAGACAGAGCTTGATCTTGTTGAAGGTATGCAGTTCGACCGCGGATATCTTTCCGCGTATATGGCAACCGACATGGAGAAGATGGAAGCAAATCTGGAAGATCCGTACATCCTGATTACAGATAAGAAGATCTCGAATATTCAGGATATTCTGCCTCTTCTGGAGCAGGTTGTTCAGGCAAGCGCAAAGCTGCTCATTATCGCAGAGGATATTGAAGGCGAAGCATTGACAACATTGATTGTCAATAAGCTGCGCGGTACGTTCCAGGTTGTAGGAGTCAAGGCTCCCGGCTATGGCGACAGAAGAAAAGCAATGCTGGAAGATATCGCGATTCTTACAGGCGGACAGGTTATTTCCGAGGAACTCGGACTTGATATCAAAGAGACGAAGCTGGAGCAGCTTGGCCGTGCGAAATCTGTTAAAGTTCAGAAAGAGAATACCATTATCGTTGACGGCCTTGGAGAGAGAGAGAAGATCGATGCCAGAAAGGCTCAGATCAAGACACAGATTGATGAATCAACGAGTGATTTTGACAAAGAGAAGCTTCAGGAGCGTCTTGCAAAGCTGTCGGGCGGCGTAGCTGTTATCCGTGTAGGCGCTGCTACAGAGACGGAAATGAAGGACGCGAAGTACCGTATGGAGGATGCGCTTGCAGCAACGAGAGCTGCTGTTGAGGAAGGCATCATCGCAGGCGGCGGTTCAGCTTATATCCATGCTGCCAAGGAAGTTGAGAAGCTTATCGATACACTGGAAGGTGACGAGAAGACCGGCGCCAAGATCATCCTGAAGGCACTGGAAGCACCTCTTGGGCAGATCGTTATGAACGCAGGCCTTGAGGGAGCTGTCATCATCAATAAGGTGAAGGAATCCCCGATCGGTGTAGGCTTTGATGCTTATAAAGAGGAATATGTAGATATGATGGATGCTGGCATCATTGATCCGGCCAAGGTTACGAGAAGTGCTCTGCAGAATGCAACGAGTATCGCTTCCGAGCTGCTTACAACAGAAGCTGTTGTAAGCACAATCAAGGAGCCGGCTCCTCCGATGCCTGCAGGCGGCAACCCCGGCATGGGAATGATGTAATTGCTGAGTGACCGGTTTTCCGCAGCAGAGTAATAGGTATTTAAAAGGATTTCTAATGGGATCATCCATTAGAAATCCTTTTTTGCTATTGACTTGAAAAGAATATATTGTTATACTCGGTGAAATCGAAGAAGGGAGACATAAAATGGCTGTTATTATCGGAGAAGGAATTACGTTTGATGATGTTCTTCTTGTGCCTGGGTTTTCAGAGGTCCTGCCGAATCAGGTAGACTTGTCTACGAATCTCACGAAGAAGGTAAAGCTCAATATACCCATGATGAGTGCAGGCATGGATACGGTTACGGAGCACAGAATGGCGATTGCCATGGCCCGTCAGGGAGGAATCGGCATTATTCACAAGAATATGTCAATCGAAGCTCAGGCAAATGAGGTTGATATGGTGAAACGTTCCGAGAATGGTGTCATAACGGATCCGTTTTATCTTTCGCCGGACAATACAGTGGGAGATGCGAATGCACTGATGGCAAAGTACCGCATTTCCGGTGTCCCGATCACAGAGAACGGGAAGCTTGTCGGTATCATTACAAATCGTGATCTCAAATTCGAAGAGGACTATTCCAAGAAAATCAGAGAATCCATGACAAGTGAAGGCCTGATAACAGCACGGGAAGGAATTACGCTGGAAGAGGCAAAGAGGATTCTGGCAAAAGCCCGTAAAGAGAAGCTTCCTATCGTAGATGAAAATTTCAATCTGAAGGGTCTTATAACGATTAAAGATATTGAAAAACAGATTAAATACCCGCTGTCTGCAAAGGATGAGCATGGAAGACTGCTGTGCGGCGCGGCGCTCGGCGTTACGGCCGACTGTGTGGAGCGTGCGTCAGAGCTTGTCAAGGCTAAGGTTGATGTCGTTGTTGTCGATTCTGCACATGGCCATTCGGCAAATGTCCTGAAGACGATTCATATGCTTAAGGAGAGCTTTCCGGATCTGCAGGTGATAGCAGGTAATGTTGCCACAGGAGTAGGAACAAAGGCCCTGATCGAGGCAGGAGCAGACGCGGTTAAGGTCGGCATCGGGCCGGGATCCATCTGTACAACGCGGGTAATTGCAGGAATCGGTGTGCCTCAGATAACAGCAGTCATGGACTGCAGCGCGGCTGCCGCGGAATATGGAATCCCGGTTATCGGAGACGGCGGTATCCGTTTTTCCGGTGATATGACGAAGGTTATTGCGGCGGGCGCGAATGTCTGCATGATGGGCAGTATTTTTGCAGGCTGTGATGAGAGTCCTGGAACATTTGAACTGTATCAGGGACGTAAATACAAGGTCTATCGCGGCATGGGCTCGATAGCCGCCATGGAATCCGGAAGCAGTGACCGGTATTTCCAGGAGAATGCCAAGAAGCTTGTGCCGGAGGGCGTTGAAGGACGTGTTGCTTATAAGGGAACCGTTGAAGATACGATCTTCCAGCTTGTAGGCGGGCTGCGGTCCGGCATGGGATACTGCGGTACGGAAAATATTAATTCACTGCAGAAGAATTCCAGGTTTATCAGGATTTCATCTGCATCGCTCCGTGAAAGTCATCCGCATGATATTCAGATAACGAAGGAGTCCCCGAATTACAGCCAGGAAGACGAATAGTTCCGGACAGACAGTTTTTATGGTTTTTTTAGTATTCATACTTCCGCTTTTGTATTATAATAGTTGGATATGAAGACGCGTGGATACCAAAGACGGAAGAAATCAAAGAGAGCAGAACAAGTGAGAATACGGCGGACGGCTATCGCAGCGGCTGCTGTATTGCTTGCCGTTCTGCTTTTTCTGGCTTTTGGAAACAGGCATTCCAGTCCGGCAATTTCGTATTCGGCAGATCCAGATACCCTGAATGCAGGCGCATCGACGGTTGAGGAAGCACTGGAACCGGAATATTCGGTTGAGCTTTTAACGGTGAATGATTATTCACGTCCGGGAATTTCATCCGGAACCATCCGCAATATCGTGATTCATTATACGGCCAATCCGGGATCTACAGCCCAGGAGAACAGGGATTATTTTGAGGGGCTTAAGGATTCTCGTACGACAATGGCAAGCAGTCATTTTATTATCGGACTTAACGGAGAGGTGATCCAGTGTGTGCCGACTTCTGAAATCGCATATGCTTCCAATGACCGGAACTATGATACAGTTTCGATTGAGTGCTGCCATCCTGACGCGACCGGCAAATTCACAAGTGCCACATACCGCTCCATGGTGCGGACCACAGCGTGGCTCTGCAGCAAGTTCGGACTTACCGGAAGCGATGTCATACGCCATTATGATATAACCGGCAAGATCTGTCCGAAATATTTTGTCGAACACACAGATGCGTGGGATACATTTAAGAGCGATGTGGATGAGATGCTGAAGCTTGGATCGGAGGCGGTTCAGTGAATAATATTGTACTGATCGGTTTCATGGGAACGGGAAAGAGTTCTGTGTCGCGGAGACTGAGTGATATTCTGGCGCTTCGGGAGCTGGATACGGATGCAATGATTGAAGAACGGTCCGGTATGAAAATCGCACAGATTTTTGCGGTATACGGGCAGGAGTACTTTCGAGATCTGGAGAGCCAGCTTCTTGAAGAATTGTCTGATACGAGCGACACGGTTATATCGTGCGGAGGCGGCATTATTCTCCGGCCGGAAAACAGACGGATGCTGCGGGAATGCGGCACTGTGTTCCTGCTGACGGCAAGACCGGAAACAATCATGAACCGTCTTAGAAGAGATTCCTCACGGCCGCTTCTGGATGGCAGTGACAGGGAGGCAGCGGTGCGCCGGCTCATGAACGAACGGAAGGAGCTTTACAGAGAGTCTGCCGATCACTGTATTTCTACGGACGGCAGAAGTCTCGATGATATCTGCAGAGAAATTATTAAATGGGAGGAAAGGTAGTGCTGGAGATTTTTTATCCGGATGAGTATGTCGAATCCGCCTATTCAATTGATTATCAGAAGTATTTTGACGAGGGCTACCGCGGTGTGATTTTTGACATTGACAATACACTGGTGCCGCATGGGGCGCCTGCTGATGCACGTGCAGTAGAGCTTTTTCAGAAACTTGGGGAAATCGGGTTTAAGAGCTGTCTTATTTCGAATAACAAGGAGCCGCGTGTCAGGATGTTTAACAAGGATATTGCAACCTTGTATATATTCAATGCACATAAGCCGTCGAAACGAGGCTTTCTGGATGCGGTCAGGCTGATGGGCACGGATCTGGAAACCACGCTTTTTGTAGGCGATCAGCTTTTTACGGATGTATACGGGGCCAGACGGGCAGGTCTTCATAATATACTGGTAAAACCGATTCATCCGAAGGAGGAAATTCAGATCGTGCTGAAACGTAAGCTGGAACGGATTGTCCTGTGGTCGTACCGGCGGAGCAAAGAGAGAAAGGGTGCAGAATAATGGAAACAAGTACGAATGAAAGCAGCATGAAATCAGAAATAAAGGAAAGGGATGCAAGACTTGAGGGCTTTTTGCAGGAGGCCGGGCTGGATGGCTGTCTTATATCGGAAACCTGCAGCCTGCGGTATTTTACCGGTTTTTCGGGCGGAGAGGGCTTTGCGCTATTCTGCGGGAGCAAATCGTTCCTTATTACGGACAGCCGTTATACGACACAGGCCGGTATCGAATGTCCGGAGGCGGAGATCGTTCTGACGACTCCGGAAGAGCCGGCATATGTTCTGGCAGGAAGGCTTTGCAGTGAATACAGCGTCAGACGGATCGGCTTTGAAGATGAAGATATGTCGTGCCGCACGTACAGTAATTTTATCCGTTTTATGAATAATGCGGAATTTGTTCCGGCCAGCAGTATGCTTATGAAGATGCGTGAGGTCAAATCGGCGGGAGAAATTGCGCTTTTATCAAAGGCGGAGGAGATCGGAAGCCAGGCGTTTTCCCATGTGATGGAGGTCCTGCGGCCCGGAATGACGGAGCTTGCGGCGGCAGCTGAAATTGAGGGTTTTATGAAGAAGTGCGGTGCTGAAAAGCTGAGCTTTGATACGATCGTCGGCTCCGGGTACCGTTCTGCGCTGCCGCATGGGATGGCTTCCGAAAAGAAACTTGAAACAGGCGATCTTGTTGTTATGGATTTCGGCTGTGTGTACCATGGCTATTGTTCCGATATGACCAGAACGGCTGTCGTAGGAGAACCGTCTGAAAAACAGAGAACGATATACAATATTGTACTGGAGGCGCAGGAAAAGGCAATCAGCATGATAAAACCCGGTGTCTGCTGCCATGACGTGGATGATGCGGCCAGAACCATCATCGGCAATGCCGGCTATGGTGAATATTTCGGCCATGGACTCGGTCACAGTGTCGGGCTTTTTATCCATGAAGAACCTCGCTTTTCAAAGCTGGACAATACGATACTGAAGCCGGGAATGGTTATTACGGTCGAGCCTGGAATTTATCTTCCGGGAGAAGGCGGCGTCAGAATTGAAGACCTGATTGCAGTGACGGAAGACGGATACCACAATCTGACATCGGCAGACAAGTCGTTTATGGTAATAAAATGATTGTGAAAGTCCACTTTACAAGCGTGTTCTTTTAGTATAAAATAGTTTAGTCAGAGTACTTTTTTATTATGCGATCATTGAGGAGGATTTTTTATGGTATCAGCAGGTGAATTCAAGAATGGCTTGACGATTGAGATGGACGGCAACATCTATCAGATTATAGAATTCCAGCATGTTAAGCCCGGAAAGGGCGCGGCATTTGTCCGTACAAAGCTCAAGAATATCGTTAACGGCGGTGTTGTCGAGAAGTCATTCCGCCCTACGGAGAAGTTTGAAAACGCTATTATCGACAGGCGCGAGATGCAGTATTTATACAAGGACGGGGATCTTTACAACTTCATGGATGTGGAAACATATGACCAGATCGCACTGAATGCCGAAACCGTCGGGGATGCGCTGAAGTTTGTCAAAGAGAACGAGATGGTTAAGATCTGCTCTCATGCCGGGAATGTTTTTTCGGTTGAGCCGCCTCTTTTCGTGGAACTGGTGATTACGGAAACGGAGCCGGGCTTTAAGGGCGATACGGCACAGGGAGCAACGAAGCCTGCTACTGTGGAAACAGGTGCTCAGGTGAATGTACCGCTTTTTGTTGACGAAGGTGACAAGATCAAGATTGATACGAGAACAGGAGAATATCTGTCGAGAGCGTAGTCAGTCTGTGATTCTGCATTTTATAGTTGCTCTTTTCATTCTTATTGGCTATAATAAGAATGCTGTCAAGAGCAATCTGCACCCGTAGCTCATTTGGATAGAGCACAGGCCTCCGACGCCTGGTGTGGTGGGTTCGAATCCCGTCGGGTGCATTTTTGCAATACTATGTGCCGGTTATCTTACGAATATGAGATGACCGGTCTTTTATCATATGGGAGGGAATATCAGTGACAGATAATGATAACAACGGACGGGAAACGGAATCCAGAAATTTTATCGAGCAGTTTATCGATAAGGATCTTGAGGATGGAGTCTACAAGGAGGTCTGCACGCGTTTTCCGCCGGAGCCGAACGGGTATCTTCATATCGGTCACGCAAAGTCGATTCTTTTGAATTACGGACTGGCACAGGAATATCACGGCACATTTCATATGCGGTTTGACGATACGAATCCCACGAAGGAGAAGGAAGAGTACGTTGATTCGATTCAGGAGGATATCAAGTGGCTTGGTGCCGACTGGGGCAGTCATCTTTATTTTGCTTCAGATTATTTCGATGGAATGTATGAATGTGCGCTGAAGCTGATCCGCAAGGGGAAGGCTTTTGTCTGTGACCTTACGGCAGATCAGATCAGAGAGTACAGGGGAACGCTTACAGAGCCCGGCCGGGTCAGTCCTTACCGGAAACGCAGCATAGAGGAAAATCTGGACCTTTTTGAACGAATGAGGAACGGGGAATTTGCCGACGGCGCGAAGGTTCTTCGTGCGAAGATCGACATGGATTCGCCGAATATCAATATGCGGGATCCGGTTATTTACCGGATCGCACATATGACGCACCACAGGACAGGGGATAAGTGGTGCATTTATCCGATGTATGATTTTGCACATCCGCTGGAGGATGCTTTCGAAGGCATCACGCATTCTATCTGCACGCTTGAATTTGAAGATCACAGGCCGCTTTACGACTGGGTTGTGAGGGAATGTGAGTTTGAAACGCCGCCGCGTCAGATTGAATTTGCAAAGCTTTATCTAACAAATGTTGTAACGGGTAAGCGGTATATTAAGAAGCTTGTGGAAGACAAGATTGTCGACGGCTGGGATGATCCGCGTCTTGTATCGATTGCTGCGCTCCGGCGCCGCGGCTTTACGCCGGAATCGATTCGTATGTTTATGGATCTCTGCGGTATATCGAAGAGCAACAGTTCGGTAGATTATGCCATGCTCGAATATTGTATACGGGAAGACCTTAAGCTCAAGAAACCCAGAATGATGGCAGTGCTTGATCCCCTGAAGCTGATTATTGACAATTATCCGGAGGGACAGCGGGAAGACCTGCCGGTAGTGAATAACGTTGAGAATGAGGAACTGGGTTCGAGGACCGTTCCTTTCTGCCGTGAGCTTTTTGTGGAACGCGATGACTTTATGGAGGAGCCTCCTCATAAGTATTTCCGCCTGTATCCAGGCAATGAGGTCCGGCTTATGCACGCGTATTTTGTAAAATGCACCGGATGTGAAAAGGACGCGGAGGGCAATGTGACCGCAGTTCATTGTACATATGATCCGGAGACGAGATGCGGCAGCGGCTTTGAAGGCAGAAAGGTTAAGGGAACGATACACTGGGTAAGTGCTCCGTGGGCAGTTCCGGCAGAAATACGTCTTTACGAGAATATAGTTGACGAAACAAAGGGTGTGTACAATGAAGAAGACGGATCGATCAACGTTAATCCCAATTCTTTGACCGTGCGCCGCAATTGTATGCTGGAACCGGCACTTGCGGATGCGAAGCCTTATGACAGCTTTCAGTTTGTGCGTCAGGGGTATTTTAATGTTGACTGCCGTGACTCAAAGGAAAACGCACTTGTTTTTAACCGGATTGTTTCATTAAAGAGTTCCTATAAGCTTCCGAATAGTTTATAGTTTGCAGGAGGTCAGGGCGAACCGAATGAATGAGCTGACGATTGAACTGGTAAGCGGTGACAGACGGCCTTTATATGAACAGATATATGATTTTATCCGGAAAGATATACAAAGCGGCAGGCTCCTGTGCGGTTCAAAGCTTCCCTCTACACGGGCACTGGCTGATTATCTGGAGGTCAGCCGCAGTACGGTGGAACTGGCATATGAACAGCTGATTTCAGAGGGATATATCGAGACGGTTCCCTGCAGGGGCTGTTACGTATGCAGAATTGAAGGCCTGTATCTGCCGGGCGGTAAGACGTCAGTCAGTCATGACGAAACGGAAAGCTCCGATATTGCGTATCGATATGATTTTACACCGAATGGTGCGGATATCAACAGTTTCCCGCATACGGCATGGCGAAAGCTTACGAAGGAGACAATGGCCTGCGAAGGATCTGTTTTTTACCGTTCGGCTCTTCCGCAGGGCGAGAGAGAGCTTCGGGAGAGTATCTGCGGCTATCTGTATCAGTCGCGCGGCGTCAAGGCATCAGCAGAACAGATTGTGATCGGAGCCGGGAATGATTACCTGCTGCTGCTTTTATCATGCCTGCTTCGTTCTGCTTCGGACAGGAAGCTTCGCATAGCAATGGAAACGCCCACCTATATGAGGGCGTACCATACGCTGAAAATGGCGGGAGCCGATATTGAAACAGTCGGTATGGATCACAGCGGAATGATGACAGAGGAACTGCGTGCTGTCAATGCGGATATTGCATATATCATGCCGTCGCATCAATATCCGATCGGAACGGTCATGCCGATTTCAAGACGGCTTGAACTACTGAAATGGGCGTGCGAAAAGCCGGAGCGGTATTTAATTGAGGATGATTACGACAGCGAGTTCCGGTATCGCGGAAAGCCGATACCTGCGCTGCAGGGTTCAGATAAGGCCGGAAGGGTGATCTATATCAGTACGTTTTCAAGATCAATTGCGCCATCGATCCGGATCAGCTATATGGTGCTTCCGTCTGCGCTTCTTGAGAAGTACCGTCAGGATATCAGTCAGTTCGGTTCTACGGTTTCCGGAATTGATCAGCTTGTGCTGCGGGAATTCATGGATAAGGGATATTTTGAACGTCACCTGAATAAGATGCGTGCATTATACAAGGGGAAGCATGACAGGCTTCTCAGTGACCTGCGTCCGTACAGAAACCGCATCCAGGTTTCCGGAGACGGTGCAGGTGTCCATATTCTGCTTCATCTGGGCGATTATCTTTCCGAACAGGAAGCGATCGAACGGGCTGCGGCTGCAGGAATCCGGGTTTACAGCCTGTCCGAATGCTGCGTCGATGGAAAGCGGCCGTTCGGACAGGGCACTGTTATTATAATGGGTTATGCAACAATACCCGCATCGGACATAGACACTGCCGTTAAAAAGCTGGCAGAAGCATGGCGGATGTGAAGAAGTTAATGGCTATTCGGACAAATAGAAAGAGAGTACTGCGAAACGGCAGTACTCTCTCTGCTTTAAAACACTAATTTTCCGTCGGAGCTTCTTCACCGGCCGTATTCTTCTCAGCGGTAGCTTCCTCAGAAGCAGCCGGCTTTTCGGTATCTTTTCCGGAATCATCCTCTTCGGAAGATTTCTTGCCTTTGGGCTGAATGGATACATATTCCCGTGAATCGAAGGATGAATCTTCTTCGTCCTGATCCTCCTCGTCCCCGTCACAGCCGCAGCCGCATTCACCCTCTTCGCTGCAGCATTTGCAGCCGCCGAATTTCTTGAAATATAAAGCCGCGCCAGCAGCAGCTGCGCCGATAGCCATAAGCGCGATAGCAATTTTAGTTAATTTCTTCATATTATTTAAGGCTCCTTTCTGCCTGAACAGGTTTCTTACATTGTAATACGAACTTAAGGAAAAAGAAAGACGATTTTTATGAAATAAATATAAAATGCTTTTTTATGCGGTATGTCATGCGTGCCGCAGAAAGCAGAAAAAACTTTCATGCATGACAAGAGTATGTTATTATGTAGCTATATGAAGTCATAAAATTTTTCCGTCTGCAGGATAAATTTTATGACTTTGAAATGCACGGAAATAATCTGCAGGTGAAGGAACAGATATGGAAGAGAAGTTAATCGGCAAAAAGAAATCAAGAGGCTTTCTGCGGGTTCTGTTCAGCAGGACGACTGTCATTGTGCTTTTACTGGCAATTCAGATATTTTTGATTGTTGAAGTTTTTATCTATCTACAGAGCATTATGGTTCCGATTTATGGCAGTTCCCTGCTGCTCGGACTTCTGGCGGTCATATACATCCTTAACAGAGAGGGAAATACAGAGCTGAAGCTCGCGTGGGTCATTCCGCTGCTGCTTGTGCCGGTTTTTGGAATACTGTTTTATCTGTATTCCAAGGTTGGAATCGGAACGCGCAGGCTTCAGAAGAGACTGAAAGAGACGCATATCGAAGTGTCGCCATATATGAGACAGGACGGCGAGGTACAGTCGGATCTTATGAAGGCAAGTCCGGCTGTCGGGGGCCTCACGAATTATCTCGGCGCCAAACCGGGATATCCGGTGTGCAGAAATACGCAGGTCAAATATTTCCCGCTTGGTGAGGATGAGTTTCGGGAAATGCAGATTCAGCTTGAAAAAGCAGAAAAATTTATTTTTTTCGAGTATTTTTTAATCGAAGACGGCGTAATGTGGGATACGCTGCTTGAGATTCTTACGCGTAAGGTGAAACAAGGCGTTGAAGTCCGGGTTATGTACGACGGAATCTGCGTTATTGCGCTGCTGCCGTATCGTTATCCGAAGTATCTGGAATCCCTTGGCATTAAAACAAAGGTATACAGCCCGCTCCGGCCTGTGTTTGAAACGTACCAGAATAACCGTGACCACAGAAAAATCTGTGTAATTGACGGGAAGGTCGGTTTTACAGGCGGAATTAATATTGGCGATGAATATATCAATGTAAAACCGCGGTTTGGCCACTGGAAGGATACTGCTGTTATGGTGAACGGCGACGGTGTCCAGAATATGACGATGATGTTTCTGGAGATGTGGAATATATCGGCGAAGGTACCGGAGAACTATGACGCTTTTCTGACACCGAGGCTTTCGGCTCTGCAGGAGGGAACCGGATTTGTAGTACCGTTCGGGGACAGTCCGTTTGACTGCGAGAATGTCGGTGAGACTGTGTATTCTCATATATTGTCACACGCGAATAAATATGTTCATATAATGACGCCATACCTTATTCTTGACAATACGATGATTGACCAGCTGACATATGCTGCAAAGCGCGGTGTTGAAGTTACGATTATCATGCCGTATATTCCGGACAAGTGGTATGCCTATGCGCTGGGACAGACATATTATACACAGCTTATTGAAAGCGGTGTCCGCATATATGAATATCTGCCCGGCTTTGTTCATGCAAAGGTGTTTGTGAGTGATGATGAGACTGCCGTGGTCGGAACGATAAACTGTGATTTCCGGAGTCTTTTTCTCCACTTTGAGTGCGCTGTTTTTATGTACCGGAACAGAACAGTCTTCGATGTAGAGGCGGATTACCAGGAAACACTGCGTAAATGCAGGCGGATTTCCTTGCTGGACTGCAGAAAGCGGTCTGCTTTTATGAAGCTGGCGGGGCAGTTTCTAAGGCTGTTTGCGCCTCTTCTGTAGCGCGGCTGTTTTTTATAAAGTATTTTACTTGTTGTTGATAATATAGTATAATATCAACGGCAATGAGTGCCGAAAGTAAGTAAGAAGCGGAGGAATGTATATGGTAACAGCAATAGTTGGTGCGAACTGGGGCGATGAAGGCAAGGGCAAGATCACGGATATGCTTGGTGAGCAGTCTGATATCGTTATTCGTTTTCAGGGCGGCGCGAATGCAGGTCATACGATCGTGAATGATTTTGGAAAATTTGCACTTCATACCTTACCATCAGGTGTTTTCTACAATCATACGACAAATATTATCGGGAACGGTGTGGCGTTAAATATTCCGCTTTTTATCGAAGAGATTAAATCCATTACAGACCGCGGAGTTCCGAAGCCGCACATTCTGGTTTCGAACCGGGCTCAGATTGTGATGTCATATCATATGCTTTTTGATTCCTATGAGGAAGAGCGGCTAGGCAAGAAGTCATTCGGTTCTACGAAATCAGGCATTGCGCCTTTTTATTCAGACAAATATGCCAAGACAGGCTATCAGGTGAGTGAGCTTTTTGATGATGAACTGCTTGAGGAGAAGGTTATCCGTACATGCGAGCAGAAGAATGTACTGCTGGAGCACCTTTATCATAAGCCGCTTCTGACACCGGATCAGCTTCTTGGTGAACTTAAGAAATACCGTGATATGATTGAACCGTATGTGTGTGATACATCGCTTTATCTCTACAAAGCAGTCAAGGAAGGAAAGAATATCCTTCTCGAGGGGCAGCTTGGTTCCCTGAAGGATCCGGATCACGGGATCTATCCGATGGTTACATCATCTTCAACGTTAGCCGGATATGGTGCTGTCGGTGCCGGCATTCCGCCTTATGAGATCAAGCGGATCGTGACCGTATGCAAGGCATATTCAAGTGCAGTCGGAGCAGGTGCTTTTGTCAGTGAAATTTTTGATGAGGAAGCAGATGAGCTTCGCCGCCGCGGAGGTGACGGGGGAGAATTTGGAGCAACAACGGGACGTCCCAGAAGAATGGGATGGTTCGACTGTGTAGCTTCCAAGTATGGCTGCCGTATTCAGGGCACAACAGATGTGGCGTTTACAGTGCTTGATGTACTTGGCTATCTTGACAAAATCCCTGTCTGTGTCGGATATGATATTGACGGAACCGTTACAACAGATTTTCCTGTAACATCAATGCTTGAGAAGGCAGTGCCGGTTTATGAGGAGCTGCCGGGCTGGAAATGCGACATACGTGGTATTCACAAGTATGAAGACCTGCCTGCTAACTGTCGGAATTATGTTGAATTCATTGAAAAGAAGATTGAGCATCCGATTACAATGGTTTCAAACGGCCCCGGCAGATCTGATATTATTTATCGCGGGTAATCGCAGACGGCTCATTAGGAAAGGAGTCATCCCATATTGTTAGATATTGCAGTTATTGCTATTCTATGCGCGGTTAATGCCAAAACAGTAAAATCAAAGGGCCAGAAGGCAGGCGGAATTATTGCGGCTACGATCGGACTTTGCTTTGCGTTCGTGTTCTGTTTTGTCCTGATTGTTATTTTTCTGAAGCATATGCCGCTCAGTGATTTTGACGCGGTTGAAAGTTGGGTAGAGCAGAATCTGACGTTTATTATGGTGGCAGAATACAGCGGACTTGCTGTGGGGGGTGTGATTTCTTTTCTTATAGCCAGAAAGAGTAAACCTGGTGATATGACGGGCCGGAATGATTTTAATTATCAGAATCCTGATAATCGGAATCCATATAGCCAGAATTCGTATAATCAGAATCAGAACCCGTATAGTCAGAATCCGCAGAATCAGAACCCGTATAACCAGAATCCGCAGAATCAGAACCCGTATAACCAGAATCCGCAGAATCAGAACCCGTATAACCAGAATCCG
>Ga0163159_1001672_pt1 | contig 20564 bp, 13 predicted proteins | sample BioMet9_FD_108702 | JGI IMG/M metagenome (GOLD analysis project Ga0163159, IMG submission 108702) | Microbial communities from bioreactor (seeded with sewage sludge) at Lawrence Berkeley National Lab, California, USA - Biofuel... | ecosystem: Engineered > Bioreactor > Anaerobic > Unclassified ... | reverse complement strand
TCGCGACGAGCGCGTCCGAGAGCATTTTTTCGTCTTCGGCCAGCAGCAGACGCATGGCGGATTCCTCCTCAGATATTCAGCATTTCGCGGCAGACGGCGTCCGCCGCGCAGGGGTCTACGTATTGCCGCTGCGCCTCAAGCATGCGGCGCTTCTGGCCCTCGTCGAAGGCCAGGCGGACGGCGTTTTCCGCCGCCTCGTCCTCGCTCGGCGCGAGGATGGACATGCCGCGCTGCGAGAAAAATTCGGCGTTGAGCGTCTCGCAGCCCGGGATGGGCGCGGTGTGGACGAGCGGCACATTCTTGACGGCGGCCTCGGTCGAGGAGATGCCGCCGGGCTTGGAGAGCAGCACGTCGCAGGCGTCCATGTACAGGGGTACCTGGGTCGTGAAGGGCTCGGTGCGCACGCGCGGGTCGGCGCCGAAGGCCGTCTCGAGCTCGAACCGGAGCTCCTCGTTGCGCCCCGGCAGCACGAGCACGCGGCAGTCGCGCGCGCCCATGCGCGCGAGGATCGCGCGCGTGAGGGCGGCCGCGTTGCCGCAGCCCTCGCCGCCTGTCATGACGAGAAAGACGGGGACGCCCTCCGGCAGCGAGAGCGCCTGCCGCGCCTGGGCCGCCGGGGTCTTGTCCCGGAATTTGCGCATGACGGGGATGCCCGCCGGGACGAGGCGCGCCGGGTCCATCCCGCGCGCCGTGAACTGCGGAAGAAGCGTCTTGTCCGGCACGAACACCGCGTCGAGCGCGGTCTCCTCAAGGAACGGGATGCAGGTATAGTCGGTGGAGACGAAGAAGCAGCGCGTGCGCGCGAGGCCGCGGCGCTTCAGATAGGTGAGTGCCTCGGCCGGGAACAGATGCGGGCAGACCGCGAGGTCGATCTCGTTCTGCTCGAGATAGGCGCGCAGGTTCTCCGCGTAGAGCGCGTTGGCGAGGTAGACGGGCGACTTGACGCGGTCGGCCAGCCCCTCGGAGAGCTTTTCGCCCACGCCGTACATGAAGCCGAAGGCGCGCGGCGTCTTGACCGCGATGTTCACAAAGGCGTCGGTGATGACGGCGGAGGCGCGTTCGCCGAGAAAGGCGAGCGCATCGGCGGTCTGGCAGCTCACACCCTGAGCCTCCAGCGCCTCGGCAACGGCCTGCGCGGCGGAGTTGTGCCCCTGACCGGTCGAACAGGTGAGAAGAACCGCTTTCATACAGAGCCCTCCCTGATATTCTTTAATGTAGAAAACCTGCTTAAATTTTACCTTAAAATACGGGGGAGTCAAGGAAAAACAGAAAAAAACACGGGGCTGCCGAAAGACAGCCCCGCTGGGACAGATTTATTCGCCGCAGGTATGGCCGCCGCAGCCGTGACTGCCGCAGCCGCCCTCGTGGTGCTCGTGGTGGGAGCACTGTACATCCGGGTCATAGCGGAGATGGCCGTTGAGAAAAGCATCCACCGCCGCGTCCGCGTTGCCGGTCACGCCGCCGTAGAGAGCAATGCCGGCCTCCTGAAGAGCCTGCTGCGCACCGCCGCCGATGCCGCCGCAGAGCAGCGTGTCGACGCCCTGCTGTTTTAAAAAGCCGGCCAGCGCACCGTGGCCGCTGCCGTTCGTGTCCACGACGCGCGTGCTCACGACCTGACAGTTCTCCGCCTTGTAGAGCTTGAACTGTTCCGTATGTCCGAAGTGCTGGAACACCTCGCCGTTTTCATAGGTTACCGCAATGTTCATTTTGTTGTTCCTCCTCAGCGTTTGCACGGTTTTCCCGGCGGCAGCCGCGATGACAGCATCCACATCCGCCTGCGGCGCGGCTGCAAAGCTCATAATCTCCGCCGGAGATGACCAGCTCCGCTCCGTTCACCAGACACTCGGCCAGCTTGGCGCGTGCGCTCGCGTAGATGGCCTGCGCCGTCGTGCGCGCGACGTTCATGCGTTCGGCGCACTGCTCCTGCGTGAGTCCGTCCAGATCGATGGCGCGGATGGATTCAAATTCGTCGAGCGTCATGGCGATTTCGCGGACGGCTTTCCCCTCTGTCGGACCGAAGCGTCCGCAGTCCGGCATGGCGCAGATGCGCCGCCGTTTGCAGGGTCTTGGCATGAGGATGTCTCCCTTCATTTATGGCATATGCCGATAATCCCATCCTAACATATTTCTGGCATATGTCAATAAAAATTTATTTTTTTCGCGCGCGTGCAGCCGGAACGGGAGTTCCCGCGGCGTTCAGCAGCGCAAGACAGATCCAGAACAGCGGCGCCGTGAGACACATGGAGAACCCAAAGAAGGCCTGGATGCCGTAACCGAGCACCGCGCCGCCGCAGACCAGGACGGCGGGACGGTCCGACCGGCGAAGCCAGAGCGCCGCGGAACAGCCCAGCGCGGAGAGATACGCGGCCAGCGCGAACAGGCCCTGGCAAACCAGAATGTTGAGGTATTCATTGTGCGCGACATCGGTGCTGACAGAGACCACGCCGCCGAGCGCGTAGTTGTTCCAGCGATAGACATGCTCGGCCATGCGGGCATACAGCGTGTCCGGTCCTCCGCCGAACAGAGGCCGCTCCCGCACAAGCGCCCAGACGTTTCTCCAGATGAGAATGCGTCCGTTGCCGAAGCTGTCCTCGGCGCGGCCGTGGAGCAGCTCATGCGCCTCTCCCAGCATGCCCGGAAGTCCGGGACAGAGCCAGACGGCGGCCAGCGCCGCGAGAAGCAGGCCGCCGACGCCGAACGTGAGCAGCCGCTTTTCGCGGCAATCCCGCCCCAGAAGGGGAAGCGACAGAACAAGGCCGCCGACGGCGCCCAGAAGCCCGGCGGACACGCGCATCAGGACCGTCAGGACGAGGCAGCAGGCGGCAGGCACGGCCAGCAGAAACGTTCGGGCTCCCCGCAGCCTGAAAATGCCCAGACAGAAGGCCGGAACAGCAAGACTGAGCAGGGCCGCGTCCAGATCCACGTTGCCGACGGTTCCCAGGAACTGACCCGCATACAGTACGTTTCCATCCGAGTAGCCTGTGCCGTCGGGATAGAGACCGAAGGGATTTCCGCCCGCGAGCTGCAGAAAGGAGATCGCGCAGAACACGGTCATGGCGGCTCCAAAGACCCACAGCTGCCAGACCGCCGGGCGGCCCCAGCGGCTGACGGCCAGAAACACCAGGCCGTAGAGACAGATGGTGAGCAGTCCCTCGCTCCGCGTCATGCCGAGCAGTGTCTGGCTGCGCCACGGGGACAGAAGCGCAGAAACCGCGCTCAGAAGAAGATAGGCCAAAACCAGGCACTGCGTCGCTGTGAGTCCGCGGCGAGGCTGCGGCTTTCTGCGGCGCAGAACGAGACCGGAGATCAGAACGGCGAGCAGATAAACCCCGGACAGCAGGACAAAGGCACGGAATTTGACGGCCGTGATACCGAGATAGCCGTCCGCGCCGAACAGCAGGGGAAAAATGCCCAGCATCAGAAAGAGATAGAGATCTGTAAAAAAGGCCGGCGTAAGCGGCAGACGCTTCTGTAATTTCCGCATGGTTTTTCTCCTGACAGGCTTCGGAAGAAGAGACAGACCCCGGGTGCTGCCCTAACAAAATTATACAATTAATGCAATTCGGATTGTAGCACAGCCCCACAAAAAAAGCAAGATTAATGCATATGCAGGGAGCATATTGTTAAATTTGGACACAAAAATGCCTGTTTCCGCCTTGCAACAAAAATTTACAGTGATATACTGAATAGAGATATATTTCCATATCATATGGAGGAGAAAACAATGAAACGATTTGCTGCATGCTGTCTCGTGCTTGCCCTTCTTGTCGGGCTCCTTCCGACCGCGGTGCTTGCGGCGGAAAATCCGGGCGTGAAGATCTTAACTGTTGCGGTTGAGAACAATGCGGTCAATGTGACCGGCACCGTGACGGAAAATTCCGGCGGCATCTATGTCGCATCCTACAATCAGGACGGGCGCCAGCTGACGGTTCGTCAGGCGTCGGTCAGCGGGACCGGATGGACGGCTTCGCTGCCGTCGGCGGATGTGACCAGGGTGAGGGCGTTCCTGCTGGGGCAGAACATGGCGCCTGTCGCCGGCCAGAAGGATATTGATGTCGTCACGGAGAGCATGACGGTTCCGTCCGGCCGCTACGGCGCGATCCTGATCACGAGCGAAGTGGGCAACGGAACGGTGATACTGGACGGCGTTTCCGCCGACAATCTGATCGTCCAGGGCGGCGGCAGCCATTCCATCGAATTGACGAACGGCACGCAGATCACGAACGCGGAGCTGGACAAGGCGTCCGGTTCCGACAGTGAAACGCCCAGACTGGTCATGGATGCGACCTCCGGCGTGCAGACCGTCGCGGTCAGCGGCAGTGCGGGCGCCATCATCGAGAGCAGCGCGTCCGGCTATGTGCAGAAGATCACCACAGAGGACAATGCGGGCACCGCGGAAGTAAAGAATCTGACGGTGGATCAGGTCGCCGCCGCGTCGGATGTCACGCTGACAAACGCTGCGGTCGGGACCCTCGATACAACGGGCAGCGAGTCCGTTGCGGTCACGCTGGACAATACGGCGGTTTCGGCGATGACGGCTGCGGCCCCGACGACCATCGTGGGCAGCGGCAGCGTCCAGACCGTGCAGGCGGACAGCGCCGTACAGACGGCGGTGCCGACCGGCTCTGTCATCTGCTCCGGCACCTCGCCCGTCACCGCCAGCGGCCCCGTAGGCAGCATCACCGCCAGGGGCGGCAGCGTGACGCTGAGCGGACAGGCTGCTCCGGTCATCACCGGCACGGCATCGACTGTGACGGTTTCCGGCAGCGCGGCCCCGGTCATCAGCGGATCGGTCGCAACCGTGGAACTGCAGGCTGCCGATTCCGGCAGCGCGGGCGTCACGGTCGCAGACAGCGGCAACGTATCCAGCCTTTCCATCACGGGCAGCGGCTCGGTCGGCGATGTGGCGATCGGCGGCGGCTCAACGAATGTGAGCAAGGCCAGCGGTGCCACCACCGGCACGGTGTCCGTCTCCGGCAGCGGTGCCATCACCGGCCTGAATGCTGTGGAGCTGAATGCAAGTCAGAGCCCCGTTTCCCTCGAGATTTCGACCTATCCCCAAAAGCTGCTCTATAAAACGAGTGAGCAGACACTGGATACGACGGGGCTGACGCTGCGGGCCATCTATCTGGCGGCGGACGGCACCACACAGGTGAGTAAGATCGTCACCGGCACGGTGTCGGGTTTCACGCCGGGAAAGGTCGGCACACAGACCATCACGGTCACATACAGCAACCTGAACGTCACCTTCCCGGTCACGGTCGTACAGCAGGAGGTCAGTCTGATCTCCCTGAGCACCCTTCCAGCCAAGCTGAGCTATCAGACGACGGATACGGCTGTCGATCTGACGGGAGGCATGCTGACGGTCGCCTATACGAATTCCGCTCTGTATCCCAGCACGACCCTGTCCCTGCCCGCGGAAGGCGTGACGGTGACCGGATTTGACCCGAATGTGTCGGGCACGCAGACGCTTACGGTACAGTACAGCGGCAAGACCGCGTGCTACACCGTGCAGGTCAGCAGCAGTGCCGCGCTGGAGAGCGCCAGAACCGCGGCGCAGACCGCGCTTGTAAATTTCGTGTCGGACAGCGATTATCTGGCGGCCGAGCGGACGCAGCTTCAGACACTGCGCACACAGGGCGGCACCGCCATCAGCGCGGCAAAGACCATGGACGGGATCGCAGCGGCGCTGCGCGACGCGCAGACCAAAATCCGCGCGCTGAAGACCGCCGCGCAGTACGCTCAGGAGGAGCTGCTGGCTGCCGTCGCCGATGCCAAGACAAAGCTGCAGAACAATCAGCAGGAACAGAACTTCTCTCCGGCCGCCTGGCGCGTGATCCAGACAAAGATTCTGACCTGGAACAAGATGCTGGACGCCTGCACGACGACGGGTGCAGTGGCTGAAACGCTGTCCAAGGCGCTGGCGGATCTGAACACCGTCGTCAGCAACGCGGTGCCCGCCGCCGGCGAGCCGGGAATCTGGCAGTATTCGTCTCTCAATCCGATCGAGCTGTATTTTACGATCCCCAAAGAAGCCGTGGGCAAAGTCGAAAGCTACAAAGTCTATGCCATCGACGCCGGCGGGAAGGTGCTGGACGATGACACGGATGATCCCTGGATTTATTGGATCAGTGTGGACGACTATACACAGTACGGCAGATTCTATGTCATGGACACAAGCCTGGCCAAAAATCCCGGCACTTACACATTCCGGGTCGTGGGCGTGGCCAAGGATCCGATGAACCGCAATTCGGTCACGAACGGGACCATGAAGCTCACAGTCACATCCACCGGAGAGGACGCGGGCATTTCGTATTCCGCCTCGAATCCGGCCATCTACACCAAAACGTCCGGTTATGGCAGCATTCCGGATGTATATAGCTTCGGGAAAATGCTGGGGCTTGGCACCGACAGCTATGCAATTGCCTCGGGCGACATGACGCAGCTCACCTGTATCGGCTCTCCGTCCAATATCGAGTTCTACACGCAGCCGACAGAGCTGAAGGTCACCCGTTTCCATCAGGATAAGAACGCAGGCGGCTATCAGGTGACCGTCTACGCCGAGGCGACGGTGCCGGTGCAGGAAAAGAGCAGTCTGCCCCAGATCACGCCTGTCAGCGCGGTTTCGTTCAGCAAGAGTTCAGACAACCGGATCTATCTGGACCTGACGCTCCCGGACGAACCAGGTGATTTTGACTGCTATACGGCTGATTTCTTCAAGGAAAACGGAGAAATGACCTGGTCGTACAGCGAATGGTCGCCGGATCGCGCCTTTGAGCTGTCCCCCTTCATGGCGGATTCCACGCTGGTCCGCGTGACGAGAGAAAACGGAGATAAGGAACACTCTCCCGGTGTCGCCTGGTTCCCGGTCGCCTACGCGACGGCATTCGGCGATGCTGCGCCGGTTTCCGTTTCGGCGGAATACGATATCTCGGCACAGCAGATCATCATTACGACTCCGGCCTATATGGGATACCGGTATTCGATCTGGGCGGGGGACGAATGCATCCGCGACGCCTGGGTTCCTGCGAGCGCGGCTGTCAACGGGAAACTGACGATCTCCGCCGACAGCCTGCCGGAGCAGAGCAGGACGGAAATCCTGAAACAGCTGGAGCAGGGCGGCTGTACGCTGCAGCTACAATGCCTGACGGCTGTCACGGCCCAGGGCACCTCTCTGAATCTTACGATGACCGGGCAGACGGGGCAGATCCCCATCGCTGTGCGCGGCGTAAAGGCCAGCGCGTCTGAAGCCGCGCCCGGAGCCAAAGTCACGCTGACGGCGGTGCCGTCAGACGGCACACATACCTATCAGTGGTATTCCGCCGCGGATCAGACCTCGGACGGCACAGCCATCGAGGGCGCGACGGCGAGTTCCTGCACCATTGCCGTAAAAGAGACGGCGTGGTATTCCTGCCTGATCGACGGGGTCCGGACGACACCTGTCAAGGTATGGGTCGGCGACGTGTCCACCATCAGGGTTCCGACCGTTGCAAACGCGCGGCTGGTGATGGAGGACGGACAGATCTTCGTCCGCTTCGACAAGCCCGAGACGCAGACAAAGGTTTATGGCTACATCATTACGCTGACGGACAACAGGGGGAATCAGCAGGGAGCAGTCTTTACATATGACGATTCCTACCTGCTGCCGGGCGCCTTCTCGCTGGACATGGGAGAAACCTATACTACGAGCGTGACGACCATTCCCAATACAAGACAGCTGCAGAGAAGCGCGGCGGTCCCGTGCACCGGGACGTTCAGCACCGTGCTGACGAACAGCCCCACGCCGGATATGAGCGCGCAGTCGGCCATCAGCACCAGCAAGGATGGAACAAGAAGCTCCGGATGCTATAAGATGACCTGCACCGAGGCGGGCGCCTATTTCCTGACGCTCATCGGAGAGAATGAGGCCGGCATAACGACACTCAGCTTCAGCGGGGCCGGAGAGTCCTGCGTTGTTTCCGCAAGCGGCTGCACGAGATGCGCCGTGACGAAGATGACGCCGGAGCAGACAGGCGTGAACCGCTATCAGCTGAGCTATTCCCAGGCGAGGACGATCGTGCTGCCGGACCCGATCAAGATCCGTATTTCGGACGACGAGATCGAGGCTGACCCGAACAGCGAGGTCAACCTGTCTGTGTCGGTCGAGGGAGAGACGGACAGCACCTATCAGTGGTATGTTTCTTCAAAATACAACGACACGGAAAACGGAACGCCGATCGACGGCGGGACCTCGGCCAAGCTTGCGGTCAATACCGCCGTGAGCGGGATTCTGTATTACTACTGCATCGTGGACGATGCCTACCCGTCCACCGTGGCAAAGGTCTGGATTGGGACCCCAATCCCTGGGGCTACGGATCTGCACCTGGCTGTCCAGGACGGAATACCCGAGCTCCTCTTCACGGAGCACATCACGGACAGATCCATATTGGAATGGTACTGGATTGGTTACACTCAGGAGGGAGAGATAAAGTCCAGCGGCATAACATTTAATAGCCCCGATGAAATCACAGACACGCTGGTCGGACTGCAGGATGGCACCTATTCACTGAAGATGACTGCGCAACCGAGCGACAATGCGGTCTACCGGAGTTCGTACACCGACTGCAGCGGTCAGATCACGGTCAGCACCTCCACAGAGATCACGCCCGAGGTTTCCATCGCCGCCCGATATGATCCCACAAATAAATATCAGCCGTTTACCTACTATCTTACGGCAGCCAAGGCCGGCATCTATTCCATCCAGTATAAAACGGAAGAATATTCGAACAATGGGTTTGTCATGATCGAAACAGACAATGGGACAGGAAGCATCAGATCCGATTATAAATGGCTCTCGTGCTCGGTTGCGAAAATGGATTTCAGCATGTCCGGCGACAACCTGATCGCCGTGAAGAGCAATCCGGCATCTGTGGCGGTTCCGGCGGAGGCGGTCGGAATCACCGCGTCGGCCTCCGCCTCCGAGGCTGATCCGGGCGTCCAGATCACGCTGACCGCAAATGTCACGGGACTGACGGACCCGCAGTATCAGTGGTACTCCAACACGACCGACAGTACAAAGGGCGGCACCGCGATCGAAAACGCGACGGGCAGTACGTATACGTTTGCGGCGACAGCCGGTATAACCTATTATTACTGCGTGCTGAACGGGAATGCAGCATACACTTCAAACACGATGAAGCTGCACATCGGCACATTGCTGCCGACGGTGACGAACATTCAGCTCTCTGTACAGGATAATGGCAGAGCAATGCTGTCCTGTACCCTCCCTGAGGGCGTCACCAAATACCGGATCGAGGCCCTGGATCAAAATGGGCAAGTCGCCTCTTCCCAGTACAGCAATTCCTCCGATTGTCCGCTTGAATGGCTGACGCAGAACCTGTCGGCGGGCACCTATCAGCTCCGTGTGGTCTCCGTGTCGACGGATGCAGCGTCGCGCGAAAACGCCGCGCTTTCCACAGCAACCGTTACAGTCCAGGACTCGCAGGCAGCCACCCCGGCGCCCGTCATTGCCGCACAGAAGGGTCCCGCCTCCGGCCAGTATCAGTATCAAATGACGCCGACAGCGAGCGGATATTATTCGATGCATCTGAGTTCCGACACATACATGATTGGAATTGCGAGAATGGTGCGCGCGGAGGATGTCATGCAGACCTTGCCGGCAATAACGGATTCCCATTTGTTCACCTCCTGTCAGATCATCAGAATGGAAAATACGATAAGCGATGGGAACCTGCTGACGATAAAAGATTCGGCGGTGAATGTTTCAATTCCCCTGCTGTCTGTCACGGCTTCCGCAACGGCGGTCAGCACAGGCACATCCGTCACGCTGACCGCCGATGCCTCTGGACTCGATGTCACAAGCTGGCAGTGGTACTCCAACACGATTGACAGCACGGAGGGCGGCACCGCGATCGAAAATGCGAAAGAGAACACATATACGTTCATTGCGAATACGAGCGGGACGACCTACTACTATTGTGTGATAAACGAAAACGGCAGCTATGCTACGAGCCTTGTGCAGCTGACGGTCACAGGGACATAACCGCGCGTAAAAGAACAAAAAAGGGCCGCCGCAATCAAAAATTGCGGCGGCCCTTTTTTCTGTTTTAGTATTCTGCTGTACCCTCGTATACAAGAGCGGTTTCGCCGGTCAGGATGATGTCCTCCGGCGTCGCGCAGACAATGAGATCGCCTCCCGCCGCCTTGACCGTTACGTCCGTGCCCATGCGGCACGCGCCGTTTGCGATGGCTGCCGCGACGGCCGCGCATGCGCCGGAGCCGCAGGCCATCGTCTCGCCGCTGCCGCGTTCCCACACCCGCATTTTAATGGTGCTGGGATTGACGACGCGGATGAATTCCGTGTTGATGCGCTCCGGGAACACTGCGGCGTGCTCGAAGAGCGGACCGATCGCCGACAGGTCGACGCCATCCACACGCTCGACCGGGACAACGCAGTGCGGATTGCCCATCGAAACGCAGGTGACGCGCCAGGTTTTGCCGCCGATCGGAAGGGGACAATCGATGAGCTCCCGTTCCGGAACAGACGCGGGCAGGTCGGAAACCAGGAACGAGGCCTTTCCCATCGAGACGCTTGCGGAGGTGACGCGGCCGCCCGACGTGTAGAGCGCAACCCGGTGAACGCGGCCGCCCATTTCGATTGTGACGGTATCCTTCTGCGCGAGGCCCTTGTCATAGAGATACTTGCCCAGACAGCGCATTGCGTTCCCCGCGACTCGGCCCTCGGAGCCGTCGGCGTTGAACATCCGCATTCTCGCGTCGGCGCAGCCGGAGTGCTCGATGAGCACGAGACCGTCTGCCCCGACGCCCGTGTGCCGCGCGCACAGTGAGACGCAGAGAGATTCCGGGCAGCGGATGGCACCGTCGAAATTCTCTATGAACAGGTAGTCGTTGCCGCAGGTCTCCAGCTTGGAAAAGTGCAGCTTTTGACGCTCCTGGCGGAGATGGCAGATGTCGACCAGCTCGGTGTTGGACTCATTGTAGCGCGAGGCGAGAATGTCCGTCAGCGCGTTCGCGGTGTCGAGGCTTGTGAGACAGGGGATGCCCAGCTGCACGGCGCGGTGATTGAGACGGATGAAATCCCGGATATATTCCGGCTCCGTGGAGCCGGTGAGGATAATGTAATCGATCTTTCCGGCCTCCAGCAGCTCAAAGACCCGGTTGTCCCGGCCCAGCTTGCCGACGATCTCGACATCCGTGCCGAGACGGGAGATCTCCTGAGCGGTGCGCTCGGTGCCGTAGAGCTTGTAGCCCATATCATCGAGCTTGCGCGCGATGTGCACGACTTCCGGCTGGTCGCGGCGGTTGACCGAGATCAGCACGCCCCCGCGCTCGGCTTTTTCCACCTGATAGCCGGCGGAGACAAGACCCTTGAACAGCGCCTCGCGCAGGTTTTTTCCGATTCCCAGCACCTCGCCCGTCGATTTCATCTCCGGCGAGAGCGCGGAGTTCGCGTCGGTGATCTTGGCAAACGAAAACACCGGCACCTTGACCGCCACATAGGGCGGTACGCGGCAGAGCCCCGTGCCCCATCCAAGCGAGCGCAGCGGCTGGCCGACCATGACGCGGGTGGCGAGATCGACCATCGGTACGCCGGTGACTTTTGAGATATACGGTACCGTGCGGCTCGCACGCGGGTTGACCTCGATCACGTACAGTTCGCCCTGGTAGATGAGATACTGAATATTGACCAGACCGCGCGTTCCAAGGCTGAGCGCGAGCTTTTCGGAGCTGTCGAGAATTGTGCGCAGCATCCGGTCGCCGATCGAAAACGGCGGATAGACCGCGATCGAATCGCCCGAATGAATGCCGGTGCGCTCAATGTGCTGCATGACGCCGGGGATCAGCACGTCGGTGCCGTCGGAGAGCACGTCCACTTCCAGTTCGGTGCCCATGAGATACTGATCGACCAGCACCGGGTTCTCGATGCGTCCCACGAGGATGATCTCCATGTAGCGGCGCACTTCGCCGTCATTGTGGGCGATGACCATGTTCTGCCCGCCGATCACATAGGACGGCCGCAGCAGAACGGGATAGCCCAGTTCGTTCGCGGCGGCGAGCGCCTGGTCCAGTCCCAGCACGGCGCGGCCGGCGGGACGGCGGATGTGAAACCGCTCCAGCAGTTCGTCGAACCGCTCGCGGTCCTCGGCCATATCGATTCCCTCCGCCGAGGTGCCGAGGATGCGTACGCCGCGTTCGTCGAGAAATTTGGCGAGCCGCACGGCAGTCTGTCCGCCGAAGGCGACGACGACGCCCACTGGCTTTTCAGCTTCGAGAATGTGCAGCACGTCCTCCGGGCAGAGCGGCTCGAAATAGAGCCGGTCGGCCGTGTCGTAGTCGGTCGAGACGGTCTCGGGGTTGTTGTTGATGATGACGACTTCGTAGCCGAGCTCCCGCAGCGTCCAGACACAGTGGACGGAGGAGTAGTCGAACTCAATGCCCTGCCCGATACGGATGGGGCCGGAGCCCAGCACCGCAACGACGGGCTTGCCCGAACGCGGGAAGCTCCGCGATTCGCAGTCCGCGTCGAAACCTGCGTAAAAATACGGCGTCTCGGCGTCGAATTCCGCGGCGCAGGTATCGACCATCTTGTAGGCGGCCTGCCAGGGAGCGCAGGGCAGCTCCGCCGCTCCGGAAAGACGAAGCAGTGCCGCGTCCGGGTAACCGTATCGTTTGCCCGTTTCGTACAGGGCTTCGCTCAGTCCGTTTTGCGCAAGCGTCTGCTCAAATTCGGCCAGATTTTGCAGGTGGTGCAAAAACCATGGGTCGATCTTTGTGATCTCGTGGATTTTGTCCACGGAAACGCCGGCTTTCAGGGCTTCGAAAATAGTGAACAGCCGGTGGTCGTCCACGCGGGCCAGCCGCGCTTCAACGGGTGCCGGATCGTCGGCGGTGCGGTTCAGCGTATCCTGGCCGATCTCCGCGCCGCGCACGGCCTTCATGAGCGCCATCTCGAAGCCGGAGGCGATGGCCATGACCTCGCCCGTGGCTTTCATCTGCGTGCCGAGTGTCCGGGAGGCATCGGCAAACTTGTCGAACGGCCATTTGGGAAATTTTACGACGATGTAGTCGAGCGCGGGTTCAAAGCAGGCGCAGGTCTTGCCCGTGATCTCGTTGCGGATTTCGCCCAGCGTATAGCCCAGCGCGATCTTTGCCGTGACCTTGGCAATGGGGTAGCCAGTCGCCTTGCTCGCAAGCGCCGACGAGCGGGAAACACGAGGGTTGACCTCGATGACCGCATATTCGAAGCTGTCCGGATTCAGAGCCAGCTGACAGTTGCAGCCGCCCACAATGCCGAGGTGGGAGATGATCTCCAGAGAGGCCGTTCGGAGCATCTGAAATTCCCGGTCGGAGAGCGTTTGCGTCGGTGCGACCACGATGGAGTCGCCGGTGTGGACGCCCACAGGATCGAGATTTTCCATCGAGCAGACGGCCACGGCGTTGCCGGCCGCGTCGCGGATCGTCTCGAACTCGATCTCCTTCCAGCCGAAGATGGCCCGTTCGACGAGAATCTGCCGGATGGGCGAGGCGTCCAGCCCCGTTCCGGCGATGATGCGCAGCTCCTCCGGGCCGGATGCCGAGCCGCCGCCCGCGCCGCCCAGCGTGAAGGCGGGACGGACGATCACGGGATAGCCGATGCGCTCTGCCGCGGCGAGGGCTGCATCCGCGGTGGTGGCGATCTCCGATGGGATAACGGGCTGCCCGATTTTCTGCATCTCTTCTTTGAACAGCTCCCGGTCCTCCGCCTTCGCGATCGCGTCCGCGTCCGTGCCGAGCAGCCGCACGCCCAGCTCCGCGAGCACGCCGCTCCGGCTGAGCTCCATTGCGATATTGAGTCCCGTCTGTCCGCCGAGACTTGCGAGCAGACTGTCGGGCCGCTCGCTGCGGAGAATGCGCTCGACAGTTTTTGCGGTCAGCGGCTCCAGATAGATCTCATCCGCCATGGCCTGATCGGTCATGATGGTCGCAGGATTGGAATTGCAGAGCACCACGCCCACGCCCGCCTCCTTGAGCACGCGGCAGGCCTGTGCGCCGGCGTAGTCGAACTCGGCTGCCTGGCCGATCACAATGGGTCCGGAACCGATCACAAGCACCTTTTGAATCGTTCTGTCCAGCGGCATCAGCGCCCACCTCCTTCCATGCTCCCGAGAAACCGGTCAAATAAAAACTCCATGTCCTTCGGCCCGGAGCGGGCCTCCGGGTGGAACTGCACCGTGAAGGCGTTCAGGTCTGGATAGTCCACTCCCTCGCAGGTGCCGTCGTTGGCATTTTCATAGCGCAGAACGCCGGCCCTCAGCCCCTCGGGCCTCACGGCGTAGCCGTGATTCTGACTTGTGATGAAAATACGACCGCTCTGCAGATCGCGTACCGGCTGGTTGACACCGCGGTGGCCGTATTTAAGCTTGTAGGTGTCTCCGCCCGCGGCCAGCGCGGTCAGCTGGTGGCCGAGGCAGATGCCGAAGAGCGGCACGCGGCCGAGCAGCTTCCCGATCTGCGCGATCTGGAACGTGTCCTCCTGCGGGTCACCGGGACCGTTTGAGAGCATCACGCCGTCGGGCTTTGCGGCCAGCACCTCCTCCGCCGAAGCCGAGGCCGGAAATACCAGCACTTCACAGCCGCGGTTCCGAAGCGCAAGAAGAATTCCGCGCTTGACGCCGTAGTCCATGAGCGCCACGCGGCGGACAGCGGGGCCCTCCGGGCGGTACAGCGGCTGCGTTTTTCCCGTCACCTGCGCGACGGCGCCCGCGACGGCGTAGGTCCGGATGGGTGAGAGATCGGCCGGGGGTTCAGAGCAGATGGCGGCGTTCATGACGCCGCGTTCGCGCAGAATGCGCGTGAGCTGCCGCGTGTCGACACCCCAGAGGCCGGGTATATCCCGTTCTTTTAAAAAGGTATCGAGATCGCCCTGCGCGCGAAAGTTGGAGGGCACCGGACACCACTCGCGCACAATATAGCCGCGCGCGGCGCAGTCGCCCTCGAAATCATCCTCGATGACACCGTAATTGCCGATGAGCGGATAGGTCTGCATCACCAGCTGTCCGCAGTAGCTGGGATCGGTCAGCGTCTCGAGATAGCCGCACATGCCGGTCGTAAAGACCAGCTCGCCCACACTGTCCCGCTCGCTTCCAAAACGAAAGCCCTCGAACGATTGGCCGTCCTCCAGCACCAGATATGCCTTTTTCATAGCCGTCCCTCCCGGAGCGCTGCGCCAGTCATGACGCAATTTTTATAATTATACATCAATATACGGGAATATCCAAGGATATTCCCTATAATATTCTGTTATAATGAATATTATTTCTGCTAACATCCTTTAGGCGGCGTGACTTTCCTTTTCTGTGAAAAAGTGGTAATATGGAGCAAAAAGACGGAAGGAGGCTGGCAGGATGGAACATCTGATTCTCGTCGAGCCAAAGCCGGCATTTTCAGAACAGATCGCTGCCTACCGGCAGGAGTTTCTGGACGAGGGCGGCTCCATGGACGGCACAGGTTCGCTGCGCTCCATGGCCGACCCCGCCGAATGGCTCGCACAGGTCGAGGCACTGAAAAGGGAAGAAACGACGCCTGTGAACTGGGTGCCCTCAACCCAGCTTCTGGGTATCCGCATGTCGGACGGACGGATCGTCGGCATGATCCAGATCCGGCATCGGTTCAATGAGTTTCTGGAGAAATTCGGGGGAAACATCGGCTATTCTGTCCGCCCCTCCGAACGGCGGAGAGGCTATGCCTCCGAGATGCTCCGGCAATGTCTGCCGCGCTGCCGCGCGCTCGGTCTCACACGCGTGCTGATCACGTGTCTGCGGGAAAACGAAGGCAGCCGCCGGACAATCCTGTCAAACGGCGGCGTCTATGAGAGCACGGTCTTTGAACCGCGCGAAGAGGAGCACCTGGAGCGCTACTGGATCGACCTATCGGAGAAAAAAACAGCCATGCTCTGAAACCGGAAAAGTCCGGTACGGCGCAGTGCGCCGTGACGGCGAACGTCTCCGACGCAAAAGAAAGCGAGACCCGGTTCGCGGCGCGCTTCGATAAAACCGGCCGAGGGAGAGGGCTGCGCATCACCGGCACCTCGACGACGTATCAGTACCAGCACTGGCGCAACACTTATAATGGAACAGATCTGGACATCGATTCCATCGCCTACGGCAGCGGCTGTTATCAGCGCATCTGCACGCTCACCGCACCGCTGACAAATGTGTATTCCATGCACGATCAGGGCAACCAGACCGGTTATCAGAGCGTGACGCCTGTCTATCCTTATGAACGCTGGTCAGACGGGAGCGACTGATCGGACACCCGGCTTTCGGGCGACGATACGGAGCGGCAGACGCTCTGCTGCCGCCGCCTGAAGAACAGCGGAAACGGTAAAAAAAATCCCGGGCTGACAGCCCGGGATTTTTTAACGGAATTTTTTCGATGAAACACAAGAAAATATTCCATTTTATCCAATTATATGCTAATATTACTTTGCAACGATTTCAAATGGGAGCTTGTAACCTAATCGTTCAGACGGACAAGCGGAAAGGGATGGACCCGCCATGAGAGAACTGAGGAGAATTGCAATCTGCCTGTTCACGCTGCTGCTGCTTGCTGTGGCCGTGATGGCTGCGGACACGGATGAGATCGGCAGAAATTATGTGGCGTATGAGAGCCTGAATCTGCTCTCGGGCGAGACGCTTGGAGCAGAGACGGCGACAGACACCTCCGCCATGGAGCAGTCCGTCATGAGCGCGATCAGAAGCGGGGCGACAGAGGCGACCTTTGTCTGCCCCTATACAGTGGACGATACCGGGAAATGGGACAATGACCTGATGGACGAGTTCTGCCGGATCATCTTTGACCACGCCGAGGAATGCTTTAACGTTGAGAGCAGACTCGGCATGAGCTATAATCCCGATACCGGAATGGTGACGATTTTCATCACCTATTCAAGCAGCATGGACAAGCAGGCCTACACGGCGGCTGTGGATAAAGCCTACGCCTCCTGCGTGACGGAAAACATGACGCCGCTTGAAAAGGTGGCCGCGTGTTACAGCTGGGTCGTGGCCAACTGCCAGTATGATCCCTATATCTGCAGAGGCAGCGCGGTTACCGCCGCGGACGGCGTGGTGTACGGCGACGATCCCGATGTCTATACCTCCTACGGCGTGTTCGTGAAGCACAATGCCGTCTGCCAGGGGTACGCGCTTGCCATGGATGTGCTGCTTGACCGGGCCGGAGTGCCGGATGTGGTGACGACCGGAAAAGTTTCCGGCGGCGGGCATGCCTGGAACCGCGTGGAGCTGGACGGGGTCTGGTACCACGTCGATTCCACCTGGGGAGACGGGATTTCCGCGTCCGTGGGGGACATCCCGGGGCAGGTATCCTACGATTTTCTGCTTCTCAGCGACGCGGAGATCAAGAAGCAGGACCATCTCAGCTGGGATGAGGCGGATGCCTATCCCTGCCCGTCCTCCTATCCGACCAGCGCGGATGAATTCTGGAAAAACAGCGATCAGCCGGTTTTCCTGCGCGGCGGGAAGCTCTATTATATCGCCAATGCCAATTATCTCTACGACAATCTCTACGAGGTTCCGGTCGGAAAGTCGTTTTCCGTGTCGGATTCCAAGCTCGTCAGCCGGATCAGCAATGTGTACTCCTCTCTGATCCTGGGCGGCAGCCTGTATTTCTCCACGGACGGATACACGGTTTCGAGTCTCTCGCTGAAGAGCGGCGAATTCGGCAGCGTCGTGCTGCCCAAAGAGGCGGCGGCGAAATGCGGCCTGCGGCTGAATGTGGACGACAGGACGCTGGAGCTGGTCAACAACTGGGCGGTGCTCTCCAGCGCGGTGCTGGTGGAGACCACCGACAAAACACAGGCGGCCTATTTCAGCTGGTCGCCGGCGCTCACCACGACGAACGCCTCCGGCGCCTCTGTCAGCCTGACGACCGCAACCGCAGCCGCGGCGGCCTCCAGCAGGGTCCTCGCGGTGTTCTGCGACGCCAGCGGCCGCATGCTGAGCGTTGCCGCGCTTGACGCCGCGGCAGAGGGAACGGAGCTCAGCTGCGTCCTGCCCGCGCTGCCCGCCGGCTGCGCTTCCGTGCGTCTTTACGCGCTGGACAGCGGAAACTGGACCGCGATTTCCGCCTGCGCGGAGATCCGGACGGAGCAGTAAACGGCCCGCATAGTGCGTAATTTTTACTGAAATGTACGTTTTGGTTTGAAAAATGTGAAAATTAGATCGGTCTTTTCCAGGAAAGAAGTTGACGTAACAAGAACACCGGAATATAATAGGGTTGTATAATTATGGAACTCTGCAAAGGGTTCGGGAGAAGCGGGGGCGGAAAAGTGAAAAGGATCTTTTCCCTGATACTGGCGGCAGCGCTGACGGTGTCCATTTTGGCTGCCGGGGCGGCTGCGGCGCAGCAGCCGGGGCTGTCGGTTACGGCGGCGCTGTCGGACGACGGCTCGATCGTGACGGCGACGGTGCATGTGACGCAGACGGAAGCGCTGGCGGGACTGCAGTTTACCCTCAACTACGACAGCAGCCTGATGAGCGTGACGGGCGACCCGGTGGTCGGCGGCGCTGCGGCGAAGATGTCGTATATCTGCAATCCGAACACGAAAGAAATGGTTGCCTTGGTTGCGTATTCTGCAACAGCTGTTCAAAACGACGGCGGCGACCTGCTGACCGTGAAATTCGCGGTCAAGTCCGGGGCGTCCGGCAGCACGGAGCTTCGCCTGACCGAGTGCGAGCTGGTAGACAACGACGTCAAAGATATCGCAATCGGCACCCCGGCTGCCGCCAGCATTACGCTGAAAGCGCCGTCCCAGGCGGCTGTTGTCACAGAGCCGGGTGTCGTGACCAGCAAGGATCTCGATAACACGGATGCGGGCACGTCAAATCCTCAGGACAGCACCGCCTCCTCCGCGTTTTCCGACTGCCGGGGTCACTGGGCGGAGAGCTACATCGCAAAGGCCGCCGAGGCCGGGCTCGTAAACGGCATGGGCGGCGGTCTCTACAAGCCGGACACCAATATGACGCGGGCCCAGTTCGTGACGATCCTCTGGCGGTATGCCGGCTCGCCCGAGCCGACTGCGGCCGCGTCCTTCACCGATCTGGACAAGACTCAGACCTGGTATATGAAGGCGGTGGCCTGGGCTTATGAAAAGGGCATTGTGAACGGAATCGGCGCCGGAAGGTTCGGCCCGAACGGTCTTGTGACAAGAGAACAGATGATGACGATCCTGTTCCGGTATTCCGGTCAGACGCCAGGCATCGAACAGGGCCTTTACGCCGGCGCGTTCCGCGACGGCGACCAGATCTCCCCGTGGGCCAAAACGGCGCTCTACTGGGCGGTCTACAACAATGTATACTGCGGCGTCAGCGCCGTGTCGGCCGGAGATACGCTGGCCCCGGGCGGAAAAGCGACCCGGGCGCAGATTGCGGTCGTGATGGTCAAATACAGCGAAGCGTTTTCAAAATAAGCGGGAGGAGAATATGGAATGAAACGGTTCTGGAGAATCATGCTTTTGGCGGCTGCGGCGGTCGCGCTGCTGTGCGTCACGGCCTATGCGGAAAACGCAAACGTGCTGGTAAAAACGACCTCAAGCAAGCTGAGCAATATTATCTATTACAGCGCCTATTCCGAAGCGAACAATACGAGCACGGTGTCCGAGACTTATACAGACACTGTGGCCTTCGGCATGACCTATACCGATTCGGCGAGTTCGGAGGGCACCATGGCGATCCTGCTCATGAGCACAGCCTCGACGCCAACGGAGGTAACGGCGGAAAACATCCAGTATATCAACCTTGTCACGTTCGACGCGAATCACCAGCTCAAGCCCGTCCTCTATCCGACAGCAGTCGGCATGAGCTACATTTACATCAGCTATACAGGGACAGGCGGTCTGACCAAGATCGCGGAAGTCAAGACGGATAAACTCTATGGAGATGCCAACCACGATGGCAATGTGAATCTTTTGGATTTAGCTCGGCTTGCGCGGTATCTTGTACATGCAGATGGCGTAACCATTGACTCTGCTTCAACTGATGTTAATTTGGATGGTAGCGTGAATTTGTTCGATCAAGTCAGAATAGCAAAATACCTTGTTCATATCGACGGCGTAGTTCTTGGCCAGAAATAATTGAGGTGATGAACATGAAAAATCAGATGAGACGCTTTTTAGCATTACTGCTTGTATTTTCCATATGTGTTTCTTTCTTACTGATGGATGTTTCGGCCGGAGAAACCGGATTACAAATTTTCTGTTCGACGAATGCCAATAATACAATAAAGCAAACAGATGATGTGGTCCGAGTAACAGTTAAACTGAGCCAGGCAACGTCCGTTCTGGCATATGGACTGAAAATCGACTATGATGCGGACGTATTTAGCCTTGTAACGGATAGCTCCAATCATTATGTATTTAATGATAATTCCTTTAGCTTGACAACAAATAAAAAGACAGGTGTGATTTATGTTAATGCGACTAAGACAGATTCGCCGCAGATAACAGACCTGTTTTACTTTGACTTAAAGGTTTTGAATACGGCTAAAGC
>Ga0163159_1001670_pt1 | contig 20591 bp, 14 predicted proteins | sample BioMet9_FD_108702 | JGI IMG/M metagenome (GOLD analysis project Ga0163159, IMG submission 108702) | Microbial communities from bioreactor (seeded with sewage sludge) at Lawrence Berkeley National Lab, California, USA - Biofuel... | ecosystem: Engineered > Bioreactor > Anaerobic > Unclassified ... | reverse complement strand
ACCGGTACAGATGCGAGGAACGGCCGAATTTTGGTTTGCGCCGCGTACTTCTGTACTCAAGCGGGCCGAAATTTGGTCGTGACGAAGCAGGTGTGCCGGTATCGCGCCGTGTCTGGATTTCCAAGTACTACCAGAAGGAGGCAGCAAAATAGGGACGGCGGCTTTGAACCGCTGGGGGGATGTGCGCCCCGCTTGCCTTTGGGTTGGCTATTATCTCACATCCCATGAGATATAGGACACAGCAAATCCAGAATCGATATGTGATGGCGCATTCTGGGCCTTTGGCTTCCTTTGGCGGGAACCAAGAGCTTAAGATTCATAAGCCTTTCTTATTTTATCCCAAATGAAATTAAAATGTAAAATAACAAGTCAGGTATACATAAATCTGATATAATACATAGTGTATCTATGCTGTTATACGGAGGACCAGACATCATGCTCAAAAAATGGGATATCGCTTTGATAGTACTCCTTTTAATCCTTTCATTTATTCCGGAAGCAGTCTTCATGCTAAGCGGAGAAAACAACACCGGCCGCACCTATGCGGTCATTCAGGTCAACGGTAAGGAATACAAGACAATACCTTTGTCGGAACATGCAGGAACAGATTCATTTCGAATCATGACCGACAACGGCTATAACACAGTCGTAGTCCAGGACCACGCCATCGCCATTACGGAAGCGGACTGTCCTGACCACATCTGTGTCCAATCTGGATTCATTACCCAGCCTGGAGCTACCACAGTGTGTCTGCCCCATAAAGTGATGATTGAAGTCCGTTCTGCCGATTCCCAGGAACCGGATGTCATTCCGGCCCGATAAATTTTAGAGGTATCCATGAATAAAACATTTCGCTTAATCATACTCGGATTATTGATAGCCCAATCTTTGGTGTTGTACGTCGTAGAAGGAATGCTGCCCGTACCATTTATTGCACCGGGAGCCAAACTGGGCCTGGCCAATCTCATTACGGTCATTGCGCTATACGCCCTGCCACGGGCCAAAGACGCAGCTATCATCTTGCTGGTCCGTCTCATCCTTTCAACCGCCTTTGGCGGCGGAATAAACGCCTTTTTATACAGTGCTGCTGGAGCAACCTTGAGCTTTGGCGGAATGTATCTGCTGAAACGCACCGGGAAATTCACGTTGATCGGCGTGAGCATGGCCGGCGGTATATTCCACAATCTAGGTCAAGTACTGATTGCCTGCTTCGTCGTCGAAAATATTAAGATCATGCTTTACCTGCCCATTTTGTCGATTGCTGGTGCCGGCACCGGTTTGGCGTTGGGAATAACGGCCCTGTACGCAATGCACCATTTACAAAAGCTTCCCGTGTATAAAAGGATACAGCAAATATAACTGGTTTTCCATATGTTTCAGCTTGTCAGACATGAGCATTTCTCATATGCAAAATGTTCATATTGACGGGTTTTAATTGCATTATCGAATAAAAACCGTTAAAATAATTTTATAAGGTATTCAACCATATTTGTTAATGGTAACTACGATTGGGCGTGATATGACATGATGTCTGAAGATTATGCAGTGACATTAAAAAAATTTATTGAATTTACACAGACTAAATTTTTGATTCTTGCCAAAGTTGTCGGATATGATATTTCTTATGTCAGCAAATGGTGCAACGGCACAAAACTGCCGGCAACGAAGCATATTGAAAAAATAAATGAAGAGATGGCTAATTTCTTTACGGAAACCATCGTTCAGAATCATCGGGAAAAGCCATTTTTCAAGACATTTTCTGTCCCTGCTGATACGACAGATATCTCCTTTGAAATCAATAAACGCCTCTGTACCGCCTATCGTGTATCCTTGAAAAAGAATTCCAATGGCTCCAGCAAGACAAACCATTCTTCCATTAAGGTCATTACCGGCCATCACGATGTGGCCACATTCATCCGCAGTTTGTTTCGCAAAGAATTACAAGAACTGCGCGGTGATGGAGACTTACTTATTTTCGGAGAATTCTGTGCCCTTTCTGACATCCAATTCTGGAAGCATTTTCAATCCATTCGCCCAGGTTGTTCCCGCCTGACCGTCCGCGTCGGTCTGGACCGTAAAAAATTTAGCAGTAATCCCGATTATGTGCGCCCTATGTATCGTCTGCTGAATCATTCCCTCGATTATGATTTCATGTTCTATGACAATAAAGTGCTCGACCATACGAACCTCATCGTCCTTAAGGATCATTTCGTATTGCAATATTCCCTGCGAGCCGATGGCATCATCGATATGTGCACATACATCCCCGATGAAAATATGGTGCAGGATATTTACAATCGATTTCTGCTCAGCTTTGTCAGCCAAAATCTTCTGATGACACCGGCAAAATCGTTAGGCATGGATGAACTCGGTTTCCGCAATGCCTTCTATTCGGCAAATCATTTCTTCTTCTTCCTGACTAATGGATTTGAGTTTTTATTACCCAAAGAAGCTTTTGATAATATGATCAAGACAGCCGCTTCCGGCGCCTACCCGCCAGATATGGCTTATCACGTCCGTCGGCTCCGTGTCACTTGGGAAGAATTGCTGGAAAAAGTAGATATCGAATTCATGATTCCGACGACGTCCATCATGCGCTATATCGAGACGGGCTACATTTATTTCACCGATATCGAATATCAATTGACGCCATCCGAAAGGAAGCTCCACGTCAATAGCATCATGGAAACGATGAAGAAGAACCCCTTAATCACCATGGGCATCATACAGTCTTCTGCTGAAACGAGTGATTACCACGGTTCAAACCTATCTTTTTATTCCAACCTGTCGTCAGCTTTTTTCAAAAAGAATAAGCAATATATACACAATGACGCTAGTTCCTTCTATGTCATTACGGACCCAGAAATGCTGGCAGCAATTCATAAGGTATTCCGCGAAATCACGAAGCTGCCGATTTACCATAAATACACTGTCGAAGAAATCAATCAAAAATACGAAATGTATAAGACATTAATAGAACGGACACTCGATTTACACACGGAAAAGCTGACACTCCCCAGCCTTCCTGAAACATGATGTTTAGCTCACAAAAATCCCGCCAGAAACGATCTAACGTTTCTGACGGGATTTTTTGAGGATTATATGAACCAATCTTGCTGGACAATACGGCCCTTTATTTGATTAAATGCTTCTTGCTGCCCGTAATCTCTTCAATCACTACGAACAGGACAGGGATAATGACAATCCCCAAAATGGTGGCGGCCAGCATACCGCCTACGACAGCTGTCCCCATAGAGTTACGGGCACCAGCGCCGGCGCCTGTAGCGAAAGCCAGTGGCAGACAACCGATAATAAAGGCTAATGAAGTCATGAGGATTGGGCGTAAGCGAGTCTTTGCTGCCGCGATAGCTGCTTCTACCGGTCCCATGCCTTGTCCATCCATGCGGACCTTCGCGTATTCTACAATCAAAATGGCATTTTTGGCCGCTAAGCCGATCAGCATGACTAGACCGATTTGCATATAGATACTATTTTCCAGATTGCGCACATATTGGAAGAAAAACGCGCCAAAGATTCCTGTCGGAATTGACAGCAAAACAGCCATAGGAACGCTCCAGCTTTCATACAAGGCCGCTAAGCAAAGGAACATGAAAATAAAAGCCAGCCCAAAAATAATTTGCGTCCGTCCACTGGAAGCACTTTCTTCCTTGCTTTGACCAGACCATTCGTAGGTATATCCAGTCGGCAATGTTTCGGCAGCAACTTCCTGCAACGCTTTCATGGCTTGGCCTGAACTATATCCGGATGCCTGCGTGCCGTTAATCTGCACGGCTTCATTGCCATTATAGCGGGTTATCGATGTAGGAGCGGTAATCCGCTTCGCCTTAAGCAGCGTATTGAGCGGCACCATCGTATTATTGGAACTTTTAACAAAGAGATAGCGCGTAGCATCGACATCTTTCCGGAAATCAGAGTCCCCTTGTACAGTAACTTTATAGGATCGGCCAAACTGATTGAAATCATTGACTCGTTTACCCCCTAAGAAGACCTGCAGGGCATTGAAAATATCATCAATACTGACGCCCAGTTGTTCTGCTTTGTCCCTGTCCACATCATACTGATACGCAGGGGTCTCCGCTTTGAACGTCGATGTGAGTGACGCTATTTCCGGTCTTTTTTTGCCGGCTTCAATAAATTTCTGAGCAACATCGTTCAGCGCCGTAATATCACTGCCGCTGTGATTCTCAATCATCAAGGTCATGCCGCCGATTGACCCCAGGCCTGGTAAGCTGGCCGGCATGAACGATATGACCGTTCCCTCAGTAATACCGCTGCCGATTTTTGCCGTCTGGGCCATTTCCTGCTTTATTTGTGTTTCCGTGCTGGTCCGATCGGCCCACGGCTTCAGAGCAATATACAGGGAGCCGCTGTTCGTCTTGGCTCCGCCGCCCGTCATATCCATCCCAGCCATGGACATCACTGTAGCGACACCTGGCTGCTGTTCAATTTGGGCGCTGATATTTTTCATCACTGCAGCTGTCCGATCCAAGCTAGCTGCTTCCGGCAGGGTCACTGATGTCATATAATAGCCTTGATCTTCCTCAGGAATGTAAGTAGATGGCACCAATTTATATAGGACGCCGCATAGCGCCAGAATTATCACGAACCCTGATAAAGCGTACTTTTTCTTAGCAATGACCTTGTGCAGGAACGCTTCATACTGCCGTATACCCTGTTCAAAGCCATCGTTAAAATGGTCAAACCCACGCTGCAGGAAAGATTTCTGTTTAACATGGTTTTCTTCATCTGCCCTCAGTAATGCCGCACAAAGTGTCGGCGTCAAAGATAAAGCCACAAATGCAGAAAGCACCATGGATATGACGATGGTCAAGGCAAACTGTTTGTAGAGAATACCGGTTGTCCCACTAAAAAACGCAACGGGCAGAAAGACAGATGCCAGCACGAAAGCAATGGCTATGATAGGACCGGATACATCATGCATAGCCTTTTCCGTAGCCTCTAATGGTTTCATTTTATCATAGCGGATGTGCCGTTCCACTGCTTCGATGACCACGATAGCATCATCTACGACCAGGCCGATAGCCAATACCATGGCAAACAACGTCAGCGTGTTAATCGTAAAGCCCATCACTTTAAAGGCTGCAAAGGTACCTAGCAAAGACACGGGCACAGCGAGCAGCGGAATCAGTGTAGCACGCCAATTTTGTAAAAAGACAAAAACGACTAAGACGACAAGAAAAAGTGCTTCAAAAAATGTTTTTGCAACTTCTATAAGCGACTCCCGGACGAAATCCGTGTTATCCACGACGATTTTATATTCTACACCGTCAGGAAAATTCTGCGAGGCATTTTTCAATACTTGTTTTACATTGGTAATCGTGTCCAAGGCATTGGCATCGCTGGTCAGTTTGACGCCAAAACCAATAGCTTGGTGATTATTGACCATACTTTCATAGTTATAATCTTCACTTCCCAATTCAATTCTGGCAATATCTTTTACTCTGATAAAGCCGCTCCCTTGTTTCGCACGGACTACGATGTTGCCAAATTCCTGCGTCGTAGTCAAGCGGCCTTTGACGCGAGTCGAATACTGAAAGGGTTCATTAGACGAACTGGGCCTTTTTCCTAATGTCCCTGAGGCAGCCTGCGTATTCTGCGTCTCAATGGCAGAAATTATTTCATCCACAGAAACGGAAAGCTGAGCCATTTTTTCCGGCTGCAGCCAAATCCGCATGCTGTAGTCAGAGCCAAACGAATCAACTTCGCCTACGCCGCTGACTCGTTTGATATCATCAATCAGATATAGCGTACCATAATTTTTCAGGAAATTGGCATCAAAGGAATCATCAGGAGAACATAAATCAAACATAAGAGACGTATCACGCGAAGACTTACGAGTCGTGACACCGCTGGACTGGACCGTCGACGGCAGAGACGCATTGGCCTGAGAAACCCGGCTCTGAGTCTGTACGGAAGCCGTATCGGCATCTTTATCTGTTTCAAACTGGACACTTAGAGAATAGGAACCAGAATCACTGCTGGTAGAAGACATGGAATCCATACCTTCGACGCCATTGACCTGATCTTCTATGACCTGAGCAATTGTTTGATTGACGACATCGGCATTAGCCCCGCCATAATTAGCGCTGACCGAAATAGTCGGCGGCGAAATTTTTGGATATTGGGCAATGGGCAAATTGACTGCCGACACGATACCCAATAAAGTGATGACGATAGAAATAACGATTGCAAACACAGGATGCTTGATAAAATAGTTGGCCATACCTCATTCTCCCTCACTTGCTTCCATCATCGTAATGGATAACGCCGAACCCTTTTTAATCTTGTCAATGCCTTCGACGACAATCGTGTCATCGGCAGATAAACCATCCGTGATAATGACCATATTCCCGACTTTGTTCCCTAATGTAACCTGACGGCTTTCCGCTTTATTGCCTTCTGCCACTACGTAAACTATAGATTTATTCAGCAAATCCTTGACCGCTTTCTGGGGAATCATAATGGCATTTTCCTGCACATCGCCATGGACGATCAACTTGGCAAACATGCCTGGCGCCAGCATATGGTTCGGGTTATCAAATGTCGCTTTCAAGGTAATCGTGCCTGTCGTTTCACTGATGGCATTATCCAATTGATCCACCCGGCCTTCAATGGGGTATGTACCGCCGTTGCTCAGTTTGATTTGTAGGTGATCGCGGAAAAAATCTGGCAGGTGGTCATTGCCCAACAATAATAAATCCAAATATTCCGATTCGCTCATGGTGAACTGCACCCACACGGGGTCTACGGATGAAACGGTCGCCATGACCGTCGAACCGGCTACTACATAATAGCCCGAGCTGACATCGTTGATGTCAATCCGTCCATCTACTGGCGAGATAATCGTCGTATCCCGTTCGTTATCGATAGCTTCCTGCAAAGCCGACCGACTCGTTTCTACGGTGGATTCGTCCTCTTCAGCCTGGGCTATATAGGAATCTGTCGTTTCGCGGGCCGCTGCATCTAATTTGTATAAAGCACTGTAACGCATAGCCGTCCTTTCAGAACTGCGACGAGCCGTCTCCGCTTTGGCTAATGCCGCCTGAGCAGACCGGATAGCTGATTGATACTGTTTGTTATCGATTTTAAACAGCGGTTGTCCTTTAGAAACATATTCGCCGCCTTCTACCATTTTATCGATAATATTACCAGAGACCTTGGACATGACCTTTACCTGATTTTTAGCCTTTACTTGGCCGACATATTCATATGTGACCGACGCATCCTTTTGAACAACTTTCATGGCTTGAACTGAAACACTCTGATTATCTGTATTCTGGGCAGATTTTCCCAAGCCGATACGGGAAATAGCAAAACCACATACTAAGATAATAATAATCAGGCCTATAGCAATCATTCGCTTTTCGGACTTAATTTGCATAATGTACCTAAATTTATTGAGCACTATATTTCCCTCCCACAAGTTTCACTATATAATAGATACTATGCTACGATATAATAACTTAATGAATCAAATTTATAAATAATAGTGTATTGTAAATATTTGTTGACTTTATCCTATCATCAATTGTATTATATTGTCAAGGAGGTGTAATCATGAAATCAGAGAACTTGCCAGAATTGATGTTTAAACTAATTCCGTTGATTGACCATACCTTTGTCCGACCCGTAGACATTGAATTCCGAACGACGGCCACACTAACTCAAGTAAATATATTATCAAGTTTGCGGGATAAAGATATGACCATGAAGGAAATATCAGAATACATGACTACGTCCAAACAGCAGATGACGCTTCTCATCGAGAAATTAGTCAAAAAAGGTTTCGTAATCCGCAAAACCAGTCCTGACGACCGGCGTATCATCATCATTGAAATCACCCAAGCCGGCCTGGATTTATTAGATTCGATACACGCATTTTCCCTGTCCATATTAGATCAGCGTACAAAGTCCATGAGTATGGAAGATCGAAAAATGTTGGAATCAGCAGCAACACAATTACTTTTTCTCTTAGAAAAATACGGCTACTGATCTGTCCGAAACAGATTAAAAGGTCCCCATGATGGACAGACTCCAGCATGGGGACCTTTAATTTCAAATTATTATGGGATGTGAGACAAATAGCCGACACAAAGGTAAGCAGGACGCAAATCCCATAATATAAAAAACGAGATCGACTCAATGAGCCGATCTCGTTTCAATTACGTTACGTGCAGTCACACTATGTACTTATTTCTTCAAAACTTTTGCCTGGCCGTCAGTTACAACTTTGCCGTCCTGGTTCGTTACAGTTGTTTTGAAAACGATGCGATGTTTCTTTTCATCTTTTTCGATGCATTCGCATGTAGCGGTAAGAGTATCATCATAGAATACCGGAGCAAGGAACTTTAAATCCTGTCCCATGTAAATCGTATTGATGCCCGGGAGTTCCGTTCCGAGAACGGCAGAAATCAAACCAGCAGACAACATACCATGAGCAATACGTTTACCAAAAAGGGACGTTTTAGCAAATTCAGCATTTACATGAACCGGGTTGAAGTCACTCGTAATACCAGCATAAGTGTATACGTCATGTTCCGAAATAGTTTTAGAAACTGAAGCCTTATCACCAATTTTAATGTCATCAAATTTTACGTCGCGAGCCATAATGTCACCACTTTCTGTAATTTAAAATTACATAATATTTGAATTTTGAAAAACCAAATTAAAATTATTTAAGTTCCAAACCCATCGGAGCATCCTGGAAGATACGAGCGTCCATCAATTTAACATTGTCATGGATCGGTTCGAATTCCATCAAGTCGAGAACGTCTTTCTGCATGTCGATACCAGGAGCGATTTCAGTCAATTCCAATCCCTTCGGGGTCAGTTTGAATACAGCACGTTCGGTTACGTACAGTACCGGCTGGTTAACGGAAACAGCATATTTACCACTAAAGGTAATCTGTTCAACCTGTTTTAAGAATTTCTTGCCTTTACCTTCTTGAACGATGACCAGTTTGCCGTCTTTAACTTCTTCTTTCAAGCCGCCAACTGTGAAGGTGCCGCAATATACAACTTTCTTAGAATTCTGCGTGATGTTGATGAAACCACCGCAACCTGCTACACGACCATGGAATTTACTTACGTTGATGTTGCCGTCAACGTCAGTTTCAGCCAAGCCGAGGAATGCGATATCAAGTCCGCCGCCATCATAGTAGTCAAACTGATACGGCTGATCCAAAATAGCCTGAGCGTTCGTGGAAGCACCGAAGCTTAATCCGCCTGCCGGTACACCGCCGAACGTGCCAGCTTCTGTCGTCAGTGTCAATTCATCGCCGACACCTTCTTCAGCAGCTACTGCAGAAACGCCTTCCGGTATGCCGATACCGAGGTTGACAGCTGCATTCGGAACGAGTTCAAATGCGCAACGACGGGCAATAACTTTACGGTTGTTCAATTTCATCGGAGCCATTGCTCCCATAGGAACTTTCAAATCGCCATTGAGAAGCGGATTGAATTCAAAGTCAGCAGTCATCGGATGATCTGCAATATCAGCTTTAACTACATAGTCAACGATAAGGCCAGGAATCTTGACCATCTTGGGATCGAGAGTGCCGCGAGCAGCGATTTGTTTAACCTGAGCGATTACGATACCGCCGCAAGCTCTAGCTGCCTGAGCGATGGACAAAGCTTCGCCCGTGCCGATTTCCTGATTCATCGTGATGTTGCCGTCTTCGTCAGCCGTCGTGCCGCGGATAACAGCTACGTCAATCTTCAACGGTTTGTACCATAACCATTCTTCGCCGTTCAACTGGATGACTTCAACCAAATCTTCTTTGGTCATTTCGTTCAATTTGCCGCCTTCGAGACGGGGATCAACGAATGTGCCCAAACCAACTTTAGTAATAATGCCAGGACGATGGCCGGCAATATTACGGAACCATTCAGAAATCGTGCCCTGAGGCAGATTGTAAGCTTCAATTTTGTTTTCCATAGCTAATTTGCCGATACGCGGAGTCATGTTCCAGTGACCGCCGATAGCGCGTTTCAACAAACCTTCTTCGCCGAAATGATTCAAACCAAATTCTTTTCCGTCGCCTTGGCCAGCAGCGAATACGGACGTAAGTCCTTTCGGGCTACCAGTTTCCAAGAATGATTTCTGCAGAGCTTTCCAAATAGCTTCAGGGATTAAGCCGGTCAAGAACCCGGTGTGAGCAATCGTGCATCCATCTGGAATGTGTTTTACGGCTTCAGCAGCCGTTACAAATTGTACCATAATAAAAACCCTCCTTAAAGATAATTGTTATTTTATCATAGAAAGAATTCTATGAGTCAATCCATATGTGACGAGATGGACAAACGTCATCGCTCTTACAGGGCGTCGTACTTTACAACTTTTTTTCACGTATTCCATCTGTTTACGTAATATATTATAGTCTATTTGCGAATAATAGTCCATAGTTTTTTTGTTTAAAATACCAATTTATATGATTTTTTTGCAATTACATTTTGTTATGAACATTTTGAATGAATAATATCATATTCGAAATTGACATATGAAATTTATGCCTGTTTTTTTTACGAATTTTCCTGTCTTGGAAGTTACTTTCCTCTAATTAATATCATTAATGTACTTGAAATTGATAGTAATTACCTTATCATTAATCTATATATGTATTTATTCCTTTCTAATAGCAATACTTTACCTTTTATTTACAAGGAAATTTCCTTATGACAAAAAGGAATACTATATTTACTTTATTCAAAATGTGTGTTAGAATTTTCATCAAGAGACTTGGTTTTATAATCTGCTCAAAGTATCAGGTAGTAACCCTACTTCGAGTGTGAGTGTATTCATCTAAAAGGGGGTATGATAGATAATTTAGTGAAAATAGTTACGTTCTTATTGATTCATGTGTTACGGGTTTTATAATTAAAGAAAAAGAGGTGTTATGTTATTATGGATTTTAGTGTTGTTGCTATTGTTATCAGTTTGATCGGGCTGATTTCATTTGCTTACCGTGGCTTCTCCGTTATCATGATGGCGCCTATTATGGCACTGTTTGCGGCTGTTCTGTCCGGTTTGGCAATCATGCCTGGTTATACGGAATTATTTATGGGTAAAGCTGTTACCTACATCAAATCCTTCTTCCCTGTATTTATGCTTGGTGCTATTTTTGGTAAGGTTATGGAAGATACAGGCCTTGCAAAGAGTATCGCGAAAGCTATCATCAGCGGCCTCGGTAAAGAACCGGCCAAAGCTGTTGCTTCCGTCGTTATCGCATCCAGTATCCTGACATATGGCGGCGTTAGCTTGTTCGTCGTTGTGTTCGCTGTTTATCCGTTTGCATCGGCTCTGTTTAAAGAAGCTGATTATCCGAAACGTTTAATCCCAGCTACGATTGCATTAGGTGCTTTCACAGCTACAATGGACTGCCTGCCTGGCACTCCGCAGATTCAGAACATCATTCCTACAGCTTATTTCGGAACTAACTTGTATGCAGCTCCGCTCGCTGGTTTCATCGGCGCGTTCATTATTTATGGTTTTGGTGGTTTCTACCTCGTTCATTGCTTGAAAGCAGCTATCGCTAAAGGCGAAGGCTATGGCAACCATACGTTAAACGAACCAGAAGCTACTGAAGAAGTAAACGAAGTCAATTGGATTATGGCTTGCGTACCTCTTATTGCTGTCTTGGTTGCAAACTTCCTCATCACGGAAATGGTTCATTGGGATCCCGCTATTCTCGAACCGTTCAAACAGATGAAAGGTGTTCCCCTCGTAGTTGCAAGTGTTAAGAATATTGCTAGTATCTGGGCTTTGGTTATTGCCCTCGTCATTGGTATCGTTTTGGCATTGGTCATTGGCCACAAGAAAGTTACCAGCGTCGATGCTCTTACTAAGATTCTCAATGCCGGCGCTATCGGTTCCCTGCTCGCTATCATGAACACGGCATCCGAAGTTGGCTACGGCAACGTTATCTCCCAGCTGCCTGGTTTCCAGCACATCGCTCATGCTCTGATCAACATTCATATCGGCGGCACACCGCTCGTATCTGAAGCTGTCAGCGTCACGACATTGGCTGGTATTACGGGTTCTGCATCCGGTGGTATGGCTATCGCTCTTGAATTGATGTCCAAAGACTGGATTGCTTGGGGCCAGCAGATTGGTATGGGTCCTGAAATCATGCACCGTGTTGCTTCCATGGCATCCGGCGGTTTGGATACATTACCTCATAATGGCGCTATCATCACGTTGCTCGCAGTTTGCGGTTTGACTCATCGTCAGTCCTACCTCAACATCTTCGCGATCACGGTCTTGAAGACTTGCACCGTTTTCGTAATCATCATCATCTACACCGTAACTGGTCTCCACTAATCGGTGATTGAATAACATAAAAAACCAGCCATTACTTGGCTGGTTTTTTTATGCTCATTTTAATGATATGATACCCGCTGATACAAAGAAATAAAACAAGGGATATAAGAGAATCAGGTATATAGCTGTCGTCGATATAAAGGCAGCCATAGATAAATTAACATTTAAATCATACAACCGTACAGTAATGAGAGCGTTGATAGCACACGGAGCAGCCATGAGAATCAACATAGTCCCTAATATGACCGGATCCGTAAAGAAAAATTGCAAAAAAAAGAAAAGGATTGCCGGAGAAATAATCATTTTCAAGGGCACCAGATTCAAAGTCTTCATATAGTACTGGGACAACCCCGAAAAATCGATCATATATCCTATAGGCAGCAACGCTGACCAGGCACTGATATGGATCAACGCATTGAATATAGTCCCTAAAACAGCGGGCCTCGGTACATCTGCTACGTATAAGACCATGCCCACTACCATCGCTGCCATGGGCAATTGATTCCAATTGATAAACACCTTGCGCCAATCCAACTGGACATGGCCCGTTCCTTCACCGTTCCGGTCCAATGAGCGATAATATTCACCCAGAGGAAAACATCCTACGAAAAGAAGTATATTTTGCAGAACACAGGCAATCTGCGCATAAGCAAAGCCTAATTCGCCATACAAGATATACGAACACAGGCCGCCCAGGGTCCCCATATTCGAGGGCATGGTCGTAATGATATAGCTCCCTTGGTCTATTACGGTAGTAAAGCGTTTGTGCAATCCTGATACATACGCCATGGCACAAGGCAACACTGCCGCCAGACCACCAAAAAACGGCAGCAGAATCAATTCTGGCCGTAACGGCAGTACCCAGAAGCTAAGCACCGACAAAATCGAAAAAATAACGATAATACTGAACCGGATCAGCCAGTTGCACTGGGCCGCACTGATCCGATTCGTTCGTTTCAGCCAGTACCCCACTATAAGCGGCAAGATTAAATCAGTAAAGACAAAGACCAGCCTAAGCCTGAATTCATCCATTCAACCATCTCTTTTCCATAAATATGACCGTACTTTCAAGGCTCTGACACGATAACTCCATGATTTGGCAGCAACGATTCTACAGTAATGCTGTGCGTATCCTTATGAAGATTAAGGGCCAGCGTATGGAAAGCCGTCAATGTGCTCCGATGACCGACGCTGACCACGGTTGTCCCTGGCAGGCGTTCCTGAAGCATACGGTATAAATAAGCCTCCGTAGCCTCATCCAATGCCGATGTTGCTTCATCCAAAAAGAGCCATTGCGGTTCCTGCAGAAAGATGCGTACAAAAGCCAACCTTTGTTGTTCACCAATAGATAATACGTGACTCCAATCGGCTTCCACCAGCAGTTGATCTTTTAAGTAACCAATATAACATAGATCCAACAGGGATTCAAGTTCTTCCTGAGAACGGTTCTCCTGCCCTGGATACAACAAGGCCTGCTGCAAGGTCCCCAGCGGCAAATATGGCTTTTGCGGAACAAACAACGTATCTTTCTTTTGGGGCATAGCTATGGAGCCCGTAACATACGGCCAGATTCCGGCAATTGCTCGCAGGAACGTACTCTTACCACTGCCGCTGATACCACGGATCAGAACATTTTCATGGGCATGGAGACAGAGGGAAATATCTTCCAGTATCGGATTTCCCTTAGGGAGCAATACGTTCAAATGCTTGGTAAGCAATTTTTCGTCTATGGAACGCTGCGCCGGCACGATAGCGGCTGTATCTTCCTGGGCCGTTTCCATATGGTGCGTAAAACCAGTCAACCGGTCTACGACAGCTTTCCATTCAGCCAGCGTCGTGTACATGTCCACAAAGTACGATAAGGATTCCTGTACTTTGCCAAAGGCATTGGCAATCTGCATCAGTCCCCCCAAGGATATCTCTTTGGATAAATAGCGGGGCATGACGACGACAAAGGGAAATATGATGGCAATCTGGGAATAGCCGCTGTTAAGCCAAATAAGCTGTTTCTTCTTTTGAATGATTTTCCAAAAATTATTCAGCAATGTCATGAAACGCTGTTGGAATACGGAACGCTCCTGCTTTTCGCCGCTGTAGAAGGCTACACTTTCAGCACTTTCACGCATACGCATCATACTGAATCGAAAATCCGCTTCATACCGCTGCTGGATAAAATTCAAGCGTACGAGCTTATGTCCGACTACATGAGTCAGCCAGGTGCCGACTATAGCATATATCAGAGCAATCCAAACGAGATAGCCTGGTATTTCCCAATCCTGCCCGAGCAATGAAAATTGCAGGGTGCCGGAGATAGAATACAGGATGAAAATGAAGGCGCATAAAATACACAGTGCCTTTATAAGTCCTATGGCAAATTCTATGGTCTTTTCGACGAACATCCGTATATCCTCGCTGATACGCTGATCCGGATTATCTGTCGCCGCACCAAACATCTGAAGGCGATAATAGGTCTTGTGCTGCAACCATCGATCCAAATATTGTCCCGTCAGCCAACGGCGCCAGCGTATACCCAGAACCTGCTGTAAGTAAAAGGAATATACCGAAAATATGATATATAGAGCTGCCAACCAGGAAAAATGGAACAATTCGTGTAAAATCACTTCGGTATCATAATTTTGCAAAGCATTATAAAAAGCGGCATTCCATTGATTCAATAAGACGAGCATGACGACTATAGCGATGGTGAGGCCGATGATACCTGCCAACAAGGCAAACGCACTGATTTTTTCTTCCGATTTCCAGTAACTTTTCGTAAGTCGCCAGATGTCGCGGATAAAATACCGATAGGATGAAGCTGAACCCATTCACAATTCCCCCTTATCAAATGTTATGTATCATTATACCACATCCAGAAAATGCTAAACAAAAATTTTATCACAAAGGGCCTCCCCACAGACTGGGAAGGCCCTTTGCAATATAAAATTCACATACTTTTGAAAAGAAAATGTTTATTGATCTGCCAATTTCTTATATATGGCATACTTTTGTTTAGCATTTTCTTCTGCTTTGGCAAACAGTTCTTCAGCCACATCGGGGAATGTCCGAGTCAATGCAGCATACCGCGTTTCACCCATGAGGAAGTCCCTGAAGGATGCCTGTGGTTCCTTGGAATCGAGGACGAACGGATTCTTACCGGCTTGTGTAAGCAACGGATTGTAGCGATACAGATACCAATACCCACAATCGACAGCTTTCTTCATTTCCATCTGAGACATGCCCATACCGCTGGAAAGACCATGATTGATACAAGGTGCATAGGCAATGACGATGGACGGACCGTTATATGCTTCGGCTTCTTTGATAGCCTTGACGACCTGAGCCGGGTCGGCACCCAAAGCTACCTGAGCAACATAAATGTGGCCATAGGTCATGAGGATACGTCCCAAATCTTTCTTGTTGTACCGCCGTCCTGCTGCCGAGAATTGGGCTACGGCACCGATTGGTGTCGCTTTGGAAGACTGACCGCCCGTATTGGAATATACTTCCGTATCGACGAGCATGATGTTGACATTGGCATCCGTAGCCAGGACATGGTCCAAACCACCGTAACCGATATCGTATGCCCAGCCATCGCCGCCATACATCCAGATAGTCTTCTTGATGATATGTTCTTTATGAGACAGGATATATTGCTGCAATTCAGCTGCTTCACCAGTCAATTCAGCTTTTTCCAATGCCTTGATATAAGCTTTGCTGATATCAAGGGTTACTTCCCCTTCATTAGCAACACCGAGGGACGCCAGCCATGCTTTAGCTGCCGCCTGTAATGCGCCATCCGTCAAGGCTGCCAGTGCTTTTGTCTTATCAGCAATATCATCACGCTGCTGGGTCATGGATAAATACATGCCCATGGCAAATTCTGCATTATCTTCAAATACCGAGTTCGTCCAAGCCGGACCCCAGCCATTCTTGTCCGTCGTATAGGGAATGCAAGGCAATGCCGAGCCCCAAGCCTGAGTACAGCCAGTAGCATTGGCAACGATCATGCGCGGTCCAAAGAGCTGCGTCAGCAATTTCATATATGGCGTTTCACCGCAGCCAGCACAAGCGCCGGAGAATTCGAGGAGCGGTTTGTTGAACTGACTGCCTTTGACCGTAAATTTATCCATGACAGACGGTTTATCGCTCAGGTTCTGGGCGTAATCCCAGTTTTCTGTTTCAGCACGCTGCGTATCCAACGGTTTCAATACCAAAGCCTTATTCTTAGCCGGACATACGTTGACACAACTACCGCAGCTGTAGCAATCGAGCGGCGAAACCTGCATACGGAAGCCATAGGAATCCAATCCCTTACCGATAGCTTTCTTCGTCACGAAGCCAGCCGGTGCCGCTTTTTGTTCTTTTTCATCCAACAAGTACGGACGAATAGCTGCATGCGGACATACGAGAGAACAACGATTGCACTGGATACAATTTTCAGGAATCCACTGAGGTACATCGACAGCTATGCCGCGTTTTTCATATTGAGACGTTCCCACTGGATAGGAACCATCCACATAGGGCATGAATTCGCTGACTGGGATGTCGTCCCCTTTCTGGGCATTGGACGGAATGACGATCTTTCTGATGAAATCAGGAAGAGAAGCATCCGGGCCGGCATCGGCTGCCAACTGGATTTGTCCCCAGATTTCAGGAATGGCGATTTCTACGACATCGGAAATGCCGCGGTCTACAGCCATCTGGTTCATAGACACGATTTTTTCGCCCTTGGCCATGTACGTAGCCTGGATAGCGTCCTTCATATACTGCGCCGCTTCTTCGATAGGAATGACATTGGCCAGCTTGAAGAAAGCTGCCTGAAGTACTGTATTCGTACGATTGCGCAAGCCGATTTCAGCCGCGATTTTCGTAGCATCTATGGTATAGAAATGGATATGTTTATCGGCAATCTGTTTTTTCACAGCCGGACTTAGCTGTTTTTCTAATTCAGCGGCATCCCAGCTGCAATTGAGCAAGAACGTCCCCTGGTCTTTCAATTCACCGACGATGTCATAGGAATGCATATACGCTTCTTTATGGCAGGCGATGAAATCAGCCTGAGTAACATAATAAGTAGAACGAATGGGGCTCTTGCCGAACCGCAGATGCGATTTGGTGACACCGCCGGACTTCTTGGCATCATATTCAAAATAAGCCTGGACATACATATCCGTATTGTCGCCAATGATCTTGATGGAGTTCTTGTTGGCACCGACAGTACCATCGGAACCAAAGCCCCAGAACTTGCAGCTCACTGTCCCCTCCGTATCGACACTCCACGGTTCTACAGGCAGAGATAAATGAGTCACATCATCATTGATACCGACGGTGAAATGATGCTTCGGATCCTTAGAAGCCATGTTATCGAATACCGCCTTAATTTGTGCAGGCGGTACATCTTTTGAGGATAAGCCATAACGGCCAGCCAGGATATACATAGGGCGGTCACTATTCTTGAAAACCGTGCAGACATCTTCATACAACGGTTCGCCAACAGCGCCCGGTTCCTTCGTCCGATCCAGGACAGTGATCCGTTTGACCGATTTCGGCAGTGCTTCCATGAAATGTTTGAGCGAGAATGGACGATACAGATGGACCTGCAGATACCCCACTCTGCCGCCGGCAGCATTGATAGCGTCGACAGTTTCTTCGATTGCACCAGTAACTGAACCCATTGCCACGATGATATGATCAGCATAGGGGTGACCGTAGTAATTGAACAATTTGTAATTCCGGCCGGTCAATTTATTGATTTCAGCCATGTAGGCATCGACGATATCCGGCAAGGCATCGTATTGTGTATTGATGGCTTCACGAGCCTGGAAGAAAATATCCGGGTTATTGACGCAGCTACGGATGACCGGGTGTTCCGGATTCATAGCATTGTGCTTGAATTCATACATCGCATCCTTATCGACCAGGGAAGCTAATTCTTCATCGGATAACAATTCAATCTTTTGTATTTCGTGAGACGTACGGAATCCATCGAAGAAATGAAGGAACGGAATCCGTCCTTTAATCGTGGAAAGATGAGCGATAGCAGCCATATCAGCTGCTTCCTGTACGCTGGCACTGCAAAGCATAGCAAAACCCGTATTGCGGCAACCCATGACATCAGAATGGTCACCGAATATGGACAAAGCATGGGAACCGACTGTACGAGCAGCGACATGGAGCACTGCCGGCTTGAACTGCCCGGCAATACGGTGCATGACCGGAATCATAAGCATCAACCCTTGAGACGCCGTATACGAAGTCCCGAGAGAACCTGTTTCCAAGGCTCCGTGCAAAGCACCGATAGCACCGGCTTCGGATTGCATTTCCATCAACTTGACGGGCTGGCCGAATATATTCTTTCTGCCTTGTGCCGCCCATACATCTACATGTTCTGCCATAGGTGAAGATGGAGTAATCGGGTAAATCGTCGCTACTTCCGTAAATGCATACGATATATACGCAGCAGCTTCATTCCCATCCATAGTCTTCGTCATTCTCTTAACCAATTAAAACATCTCCTTTTATAAGTAAGTTAAACGTTTAATCTGTGTCTTTTTTCATTATACCGAACAGTCAGGCAATTTGCAATTTACTTGCAAAAATGATAACGTCGTCGGCGAAGCTATGACTATTATACATTTTTAAAATACATTTATCGGATTATCTTTAGGATGTTGTCCACACTAAGGCATCATAAAATCTAACCTCAAGTTTGTCGTTCCTTGCTGTTATCCACAATATATCCACATTTTTTTCAGATATGTGTATAATTGATGTGGGCGAGTAAAAAACAATGAGGTTTTATGCCATTTTTCACGATGTTTTGTGTGAGTGGAAACCATAAATTGGGGGTAATTTTGTGGATAATCTACTTGAATATAAGGATATACATTTGATTATCCGCACAGTTAAGCCATTATCGCGACATTTTACAGATGTGGAAAGTGTGGATATCTCCCCTGCTATTGTGGATAAAAGTTGAATCTTAGTAAAGAATGGATATTAAAATAGCTAATAATCAAGGTATTGTCCTATTTTAATGTTTTATCGCTGTACACCTCACGTGGAACTCCAATCTGAGTTATCCACATTTCACAAAACAAGGATTGGCGCTATGCATAGTACATTTTTTTTGATGACAGAAGCTGATTTTCATGGTATCATAGTAATGCACGAATCAGTGCAAATTTCCATGCGCCCATAGCTCAGCTGGATAGAGCAGCAGTTTCCTAAACTGCGTGTCGGATGTTCGAGTCATCTTGGGCGCACCATTTTTTTACCATATTATGAGGCCCTGTAAGGAGGTGGAATGCTATGGATATCATTAAGCAGCGATTCAGTGAACATGCTGCGATATTGGAAAGCACAGCAAAACTGGAACCCTTGATTGATCAAACGAGCAAGCTCATCGGCCAATCGCTGGCTGGTGGACATAAACTCTTGTTTTGTGGCAACGGCGGCAGTGCTGCTGATTCACAACATTTAGCAGCAGAATTCGTCGGCCGTTTCCAAAAAGAGCGACTGGCTTTACCCGCCATTGCTCTTACTGTAGATACATCCATTTTGACGGCCGTAGGCAATGATTACGGATACGAAAAAGTATTTCAGCGCCAAGTCGAAGCGCTGGGCCAGCCAGGCGATGTACTGGTCGGTATTTCTACATCGGGCAACAGCACCAACGTCATTACTGCCATTGGCGCAGCAAAACGCCGCGGCATGGTGACAATCGGCATGACCGGCATCGGCGGCGGCAAGATGCAGGAATTGTGCGATGTCTGCTTAGCCGTCCCCTCCAAGGTGACAGCGCGGACACAAGAAATGCACATTTTAATCGGCCACATCCTGTGCGAATTAGCTGAACAAGAAATAGAATGTATTTAAAAAATAAAAAAACTCAGCAGTATCAAGCGCGAAAGAATTCAAGCTTGATGCTGCTGAGTTTTTTTGTATGGGATGTGAGATACTTTTCAATACTATTCTCTCGTAATGATTCTTACAGACTGACTAGATGCCGGACATAGAGGTTGGCATGAATCCAAGGCGGACACTGACTGTGGGCCGGGGCACCCCTTGTGACTGCGCTCGCGAAGGCCGCCGTTGAGTTGCTGATGTAGGCCAATACCACATCGTGCGCTCAGACATACGAGAAGGGCGGCTGACCGAACGCTCGCTCCGCTACAAGGGGACACCCCGTCCCGCTGTTATCCTGGCACAGATAAATTCTTTAGTATGT
>Ga0163159_1001668_pt1 | contig 20616 bp, 20 predicted proteins | sample BioMet9_FD_108702 | JGI IMG/M metagenome (GOLD analysis project Ga0163159, IMG submission 108702) | Microbial communities from bioreactor (seeded with sewage sludge) at Lawrence Berkeley National Lab, California, USA - Biofuel... | ecosystem: Engineered > Bioreactor > Anaerobic > Unclassified ... | reverse complement strand
GCAGATCCCGTGGGACGTGCTGAATACGATTACAAACCGGATCGTGAACGAAGTGCCGCATGTGAATCGGGTAGTGTATGACTGCACGAGTAAGCCGCCTGGAACGATTGAGTTTGAATAACAGTAGTAATCCCTGTAAGTCCAGTGAATGGCGGACTTGCAGAGATTTCTTAGTTGGCAGTGGGTACAGATTTTTTATTCGGTCTTATTTATTTTGAACCGCTTTATTTGAAGTCACAATTTGTGACCTTAAGATTTCAGCTTTGCCTTGATTCAGTCCAAACATGAAATTCTGCAGCAATGTTGAAATAGCAGTAATATCCGGAACAGATGCAGGGGATCAGCAGGGTGACTTTCCACATATATTTAGTGCTTAGAAACCATGAGTCGGAGCATAAAAGTAATCTATTCAGGTAAACTTTGAGAGACTTTGAGTGAACTTTGAGTGAACTTTATGGTAACTTTGAACTATAATCAAGTAAGTGGACACAAATAGTAGAGAAACATTCTGGAAACAGAAACTAAGCCTGATTCCAGAATAGTTCTTCTTTCTCGTTGGGTGACAGCATTCCAGGAGAGCGATGTGGCCTTCTTGAGCTTGTAATAGCCTTCAATATTTTCGAATTTAGACAATTTCAATTCTTGTATAGAGTGATAAGTTTTCCTGCTGGCTTCTTTCTTTTTTAATATTTGAAGAAACTTCCACAGCAAGCATTGTTAAAAGGATAGCCCTTTTTTGAACTCAGTCATTACGAGGTCGGTATCAGGCTTGCCTGAAATGTCCTAGAAGATGATTTTGCGGGAAAACAGATCCATTACAATACAAAGATAATACCATTTGCCGGCAGCTTTGATATATGTGAAATCACTTGTCCATACAATGTTTGGAATTTGCTGAGAGGGCTCCTGGTGAAGATGATTCGTACATTCACCGTTATCGTGATGTTTATAATTTCTATAAGGCTTTTCAGTGGACATATGTGGGAGTTTCAGAGTCCTCATCAGTCGGTACTCTCGCTCGACACTGATGTTAATACAAAGGAGTTTGGTATCGTGTTGGAAGCGGAGTTTGTGAACAGCTTCTAATCGTTGTTTGAGTGTGGCGTGAAGATGGCAATCGCTTTTTTAGTATGAGGAGTTCCTCCTTGAGCTGAGCATTCCATTTTTGAAGGCCTTTGAGTACTTCGCCGTCATCCGTTTCAACGGTTGAGTATTGTTTAATCCAACGGACGGGAGCAGTAATTTTGAAGTTTTCGTCATAACGATTTCCGATTTACCAGTGGACATGAGTAAATGTCTCCCTTTGGGTGTCTACTTAATTGTAATATGTGGTTACTAACCGTGTCTGTTTATTTAATATAGATTCAACCTATCGATTTTAATTACAAAATTTTATAAATAGAAATAGATAGGACTGGTACAAAACTTTATTATGGATTGTAAGAAAATAATAGCTTGATAATTGTAGATAGAGCTTTTATTAATACATATATTTGGGAGGGAGAAATGGAAGACTTGACTAGAAATGTACAATTGTTATGCCCAGTTTGTGGAAACAATCAATTTGAAACATTTGATACCGCTACTGACGAATTTATGGATGCTACTGATGAGACTAGATTTAGATGCTCAGATTGTGGAAACATATTTACAAAAAGAGAGTTGATAGATGAGAATCAAGCAGTAATTAATGAAAATATTGAAGAGGTTAAACAAGAGGCAATCAAAGAAATACAGAATGATTTAAAAAAGGCATTAAAAAAGTGGAGATGACTATGAATGTTCAGCTGTTTATTGAGTGGTGCTCACTATCTATAGCGATAGTGTCACTTATAATTGCAATACTTTCTCTTTACAAATCACTGAAATCACAGAATTTACAGAATAAAGTAAATGATCTTGAAATTAAAATAAAACAGCATGAGTATAAAGAAATAGAAAAAAAAGAAACTGAAACGACGTGTATAGAAGCGCGAGTTATCAGTATATCAAATACAAAGCATAAACTTAAAGTATGGAATTCTGGAAATACTATTGCTTATAATATTAATGTTGAAATTAAAAAAGAAAGTAATATTCTTATCTTACAAGATATATTACCTTATGAGGAATTGGAACCGAATAAAAGCTTTGAAGTTGGTTTGCTATTTTCAATGAGCTCTTTGCACAAATTTGAGGTTACAACAATCTGGAATGATTCTACAAATGAGCAAAAAAGAAAGACTCAAATTTGCAGCCTGTAAAAACGTTTAATAGATGGTAAATATATGCCATAGAAATTTTGGATCTTGCTTTAATAAGTGTTGACAGATATTGAACGCTTTATTACCAGATTCTACGCTTTCGTTTTCAGAATCATTTTTATGAAGTATAATAAAAATGATCTTATGGCTTAAAACAGTATAGATATTATTGTATTGATAAGAAGGCTAATTCTAATTTGATGAGTGCAGAATTTAATATTCAACAGAGAACGGCTATTAATTTGATTCAAAATGATTTTAGATTTATATATACGATTTTACGTAATAAGGATCAACTTCAGTCTAATTACAATGTAATGTCTATGCCATTTTTGGGGACCATTATTGATGGAACTGAAGAATGGATTCAAGCATTTAATGCATCCACTAAGGAAAAACTGGAAGTGCCGATTTTTAGTTCAGATGAACAAAAGTATTATGAAGAAATGCGGGCTTCGATAAAATTTATAGATGATTCTTATGCAAATATAAGGCAAAAACTCTCTAATATATATAATGATAGTGAAATATATTTCGCTAGTCTTTGCAAGCCAATAGCGAGAAAAATGAAATTATATGATATTTTTGGCGCGGATATCGTAGGAAGTCATTTTTGTGGAAATACAATTCTATGTAATTATTATGTGCCACAATATAAATTTGGGATAGAAAAGGGAGAAGAATTACAGAAGTATTCAGAGATTGGTGGCAAGTATATTGTGCTGTTCGATGCAAAGAAGGAATACTGTGTTGATAAAAACATGAATTTTACTTTTAAAGATTATGGCGGATTTGTGAAATCACCATTTGGAAATAGATTTAGTGATAAATTTGTTCTGTTTTCAATTGTTTGTCAAATTAACTTTATAATGATTTGCATAGAAAAATATATCAAAGAAGAATGTACAACAAAACTGCGGTTTGAATATTTACAATATTATTATCTGACAAATGTGCTTGGTGAGATTAATGAGACATTGAACACTGATTTTACAATTGACCAGCAATGGAAATCCGATTTGTTCCGGAATTCAATGGCACATTATAAAATTGGCGTTGCATTGAAGCCTTCAGAAATAAAGTATGATGATTTGATGTTTGGATTGACACAAAAGTATTTCAGACAAGATTATCTATCTTTAAAGAAAAAAATTTTAACTAATCTTCAATCGGTTTCTGATCAAATAGAAGAATACTTGAGAATATAAATAGAATCTGAACTGAAAAATTACATTGTATTCAGCGGCAACATTTTGGCAACATAAATCAGTAATCCAGAATTTTTATCTTCATTTGGAATAAAAACGTGCTTTGAAACCAGTAAACTTAACAGAAATGCTTAGCATCACAATCCGTTTAAGAGAGGTCGAATAAACTACAAGCCATCCCCATCGGTAGGAGCGTTTATGTTCAATACTTTATTCCTTAGCCGGATAAGAATGAATTTTACTGGTCATCCACGAAGTTAAACAGGCAGTTAACGATCGAATAATGGCTGTTTGCCGGGATATTATGTTCCGGAAAGCAGGGAGACCGAAGATCTTGTTAGAATGAAACATGTTAATCTAACGAACTTTGCTGGCAATGGGGAAACGTTTTAAGGCCCGGATAAATGTAAGAGTGGTGTTTACATTTTTACTATTGACAAACCCAAATGGAAGATATATAGTGATACTGCAACAGTTGCAGAATCACTTTGGAGAAAATAAATATGGATACAAAATTTGCAGTGGCGTTACATTCAATGATTTTTATCAGTGAATCAGCAGAAGCAATGACATCGGACACTCTTGCGGAAACCCTGAACACGAACCCGAGTTATGTCAGACGAATCCTGACATCTCTTGCAAAGGCAGGCTTGATCAGCAGTGCTTCCAAGACAAAGGGCTGTGCACTTTTAAAAGCACCGGAAGATATCCGATTAGCCGATATCTACGATGCGGTGGAGCCTGACGTAAACAAGCTGAATATGAATCTATCACAGAATCCGGATACTGGAATCCACCTTGGAAAATGTGAGCAGCCTGTCATTGAAGGGTTATTCAGTGAAATGGAAAATGCTGTGGAGAAGATTCTTGCGGAGAAAACGCTGCGTGATCTGATAAACAGTGTCAGGCAGAATATAAAAGAATCGGATCGGTAAGGAAGGAGAACATTACATGAAAGTTATGTTGCTGAACGGAAGTCCGAGAAAAAACTGGAACACGCACAAGCTTTTGATGGAAGCAGAGCGCGGGGCTGAAGAAATGGGCGCAGAGACAGAGATGATACACCTTTATGATCTGAACTATACAGACTGCAGATCCTGTTTTGCCTGCAAGCTTCTTGGAAGCAATACAAATGGCGTCTGTGCTGTCCGCGATGATCTTCGGCCGGTACTGGAGAAGCTTCATGAGGCGAATGCCGTAATCATCGGAACGCCGATTTATTATGATGGCATGACAGGTGAGACTGCCTCCCTCATTCATAGAATGCTTTTTCCGACCGTTCTTTATGATGTTTATCAGGCCAATGATAAGCTGAATCCGATCAGGAAGAAGTGCGGCCTGATCGTAACGAGTCAGGTTCCGGAAGAGGTCCTTCGCCAGGGGTATAATTATCCGTTTGAAGCTGCGGCTGAGGCCGTCAGCAGGTATTTTGGCGACTGTGAGACGCTCTATGCAGCTGATACATACCAGTTTGACGATTACAGCAGATACCACGCAAACGTATTTGATCTGGAACACAAAATCAGGCAGTGGGATGTACAGTTCCCAATCGACCTGCAGCATGCGTATGAATTCGGCAAAAGAGTCTGCAGCTGATCTTCGCAATGCCGAACATTCAGAAATGAGGAAGTTATGAATGTATTAATGATCAATGGAAGCCCGAATCCAAACGGGAATACAGCCATAGCACTGAATGAAATGAAAAAGATCTTTGACGAAGAGGGAGCAGAGTCAGAAATCGTAACCGTCGGAAATAAGGACATCCGTGGCTGTACAGGCTGCGGCAGATGTTTCTATACGGGCAAATGTGTTTTTGATGATCTTGTAAATGAGACGGTACCGAAATTTGAGAAAGCAGACGGTCTGGTAATTGCAAGTCCGGTGTACTTTGGATCTGCGAACGGTACGCTCATTTCATTCCTTGACCGCCTTTTTTACAGTAAGCAGTTTGATATTACCATGAAGGTTGGTGCTTCCGTGGCGGTTACGCGCCGTGGCGGGACGACCTCGACATATGACGAACTCAACAAATATTTTGCCATGGGCATGGCTATTGCACAGGGCCAGTACTGGAATGGTGTCCACGGCGCGGCTCCGGGCGAGGCTTTATATGATACAGAAGGCATGCAGCAGATGCGTACACTTGCCAGAAACATGGTCTTTCTGATGAGAGTGATTGCTGATGGCAAGGAAAAATACGGGCTGCCGAAAAAAGAGCGGCTGAGGCTGACAAACTTTATCAGATAAAACAGACAAAGGTTAGGTGGAGAAATGACTATGAGACATGAAACTGCGGAAGAACTGTACCAGGCAATGTTTCACCGTAAATCGGTAAGAAAATACAGCAGGCGGGAACTGCCGCAGAAAACGCTGCAGGCAATTCAGGATTTCTGGGAGCAGACAGAACGAATTGACCCGGAGGAGCCGGTCACCATGAGGATCCTTTCGGCCGATCATGTAAGGATGCGGGTTGCGATGTCCTATAACGCACCGTACTACATTGCAGTATATGCATCTGACACGGAAAAAGGTCTTGTGAATGCAGGATATATGCTTCAGCAGCTTGATCTGTGGCTTTCTGCGCATGGAATCGGATCATGCTGGCTGCATATGATGACGCCGGATCAGGAGAATGCTGCGGCAGATGGAATGTCCTGCCAGATTACGATGAGCATAGGGTATTCAGATGAGAATATATACCGGAGTGAATTATCGGAATTCAGAAGAAAAAGATTGGATCAGATTACAAACGGCGGGGATTATGATACAGAGCTGGAAGCAGTGCGGATTGCGCCGTCTGCGACGAATTCTCAGCTGTGGTATTTTGAACAGGCCGGTTCACGGATCAGGGCTTATAGACTTAATGACAATCAGGGAAATGATGTGTACCGAAAACTTCATGTAATGGATATGGGCATTGCGTTGTGCCACCTGTATCTTTCTGCATCCCATAATGGTACGTTTGGAGGCTTTGCACGTGAAAAGGACGGAACGCGCAAGAATGATGCAGACTATATCCTCTCCGTGAAAATGTAAGGCGGCTGGCATTCCGCACCCCCGAGTGTGGAATTAAAGATTCCCTTTCAGGATACAATAGAAACAATAAATAAAAGGTTGGATAAATCCCACTAAATAAGAATGTAACTGCATCCGATGAGGATGAGCTTGCTGTTTCGAAAAAGCTGCAGTGACAGAACAATGAGGTATGTCTATATAATAATGGGAATTAAACATGTACAATTTTAGGAATTAATAATGAATAATCTTGGGAATTTATTGAAACAGCGTCTGAAACGAGATATAATTCATATGAGGCTGAATTATCCGGGAGGTACTGCATATGGAATATTATACAAGATATGTTGAGAAAGAAATTGAACGCAGGATGAAATCAAGCGGCGCTGTTGTTGTGGAAGGACCGAAATTTTGCGGCAAGACAACTACGTCCATGAGATATGCTGAAAGTTCAATCAGATTGAATACGAGCAGTGCAATCAGTCTGGCTAAACTTGAGACACATGGCGTGCTTTCAGGTAAGACGCCAAGGGTAATCGATGAGTGGCAGACGGTTCCTGATATTTGGAATGAGGTCAAAGGATGGATAGATGAGAATCCTGGATTTGGACAATTTATATTAACGGGAAGCTCGACGCCTGCCGATAAAAATAAGATATATCATTCAGGGGCCGGCAGAATATCAGCAATCAAAATGAGAACAATGTCGCTTTTTGAATCGAAGGAATCCAGAGGAACAGTATCGCTGCAGGAACTGTTTAATAATAAAAGCGTGGATGTTTTTGATGAAAATGCAAAAAGTTCACTTAAGCAGATGGCATTTTTGATGCGCAGGGGTGGATGGCCGCTTTCTGTCGTGGCAGATCAGGATATTGCGCTTGATGTGACAGAAAATTATTATAATGGTCTTTTTAATTTTGAGTACAGCGAAAATGAAAAGTTCAGAAATAAAAAGCCTGAAGTCATGCGTATGATTTTGAAAAGCTATGCACGCAATATATCGACAGAAGCTTCAATGCAGACCATTCGTGCAGATGTGATCGGAAAGAATAATCGTACCATGGATACGAAAACGCTGGATGAATATGTGGAAGCACTTAAGGATCTTTTTATTATTGAAGATATGGAAGCCTGGAATCCTGAACTGCGCAGTAAAACAGCAGTGAGGACGACACCGACAAGACATTTTGCAGACACTTCCATTGCAATGTGTGCTTTAGGTATCGAGCCGGAAGATTTAATGCGGGATCTGAATTCATTCGGATTATTTTTTGAGGACATGGCAGTCAGAGATCTGAACATATATGCTTCTGCGATAGAGGGTACGGTCAGACATTATCGTGACGGCAGAGGGCTTGAATGTGACGCGGTGATCCATTTAAAGGATGGCAGGTGGGGTGCCGCAGAGATAAAGCTGGGCGGAGAAAAACTGATAAACGAAGGAGCTGCGAACCTGAAAAAAATGGAAGGGATAGTTGCTGGAAAGGCACCGGCATTTAAAATGATACTGACAGCCTCAGGACCTTCTTACAGAAGAGAAGACGGTATATATGTAGTGCCGCTGAATTGCCTGAAAGGTTAGGCAAAATAATAAGCTTCATAGGGAATGAAGCCCCGGAGGCTGGAAATACTGGCTTCCGGGATTCTTTTTCATGTGCCGTTTCCTTACGCTATGCTGCCAACGCCGCTTTTCTGGAGATACATTTCCTTCTCTTCCGCTTCTCTCGCGTCGCGCTCACGGTCCAGCAGAACGTTCCTGCGGTAAAGTACCATATCGATAGAAACCATAACGATGTCAGCGATGTAGAACCATACTGAAAGCGCCAGGTGTCCGTTCTGCGCGAATGCGGCAAATTTGCCGGAAAGCCCGCACAGGTAGCCGACTACCACGATCAGCTCAAAGAGCACGCTTTTGCCCTTCGCTGTCTGCGACCGGTAAGACTTGATGATGTTGAATGGCCATGAAACACCAAAAAGTATAAGCATTGCGATTTCTGTAAATTCAATGAATGTCATCGTTTTTCTCCTTTATTTTCTTTTTTACCAAAGCCAATATGTATAATACACTATTGATTTCTATTTGTGAAATTCTTATAATAAATAAAAAGAATACTCGAAAGGTATAGTTACACAATGGAGTTCAACAAACTGGTATACTTTGTAACGGTCGCCGAAAAACAGAATATAACACATGCTGCCGAAGAGCTGCATATGACCCAGCCTCCGCTGAGCAGAGCAATGAAGGAACTCGAAGAGGAACTCGGAGTAACGCTGTTTATTAGAGGCAAAAGGAAATTCGCGCTGACGGAGGAAGGGCGCTACTTCCTCGAACAGGCGAACAACATACTGAAGGCCGCCGACTACACGAAAGCGCATCTCCACGAAATGCAGGAGGAGGCACTGTCGGGAAAGCTTCGTCTCGGAACGACCGAGTCTGCGGCGGGTGAGATCCTTCCGGGGATCATCAGCCGTATGCGGAAGCTGTATCCGAAAGCCCGTTTTGAAGTGTACTGCGGCAACAGCGTCGATATCTGCAGCAGGCTGCAGTCAGGCCTGATCGACGTCGGTTTTGTCAGAAGTCCTTATGATCAGTCCGATTTCGTTTCGAATTATGTGGGCAGGCAGAAGCTGATCGCTTTCACGGGAACAGGACACAAATTCGCGGGCCGCGATTCCGTGACCGTGGAAGAGCTGGCGGAAGAACCACTCATCCTGCCGTCCCGCCCGGGTCTCCGCGATGAGATCCTGGCCTGGTTCATCGGCTGGGAGCCGAAGCTCGACATACTCGTGGAATACAACCAGATCACCAGCATCTGGCCCCTTGTATCAATGAACATCGGCTGCGCGATCTGCCCCGAAGCCGACCGGCTTCTGATGGATGACCGGAAACTTCACTTTATGGATATCGAAGGCAGCGGCCGCGACAGCGAGCTTTTTGTAATACATCTCAGAAACTCCGAGCTCACGCCACTTGCCAGGGCGTTTACAGAACTCGCACAGATGTCTTGAAGCAGAAAAATGGAGGGATACGATGAATAAGAATCAGTTTATTGTAAAAGACGGTTTAAAACTGGGATTCGGGCTGATGCGGCTTCCGAGAGAGGGAGGAGACATGAACCGTCCGATCGATCTGGAACAGGTTAAAAAGATGGTGGATGATTTCCTTGCCGCAGGCGGGAAATATTTCGACACCGCATATATCTATGAAGGATCGGAGGAAGCTGCAAAGGCAGCGCTCTGCAGCCGTCATCCGAGAGACACGTACTATCTTGCCACCAAGCTGAATGCCGCATCGTTCTGCTGCAGCAGCGAGCAGGAAGCCAAAGCAGAACTGAAAAAAAGCCTGGAAAAAACAGGAGCCGGTTATTTTGACTTTTACCTTCTGCATGGGCTGGACGAGGAAAATCTCGCGGATTATGACAGATATGGTCTCTGGGATTATTTGAAATCTGCGCGTGAGGAGGGACTGATCCGCCATATGGGTTTCTCTTTCCACGATTCACCGGAGCTTCTGGACAGAATCCTCACGGAGCATCCCGAAGCAGAATTTGTACAGCTCCAGATCAATTACGCGGACTGGGACGACGGAGTAGTCCAGTCGCAGGGATGCTATGAGACCGCGGTAAAGCATGGGAAACCGGTTATCGTCATGGAGCCGGTCAAGGGCGGAATCCTCGCGAATCCGCCGAAGCCTGTGGAGGACATTCTGAAAGCTGCGGATCCGGCGGCATCCCCAGCGTCCTGGGCAGTGCGGTTCGCAGCGTCGCTTCCGGGCGTCATGATCGTCCTGAGCGGTATGTCAGGCACGGAACAGATGCAGGACAATTTATCTTATATGACGGACTTTAAGCCGCTTTCGGAAGAAGAAGCAAAGGCTGTGGAGCATGCCCGGGAGGCGCTTCACAAGATCGACCAGATCCCCTGCACAGGCTGTCACTATTGTGCGGCGGGCTGTCCGGTAAACATGCATATTCCTGAAATTTTCAGTGTGATGAACGTATACAGGCTGTATGGGGAGTTAGACCGCGCAAAGGGCGATTATACGTGGCGGCCGGGCGGACCGAAAGCATCGGCGTGTGTCCGGTGCGGACAATGCGAGGATGCCTGCCCGCAGCATCTGCCGATTATTTCACTTCTGGAGGAAGTGGCGGAGAAGCTGGAATAGCCTGAATTATAACGAACGCGGACAGATATGTCCGGGTGTCAACGGTTTTATAAAAAAGCTGCAGAAGTGCAGGGCTGGCCCTGCACTTCTTTTTTGTCAGGCCAGAATAAGAAAAATCGCAGATGTTCAACAGGAACCCGGTATATGATTAATACAGCATATATCAGAAAATACACAACATTTTCAGATATCTGATCATATTTTGGACTAAAATCAGCAGAGAAATGTCATATTTATTAGTAACCCAAAATCAAAATGGAGGTAAAAATTATGGTTGACTGGATATCAAATTTTGTTAATCCACTCATTGGAGCATTACCAAGTATTATTCAGGCAGTCATTTTGCTCCTCATTGCTCTGCTGGCGGCCGGAATCGCGCGTCGCATCGTAAGAGGAATCATCCGCAGAGCAATGAAAAAAAAGGAACAGACAGAAGTTATCGGTGAAGAAAACGAAAAAAGCATGGGTGACCTTCTCGGAAATGTTGTTTACGCGGTAGTATTCCTCCTTTTCCTGCCCGGTGCGCTGGACAAGCTTGGCTTATCGAATGTCTCACAGCCGATCGCGTCCATGGCAACGACATTTCTGAATTTTCTCCCGAATATTATCGCGGCACTGATTGTCATTCTATTCGGCGCGTTTCTCGCTAAGCTGGTAAAGCAGATCCTGACGGCATTTCTCAAGAAGACAAAGCTGGATGAATGGCAGTCCAGATGCGGCGTGGAATCCAAACCGGGAGCCGGCTTTTCCGATATTATCGCTACGGTTGTCTACGCACTGATACTAATCGTATTTGTCATAGCCGGCCTTCAGATCCTGAATATTACCGCCATATCGGAACCGGCGACGGCGATGGTGAACCAGGTATTCAATATCGTGCCGAGTCTGTTCGCGGCTGTGATCCTGGTTGCGGTCGGCGCGTTTATCGCACGCCTGACGTCCTCCGTTCTGCTGACCTTCCTTTCCGGAACGGGAATGGATGCCTATGCTAAGGGGATCCTTCCAAAATCGAACGGAAAAGAAAGCGAAGTCAGCTTGTCGAAGACAATTGCGGCAATCGTGCGAATCGTGATTGACATCTTCTTCCTGGTGACAGCACTTAATTTACTTGGAATTGAAGTGCTGTCAAACATCGGTACGGCCGTTATCGCTTATATGCCGAAGCTTCTCGCCGCGGCGCTCGTTCTGGCAGGCGCGTGGATACTGGCTGCATGGACGGAAAAAGCAATTGTCAAAGCATCTCCGAATGCCGGCAGATTCGGACACGCGGTCAATACCATGATTATGATCATAGCAGTCTTTATGATTCTGAGCCAGCTCGGGATCGCACCGGTCATCGTCAATACCCTGTTCCTGATCCTCGCGGTCGGAGTCGCGGCGGCACTCGCGATTGCCTTCGGCATCGGAGGCAAGGACTGGGCAAAAGACATTCTGGAAAAAACAACGAAGGATATTGAGGATCAGGTGAATAAATAACATTGATATATGCAGAACGGTCTGTCATACATCGCTCAGACGCAGAATATAGGGCAGGCAGGAGCTTCAAAATCCGCAAGGCCGGAAGTCATACAGGACCTTGCGGATTTTTTGACTGTACCCCTGGCTGACACACGGTCCAACCGGTAAACGTCCGGAATCCGGATACCGGCAGCATACAGTGCAAACCAGGAAAACCTTAAATTGTATTTTACAGAGACTTTGCATATAATTAAGGCATAAAACTGAAGCAGCAGTGTCCGGAAATGAATTTAGTTAAATGAATCACTGCCAATGCTTTTTCATATGAAAAAGGAAGGAAGAATTTCCATGGCAAAACTATTAAAAGATAAAGAAGCAGGTGCAAAAACTCTCATACAGAAGGGAATATCCGGTATCGATCTGAATGAACTCAAGGGAAAAGCAGCTCAGGCAGGCGACGTGCTGCTTGAAAAAGCAGGCGATATCAAAGATTCTGCGGTAGATACAAAGAATGACATCAAAGACAAACTGACAGAGCTCGATCAGATGCTGGAAAAATCTATCACGGAGTATAACGATGCCTATACGCTTATGAATGATAAGGGTGTAAAGTTATTTATAGAACGAAGCCGTGCGGCAGACACAATTGTTTTTGCTGAAAAATTCATAAACAGTATTGCAAACAGTCCGAAATCATTCGCCGCGGATTTTGAAGAAATCAACGTCAACCGGAAAAAATTCATCGACTCCTGTGAATTTGCCGAACAAAAAATTGACGCGGCACGAACAGCCGCAGGAGGCGCGGGAGCCGGCCTCGCGGCAGGAGCATCGGTCGCGATGATGGCACCGACCGCGGCGATGTGGATCGCGACTACATTTGGAACGGCCTCGACAGGCGCAGCCATTTCCACACTGTCCGGCGCTGCGGCAACAAATGCCGCGTTAGCCTGGCTTGGAGGCGGCACACTTGCGGCCGGCGGCAGCGGGATGGCCGGCGGCAGCGCGCTGCTGGCACTGGCAGGACCTGTCGGCTGGACAATTGCAGGCGCGACCGTTTTAACCTCGATTGTAATTTACACAAGCAAAAAAGTAAAACTCAATAAGCAGAAGAACGAAGAAATCGAAGCAGTAAAAAAGAATACAGAAGCAATCAATGAAGCAGGCGCGCAAATCCAGGAAATACTCTCAATGACATCATCTGTCAGGACAAATCTGAACAAGGAGTATTGTGAATGCATGCGGCTTTATGGAAAAGACTACCTCTCTTTGGAAGAAGAGCAGAAAGATTTACTTGCAGCGCTGGTAAATAACGCGAAATCATTATCCGCAATGTTTACGAAAAAAGTGGGCGACTAAGAGGTGACTGCCTGTGGACATTAAAAATATCAAAGAAGTATCGATCGAATTTTTGTCAAAAACGGATCTCAGTGAGGAATTAAAAAAATTACTGGACGCATTCGGACAGGTACAGGAGGCGGCAGCCGCCGCCCGTACCGGTTCTGACAGCAAAAAGGTACTTGTAAAGCTCCGTATCGGAACAGTTCTCACGTTTGGATTGGCAGGTAGTGCATCAAAGGGAAAATGGCCGAAAGACTATTCAAAAGACGACTGGCTCAATCTTGTCAATATGGTTTCCGGATATGCGGTAAATATAGATGATCAGGAATACAGCGCGCTGATCTTCAGAATGTATGCAGATTACATCGATGTATCCGCCAATATTCTTAGTGACAGAGTTCCGGCGGACACACTGGATTCAATCCGATGCCTGGCCGAAGAGCTGCGTGATAAGACAGACCTGTTTCATAACGATGGTATAGATGAAGCTGAATATACGGAAGAATGTATGTGGACCTGCCTCGATGCCATGATCAAGCTTCTTTCCGCTACCCTTACGAAATATGCAGGACGTGACGCCGGGCATCTGATCGAAGGAATTTCAGCAATTTCCTTCGAATATGGAAGACTGGTACTGTACAGAAAAGAACAGGAACTGCTGACACAGTACATGGAACAGCAGCAGGTTACAGACAGTAAACTGCAGAAAAAATATGAAAGCTTCCTTTGTGAACTCGACGAACAGGCAGCTTCCTTCAGAAACCTGATCGATAACGCCTTCAGCAAAGACTTCCGCCGTGTCCTGAAAGGGTCGATAGAATTCGCAAGAGCCGCGGGAGTAGACGAAAATGAAATACTGAGCACAAAGGAAAAAAGAGATGATTTCTTTTTGAACTGATTCATTGCTGATTTGGCTGGATCAATGATGTTGCAGATAGCACATAATTATGCTACAATAATGTCAATAAAGGAGGCGATAGAATGCCGCTGATAATGCCAATAAGAGATTTAAGAAAAACCAATGAAATATCAGAGATTGCACATAAGGAACAGCAGCCCATTTTTATTACCAAGAATGGATACAGCGATCTTGTTGTTATGAGTTCAGAACTTTATGATAAGATTGCCAGGGAGAACCGGCTGGATCAAGCCATTTATGAATCCGAAAGAGAAATAGCCGAAGGCGGAGAGCTTATGGATCTGGAGGATGCATTTAAGAAATTGGATAAGAAATACCATGGATAAATACAAGGTTAAGCTGACCCCGCGAGCATACAGAGATCTTGAAGAAATTTATTATTACATTGCTTTGGAGAAATCTTCACCGGAAAAGGCAAAAAATCAGACTGAAAGAATAAAAAAAGCACTGAAAAAGCTTGATATAATGCCTCAGTCACACCAGGACAGACAGAGTGGTCAATACGCAAGTCAAGGTTATAAGCAGTTATTAATAGATAATTACATCACAATTTTTCGAATCGATGAAGAACAGAAACTTATTCTTGTAGTTACCATTCAGTACCAGGGAAGGAAGCTGTAAACGCGGCTGTGCAGCTAATAAAAATCATATTTTGCAGATACACTTTTGCTAAAAAAATAAAACTCACAGAAATCATGGACAATGCGAGGCACATTCACGTTCACCTGTCCATGATTTTTTTGGTCTTCGTGCCAACCTGCACAATAATTTCCCCAAGTCTGAATGCGTGATAAACAGCAAATCAGCTTTCTTAAATTCTGTGATATAGTTTAATTGAAAGATTGAACGGAAAGAGTGTTGTTAAATATATTCAGGCGGTGAAAATATGACCGAAGTATACAGAATCACTGACAGGTTCCATCTCACAGAACAAAGCACAGTATATTTGATCAAAGCTGATAATATCGATCATCTGCGAATCAATGACCTTTTATTTGACCTTCACATGAATTGTTTTAAAATCAAAGGCCAGGAAATGTTACGCGAGAAACAGGATTATGAGGAGCGGGGAAAATTATACGGAATTCCTCAAAAGTATTTAGAGATGACAGTGGAAGAGCTTGAACAGGCAATTTCTGAGGAAGAAAAGAATATCAGAAATAATGCTAACAGCAAGTAGCGGGAAGCACAAATGTTATTATCTGTCTGCTATCGATGAAATCTTGCTGGCTCGATAACAAAGACGAAACAAACTGGCGATAAAAGGGTTATACTATAATTAAATAACCCACTGACAAAGAAATTTCTTCTCCGTCTTACAGATCGGAACATGAATCATGGAATCAGAGCAAAAAGCACTTATACAATTTCAAGAGGAACATCCTTCCATCGAATCGTACTGGCGGTCCGTGATTCTATTTGGAAGAAATGTTGCTTCCTACAAATTCGCACTTGCCGAAAGTCTGCTTGAGCTCGCATCGGAAAAGAAAACAGAAATCACCCTGGATGAGCTGGCCGTTCCTTTTTCAAAAAATATTTGTAAGCATATAGCTGAATCTTCAAAGCAAGGCACGAGTGCTTCAAGCCGCTTTCTCGATGTGTGCAGCAAATATAATGACGGATTCATTGGTAAAGACGAACTGCTCAGCACCACGGTTCAGCTTGGCTTTAATAATGTTATCGATGCATTTCATATTGTAAATAATCAGGAAATTCCGGAGCACTTTTATGAACAGACGGATACCGGACGAAACCGTAGAATCATTCTGACAGATAACATTTACAAGCTCAAAGAGCAGCCCTTTTCTGAAAACTACATGCATGAAACGGAAGCCCGATGGAAGCTTGTCGAAACCGCCTGGGAAATGAATGTTTCCAGAAATCTTTTAAACGTGCAGTACAGTGACAAGGATCAAATTTTGTTCATTGACAGCAAGCTTCGCCGAAAAGATGTAACTTCGGCTCGGGATGCCCTGAATGGATACCAGAAAGGAAAATGCTTTTATTGTTTTGATGATATTTCAGTAGATATATGCGATAATAATCTATGTGATGTCGATCACTTTTTCCCGCATATTCTGCAGCCGTATATGCCGAATATCAATCTCGACGGCATCTGGAATCTGGTCCTGGCCTGCAGCGACTGCAACCGCGGCACCAATGGTAAATTTGCCAGAGTACCGGAGCTTAAATACCTGGAACGCCTTTCAAAAAGAAATGAATTTCTGATAAGCAGTCATCATCCACTGCGTGAAACGCTGATGAACCAGACAGGAAATACACCGGAGGCAAGGCATGATTTTTTGCAGCAGGTTTACAATTCGGCGCTGCAAAACCTGCTATTTACATGGTCAAACGACCAGAAGGGTGAAGCAGTATTTTGAAAAAAACAGACGCAAACATTCAATATTACGATGAAAACGCACATGCGTTTTTTGAAAACACGAGTAATGCGGATTTATTGGATATTCAGAACAGGTTTCTGAGTCATATCAAAACCGGCAGAAAAATTCTGGACTTAGGGTGCGGCTCAGGACGGGATGCCAGGTATTTTCTCGACTGCGGCTATGAGGTGGAGGCGACTGACGGCTCTCCGGAAATGTGCAGACTAGCCTCGGCCTTGTTGAATCAGCCGGTGAAGCAGATGCTTTTTCAGGATCTTCAGTATATTGAGACATACGATGGAATTTGGGCATGTGCATCGATCCTTCATATGAAAAAAGCAGAGCTGCCGGACATGTTTCGTAGAATTGACGTGGCATTAAAGAAGGAGGGGGTATTCTATACGTCCTTTAAGCATGGCACGTTTGAAGGAATGCGAAACGGACGGTACTTTACTGACCTGGACAAGCCAGCACTGGAGCTGATTTTAAAGGATGCTGCGCTGACGATGAAGCCGGTGGATTTATGGATTAGTGATGATGCGAGAGTAGAACGTAGGTCAGAGCAATGGTTTAATATCATATTTGTGAAATGATACTGGAAATAGAAGCTTATAACGTAACCCTATAACTTTTAAGGAGTCTTAATGCCCAATCAATTCCTTACAAACTACACAGAAACAACATTTCTCGAGAAAATCAAGGACAGCCTGCGCCATTGCAGGTCTTTCAGCCTTTCGGTCAGCTTTATCAAGAAAGCTGGTCTTGTTCTGCTGTTCAAGGATATTGAGGCAGCGGCAGAGCGTGGCTGCAAAGGGCGGATCATCACCTCTACATATCAGAATTTTACCGATATCGAATCGTTGAAAAGCTTTTACAGTCTCATGAGCAGATGCCCAAACTTCTCATGCCATCTCGATTACGAGTGCTTCCATGATACAGGATACGCGACACTTGGATATCATTCCAAGGGATATCTTTTCGAGTTCGATGACCATTGCGAATTGGTCATTGGTTCTTCGAATATTACGCGGTATGCCCTGCTGAAAAACATCGAGTGGGATGTCGCGATACGCGAGAACTGCGAATCGGAAGTATATAAGCAGGCACTGGCGGAGTTCGAAGAAAAATGGAACGCGACGCATCTTCTCAACAGCGACATCATCAATCTATATGCAAATAAGCTCAATTTTGCGATTGAACGGTGGGATATGGACTATGATCTGTCTGCCGCAAAAGTAAAACCGAACTTTATGCAGAGACGTGCACTGAAGGAACTGAACCGTTATCGTGCGGTTGGAACAAATCGTGCTCTGGTTGTCGCGGCCGCCGGCAGCGGAAAGACGTACCTTGCGGCTTTCGATGCCTTGAATTTTAATCCGAGGCGGCTCCTTTATATCGTTCATGAAGGTTCTATTCTGAAGAAATCCCTGGAAACATTCCAGGATGTTTTCGGCAGTGATGTGTCCTATGGTATTTACAGCGGCACAAGCAAAGAATCGGATGCTGACTTCGTGTTTGCCACTAACATAACCATGTGCAAGACACTGGAGCTTTTCACAAAAGATGAGTTTGACTATATTATCATCGATGAGTGTCACCATGCGGCTGCCGAAACATATAAACAGATTATCACTTATTTTGAGCCGGAGTTTCTGCTGGGCCTTACGGCGACGCCGGAACGAATGGATAATCAGGATGTCTTTGAATTATTTGATAAAAATGTCCCTTATGAGCTTCGTCTGAGAGATGCTATCGTGAATGATCTTGTTGTACCGTTCAAGTACTACGGCATTCGGGATCAGCTGGTTGATTATGGCTTATCGGCTAACGAAGAACGCCGGATGACAGCACAGATGGCAAATGAGGATCATTGTGCGTTTATCGCTGCACAAATCGAGAACCATCGGCCGCAGGGAAAGCTGAAGGCGCTTGCTTTTTGCCGAAGTATTACGCATGCCCGGATGATGAGCGAGGTTCTGGGAGAACAGTACAATACTGCGTATCTTACAGGTCACAACGACATTGGCGAGCGCATTCGTGCTTATAATGATCTCCAGAGTGACAGCACCGGGCTTGAGATTCTTTTTACCGTTGATATTTTGAATGAAGGCGTGGACATTCCGGGCGTTAATATGGTACTGTTCCTGCGCCCGACTGAATCTTCAACGATCTTTATTCAGCAGCTTGGCCGTGGACTGCGCAAATACGATCATAAGCAATACGTCACCGTGCTGGACTTCATCGGCAACAGCTATAAGAGAAGCGTGCAGATTGCTTTTGCACTTTCTTCACTTGCCGAGAATTTCGTTGTGGAAAAACGCTTGATGGCCTCGCTTGTGCGGGATGATTTCAAGGCACTTGGCCTTTCTGACTGCGGCGTCGAGATCCATATCGACGATCTCAGCAAAGAAGAGATTCTGGATTACATCGACAAGGAAAATTTCAACGCGCTCAAGTATTTGAAACAGGATTATTTTAACTTTAAAAAGTACATCAACTCGGAGCTTTATCCCAGACATATGGACTATTTAAATAATGACTGCGCGCCGGATCTGATACGTTTCATGAGTGTAAAAACCGCAAACAAGAAAAATTGTTCCTATTACAATTTTTTGCGTGGTATTGAAGAAGAGAACCTGCCGCTTTTTTCCGATGAGCAGATTGGCTTTATCAATTATCTGTCGGGTCTTTTGCCGCTTGTCAGGACGCATGAATATGAAATCGTCCGGTGTCTGCTCGATGGGATTTGTGATATTGATGCAATAGGCGGCATTCTTTCGGTGAAAATACCTGGCTTTAACCGCAATGAATTTGAACATGCGCTGCAATTCATAAAATTTGTTTCACGTCATGATTCATTGCTTGCTTTGGACGTTACGGTCGATGATCAGCTTCAGGAGTATCTGGATGACCTGCTGAACTATGGCATTACGCGATACACGATTGATAACGGCGAGGAAACGGGCTTTAAGCTGTGGCAGAATTATCGCATGGATCAGGTACAGCTGAAGCTGCTTAAGAATCCTGGCTATAAGGCAGTCGGCACCTATTACTACGATGATTATGTTGTCATTTTTGCATCCTTGAAAAAGGATTTGCCGGAAGAGGACAAGCTGAATTATAAGGACAAATTCCTGCAGTCCGACCTTTTTCAATGGGAGTCTATGGCACATCTTCCCGAGTCGGATCTGGAAAAGCTGAAGAATAGCAGCTTCGCATATTTGTTTATTCGAAAAGTGGCGGATGAAAATGGCATTGTTCTTCCGTTTACATATGTCGGAAAGGGAAAGCTGTCGAATTGCCGGAAAACGGATAACGGGAATGGAACGTATCTGTTCGATATTGGAATGGAGAATGAACTGCCGGATTACCTGCAGTATGATTTCGGACTTACAAAATAGCAGGTGCTGTTTTTTTAGGATGAATCAAAGAAATAAGTTATGTTTGTATCACAATCGGCACATGGCAATGGTTAATAATTAATAAATTCTTGCGGATCCCGTATACTTGACAACCTAACACTGTTAGGATAAAATCATCATATTAAGCTTCTACAAGAAAAGAGATGCCCTTCTATGTCGAAAAAAGGAATCACCCCTGAAAAAATCTATCAGGCCGCAACTCAGCTTATCATTGAAAAAGGCCATGACAATTTCTCCTTAAGGGAGCTTGCCGCGCGCCTTGGCGTGCAGCCTGCCTCCTTATACAGCCACGTGCGCAATGCGGCCGAAATCAACATCGCCGTTGGAAAAAACGCGATCGTTCAGCTGAGCCGTACGCTTGAAAACGCCATAGATAAGGAAGACCGGGACGAAGCGTTTGCGGCGATGGCCCATGCGTACCGGAATTTTGCCCACGAGAATTTCGAACTGTATAAAGCCATCAT
>Ga0163159_1001667_pt1 | contig 20629 bp, 13 predicted proteins | sample BioMet9_FD_108702 | JGI IMG/M metagenome (GOLD analysis project Ga0163159, IMG submission 108702) | Microbial communities from bioreactor (seeded with sewage sludge) at Lawrence Berkeley National Lab, California, USA - Biofuel... | ecosystem: Engineered > Bioreactor > Anaerobic > Unclassified ... | reverse complement strand
GCTTTTTTTATTTCTGAAAGGAATTAAAATATGAGCGAACGGATTGAAGACATCTATGGATATATTCATGTAACCACCAAAGAGATATCTAGGGGTGGGCAAGGTGTTGTATTTAGAACGCAAAATCCTAATATTGCATTAAAAATAGAGTTAGATAAAGGTGTAGATTTTTCTCATAATATAGAAAACAATAAGAACTTTGATTCACTTAGACTTTTGCCAATACCGGAAAATATTAATTTAACTTTACCCAAAGCCACACTAAAAGAGTATGCGGGATATATTATGTTACTTTTGGAAGATATGGATTCTTTTGAGGCCTTGTTTGATTTTTCATTTGATAAGGTACAAGAATATGACAATATTTGGTTAAATAGCCTGAAAAAAAGCGCACCGGATTTTGTAAATGTCATGGGGCAGTTTATTTCTAGTGGCGGGAGAAGGCGGAGATTAGAGGCATATTTCAAAGTTAGCTGTATTTTAACAATGCTTCATTCAAAAGGGCTGGTTTATTGTGATTTTTCAGCTAAAAATGTGTTTATGTCTAAGTCTTTAGAAAATAATGCTGTTTGGATAATTGATGCAGATAACTTAAATTATCAAGAAGAGACAAAACATAATGGTTACTACACACCTGGTTATGGGGCACCAGAAGTGATAAAAGGCAAGGGTTGTACGTTTTATTCTGATTCATATGCTTTTGCAGTTTCGCTATTTTGGCAAATAACTGAAACTCATCCCTTTAAAGGAGCTTTAACAGAGAATGACTTTGATCAGGATGGCGATTTTGCGGATGATGCGGAACAAAAAGCTTACGCAGGAGATTTGCCGTGGATTTTTGATAATGAAGATAAAAGTAATTTTACAAATACTCGTATTCCACAAGCGAAAGAGGCTTTGTTTAGTGAAAGGCTTTTTAGTTTGTTCGATAGGACCTTTTCAAAGCAAGGAAGAGAAAAGAGACAAACAAGGCCAACAATGTATGAGTGGTCTTATGAACTTGCTAGAGAGCTAGATACATCTATAAAATGCACACGTTGTGGAATGGACTATGATGTTTCATTGGGTAAATGTCCTTGGTGCGATAATATTAATAAAAGTATTATTCTAAAATCAACAGTGGGAAATAAACAATTATGGACATTTTCACATGAACTAATTGATAATAAAGACATAGAAGTACCATATAGGTTACTTAATGGTTTTAGGATGTTAGAGAATGATTTTATTGCTTTTACAATTCGCTTTAAAAATAATGAATTATCAATAGCTAATTTAAATGAAAACTATATTTGGGCTGTATGTTTGAATAAAGAAAATGATTATGTTGATATATATGGACGTGCATCTATTCCAAGCAAATGTATAATAAAATGCACGAATAAGATAACGTCTGAATCTGTGATAATAGGGGTGAGCATTACATGAAATTGCAGGACTTTAGAACATGTGATGATTATACTGTTAAAAATTTGCATTGTAAGCTTTTGATAAAAAAAATAATACTTGGCGATGCTGGCCGTATCCAATTAATGGATGATAACAGTTATAGATTGATTATAGGCGAACATGTTTATGATTTTTCCGTAGTTGATATTCAGGATGCTGCAATGTTAGTCGATAAGATGAAACAGTACCCATATAATTTAGTCTCAGTAAAGGCTGTTGGCAATCAAAGTGACGAGTTTTTTTTACATATTGTATTTTTTTATAATTCCGAAAGGATAATTAAATTTAATGTAATACTTAGTGAAAATGTTCAAAATATAATTAAAGAAAAAAAATTGTTGCCACCAGGAAATAAGACTTTTGAAGAAGGCGTAAGAGATAATTTCATTTTGTATGATGGAACTAATTTGTGCTATGCATATACGATGGGAAAATATAAATTTACGCATAACAAAGATGTTGATAATCTTGCTGCGCAAACAGCACAAGATATAGATGCAGACAATATTTTTGCGGATAACTTAGAAGAACAAGAAAATGATGATGATAAAAAGAATATAAAACTTTACGGAAGAGATTATTCTCTTAAGGTTAAGCTTCAAGGCGAAGAAGAAAATCAATATCTCTTTGCAGAATCAATTGATGTAAATAGTAGAAATATACCTCCTATGGCATTATATATTGGCGACTTATCATTTAAAGATAACGAAAAGTATGTATCAGAAAAAATAAAAAAAGAATTGGAAGAAACATCTGGATACTTGAACTTGTGGAATAAATATAATGCTATAGAAGGTGATTTTTTACTTCAAAAAGCACGGAATATAGGCCAAATTAAAATAGATAGGACTAAAATAAATTTTACTAGTGATGGTATTATTATTTATCCGGAAGCTTTAAATCAAACACAAAAAAGGCTTATTTCTGCTGGAGATTGCTTGCAGTTTACGGAAGAGATGCCTACTTATATTGCAACAGATAATATGACTTGGGATCAATATAAAAAAGGATTAGATGTTTTGAAGGATATGGGAAAATCTTTTCAACAAAAAACTGTTAGAAAGATATTAAAAATAGATAAGAGTGGTTACTGGAAAATTGAGTCAGGAGATAGTAATAATGTACCAGAAGGAATAATAACCTATAGTATTTTTGGCGATATGCAACAAATTATTAGGAGAGAAGTAGCTAGAGAACTTATAGAAAATGGTGAAGCAGCCTATCCAGCTCTTGGATTAATAATTGAAGGGCGCAGACCAGATACCATAATAGGAACTCGAAAGCAAGAAAAAATTGAACCAATTACCGCATTCGTTAAGGAAAAAATATTTAGCCATGAGCCGAGAGAAAAACAAAAGTATGCAATTAAGTTAGCACTAAATACACCTGATATTGCTGTGATTCAGGGCCCTCCCGGCACAGGTAAAACAACGGTAATTACAGCTATCGTTGAAAGATTAAATGAAATAGCTGATAAGAGACAAAGCAACAAAGGGCAAGTTTTAGTTACAAGTTTTCAACATGATGCTGTACGCAATGTTATCGGTAGACTAAATGTAAATTCTTTGCCTACGATTAAATTCGGGAGGCAAGGGGAAGAAGATATTTCGCAAGAAAAGGTAATTGAAGATTGGTGCCAAGAGTATGCCAAAAACTTGAGAAAAAGAAACCCCCAAATGAAACAAACAATTGAGCAAAAAGAATTCTCTCGTTTGTATAATATTTATTTATCTTCACCAACTGATACAAATGCATTATCATTTTTAAAATATGCTCAAAAAATAAATGTTTCAAATAAACTGTCAGAGGAAATTGACCAGCTACTTGAGGAATTGAATGTTAATGATATTGAAAATACAAATAAAATAATTGCAAAGATTAGAAGAATAAGAACTACAAGAGAAGGATTCTTGGATGACGGCTCCGATACCGCCTATGATTTGCTTTATGAACTTAAGAATATTATGACAGCTGATAATAAAAACAACGAAAATATATTTAAGACATTAGAACAAGCAGCTAGTAATTTCAATGAAATGGTAGAAGATGATTTGTTAAATCAGCTAGGAAAAATAAAAAACGAATTGCTCAAGAGATGTATACCAAGGCCGTCGTATAAAATTAAAAAACCACGAGAAGAGATTATTTCATTATATACTAATATAAAAAATGGACTTGGACAGCCACAAAATAAAGAAGATGAAATACTGTTTAATCTACTTAATGAATTGGAAACTAATTCTTTAGAAGTTGAAAAAACATTAGCGGATTATAATTTTGTATACGCAGCGACTGTGCAACAGAGCGAAGGAAATGATATAAAACAAGCTAAGGGGATTGAGAAAGCAAGTCATCCCGAGTATGAAACAGTAATAGTTGACGAAGCTGCTAGAGTTAATCCTGGTGATCTTATGATACCAATGGCTCAGGCTAAGCGAAGAATTATTCTTGTTGGCGATCATAGGCAATTACCGCATATATATGATGAGGAAATATTCGAGAGTATGCGAGACAATGGTAGTGAAGTTGGACGTGATGTCGTTAAAATAAGTATGTTCCAATATTTAAAACAGAAAGCAGAAGAGCTTGAAAAAGAAGATGGCATAGAACGAACAATAACTTTGGATGCACAATATAGAATGCATCCTGAGCTTGGTGATTTTATTAATAAAAATTTTTATGAACCTTACGGAGAAGGTTTTGAGTCTCCTTTGCCGGCTTCATTATTTAAACAAGACTTAACAAAGCATCCTTTTATGTGGGTAGATTTGCCCAATAAGAAAGGTCCGGAAGAACGGGAAGGAACTAGTCGTATACGTAGATGTGAAGCTGATTATATAGTAGAAACATTACAAAATTATATACAATCTCCTCAGGGAAACAAATTGTCATATGGCGTGATTACTTTTTATAGGGAACAGGCTAAGCTTATTAAGAAAAAGCTAGCAGAGACAAATATTGCTGAACGGGTGAGAGTAGGTAGTGTTGATGCTTTTCAAGGCATGGAATTTGATGTTATTTTCTTATCTATGGTAAGATCGCATAACAATTTGCCTGATTATAATGAAGACTTATTAAATATGGACGTTTCAGAGCTTAACGATGACAACGAAGTAAAAAATAAGTGGCTAGAATATCGCAATGATATAGGACTAAAAAATTATGGCTTTCTAACTTCAGAAAACAGGCTTTGCGTTGCGTTGAGTAGACAAAAGAAGTTGTTAATTGTTGTTGGTGACTCAGAAATTTTAAAAAATGGAAAATGGAGCAATTTGGCTGCAAAGTGTGTACCAGCCTTAAAAAACTTTTATGAGTTATGTAGCAAGAAAGGAGCGGTTTTTAGTGTCTAAGCCAAAAGTCTTTAGTTTATTTAAGACGGAACGATTTGAAAACCGCTTTCCTGATGTGCCTATATTAGGAGAACCTGTAAATTTATTTGTGAAATGCAAAAGTTATAATCTTATGCTGCCAGTTAATGGGCACAAGGAAAGAATCTTAGATATATTTGAGGAAACTATTCTTAGATTAATTCAACTGAAAAAGTGTTCTGTAGATGAATTAGCAAAACTACTTTGTATAAAGAAAGACCTTATTAATTTCATCTTGATAAGGCTTAATGAAAATGGGTGCTTAGAAAACAATCAAACATTATCTGAGCGTGGATTGAACTTACTAAACATGCAATTATTAAAAAATGAAGAAGTTGAGTTTATCCAAGGAAAGCTTTTTGTTATACCAGAGAACGGACTGATATTGCCATATATTCATGTTGGGGAATTTCAATCTGAAAGTGTTGATGATTTTTCAAATCTATCAATTACTTTTGGTGTTGGTACTGCTGGTAAATATGAGAAAATTAGTGGAAAATGTTTAATGAATTTTGATCACGAGAAAAAAGTTGTTACTCGTATAGAAACAAGTAGACTAAAAAAGACTATACGGATATATAACAAGATTGCATCTATACGTCATTTTTCACATATAAATTTATGTGATGGGTACGCTATTGATTCAAGTTGTGACGAAAATATCTATTTTCATTTGCAAGCAGTTGTGCAAGACGATAATTCTGATGAATTAATTTTTTCGGATGGATTTGTTCATAATATTGACGGCATGTTTTCTTATGTTAAAAATAAAGACCTTAAATTATATGAAAAAATTAAGGAAAATGCAATAGAAATGCAAACCTTTGTTAACGAATCAGGGAAAGCAAAAGGAGGTAGAAAAGACCGAAATAAAACGAAGAAATATGATGAAATATACACATTATACAAGAATATAAAAAAGCATATTTCATCTATTGTTTATGATCAAGCACAAATTGACACAAGAACAGAAATTAACGAGGGTAAAAGGCAAATAATAATAGATTGCTATTACATGTTGGAATGGGGTCTATATTATTTCACAAAGAAGAATCAGCTATCTTCCGAAATGTTGAACTTGATTAAACAACAAACATTAAGTGATAATGCTCAAACAATAATGAACTTCGCAAACAATATAGGAATGCAGGATGTCTCAAAATATAAAAACCTTTTTTCTCACATTGATAGCGGTAAAATTTATAGCGTATACAACTATAATTCGCCCAAACTTTATGTGTGCTTGCCATTAGCTATTGCAGAAGCAAAAGAAAATTCTAGTAGTGAAGTACATGTTCTGATACAAAAAGACAGGTATTTTTTGAGATTTATTAATTACTTGAATGATAACTGTGGCAATTTAAGACATGATTCTGAAGCGGATGCCATAGAAATTGATGAAAAAGAGATTATACACAAAACAAAACTAATTTTAAATATATTATTGCTTGATTTATGTTTAAAGGATGAACAGACTGAAGATAATCAACCTGAAGATGAACTGACTGAAAATGAACAAACTGAAAATGAACAAACTAAAGATAAGCAGCAAAAATCTGCTTCTCAAAAAAGACTGCTAGCTCAAGCTAAATTAACTAAGCGATTGGGAACAATCTTTTTTCTGACAATGCCTTCTGGATTGCAAAACGATTGGATAAAGATTTCTCCGGATAAACATGGTGAAGAATTGCCTGATGCCTATGAATATGTGATGATTCTTTCAAGAATTTTGGAAGCAGAGTTGCGTGATGCCAATAAAGAATTTACCGGAAAAATGGACAAAACAAAAAAATATGCACTCAAACGTATTGAACAAATTTATAGTGGCAATATTCCAAAATCATTCACAAAAGTGGGAGATAATAATTATTTAAAATCTTGCAAGGAACAACATTCAACTCTTGGGGCGGAGGCCTTAGTTTTCATAGCAAATTTGGAGAACAGAGACCTAGAAAAATTTAAGGAAAATAATTTCGTTTTAACAATAGATAAAGTAGCGTCTTTAAGGGGACATGGTAATGTAGTTGCGTTAAATGAAGATGAAGAATCACTTAATCAGTTGAGAAATGAAGTTATAAAATTATCAAAGACCATTGGAGGTTATTATGAGTAAACATAGGAAAGCAGCAAAAGCTGTAATGAATTCACAGGAAAAACAAAAACCGAATTTAGTGAAAACAGTAACAAATGTTACTGATAATAAAACAATATTAGAAGGGGAGACAAAAGAACCAAATAACATTAATGTGGAAATGACAAAAATGGAGGAGAAATTAAAAAAGATTACTGCTGAAGTGCTTGAAAAGCAACAAAGTATTGAAAAAAAAGATGCTGAATTAAAAAAAATAACTATACAAGTTGATGAATTAAAAGAAAAATCTGATAAAGTTGAAGCTCAACTGTTGGATAGAGAAAACAAAATTAAAGAACGTGAAAATGCTATTGCTAAAAAAGAAAATGATGCAGCTTTAGCAATTCAACAAAAACAACTTATCGAAAAAGATAAGTTTGAACAAAAATTGGCTGAAGAACATACTAACGCACTTACAGAAATGCAATCTCAACTGGAGAATCAAAGACAGAAGTTTGACGCTGCTCTTTTTAAAACGGAACAAAGTAGATTACAGGATTTAGAAAAGCAAATTAAAGAAAAACAAAATGCATCAGACAAAGAAATATTAGAAAAGCTGAAGGCTGTTGAAGAAAAAGAAAAAGAATTGCAATGTAAAGAGAAAGAGTTAATTGAACGTGAGCAAAAAGTAATTTTAGCTGGGCAAACAAATGAACGACTTCAAAATAGGTTAGAAATTAAAGAAGAAGAAATAAATAGTTTGAAGACTGATCTTGATAATACGATTGAAACTGCAATGAAAGATAAAATTGAAAATTTTCAAGCACAACTGGATGCGAAAGACGATGCTCTAAAAGAGTTGCGTGCTAAATTTGTCCAATTAATTAGTGAACAAGAAAAGATTGATAATTTTAAAACTGCTTTTGGAGACAATCCAATCGTAATTCAAGATAAGATGAAACATCGTGACCAACAAATAGAAGAACTTACTAAAGAATTAGCAAAGAGGGCTCCAGCTGAGACTGAAAAAGAATTAGAAAATTTAAGAAAACAATGTACAGATTTTAGCTTAACGATAGAGCAGCTCAATAAAGATAATAAGGAGCTTCAAAAGAAAAATTTTGAGTTAGCCGGCTTGGAAACAAAAAATATTGGACTTGAGAGTAAAAAAACTGAATTGGAATCACTGCTAGAAGAAGTTCAAGGCCAAAATGCAAATTATTTAGAAAGAATTAAAAGGTTAAGCTCAACAGAAGCAAGATTGTCAGATAGGGATGAACGAGTAGCTGAAATCAAGAAAGGCTATCTCACTGATATGCTTGGGAAAGGACTTCCTAACGAAGCTTCTGAAATCACATGGTTGCAGAATATTTATCAACAGTGCGATAATTTTGGGATACATTTTCCTAAACGTATTTTGTATGCTTTTCACACTGCTTTAAAAATTTCGGATTGGTCATCAATAACTGTTTTGGCTGGTGTAAGTGGTACTGGAAAGTCAGAGTTACCTAAATTATATGCAGCCTTTGGTGGGATGAATTTCATAAATGTACCGGTTCAGCCAAGCTGGGATAGCCAGGAATCTATGCTTGGATTTTTCAATTCCATAGATAATAGATTTGATCCAGAACCACTGCTTCGTTTCCTTGTGCAATGTACGGAAGATTCTGATTACAGCCAATATATGAGCATTGTATTATTAGATGAAATGAATCTGGCTCATGTTGAACATTATTTTGCTGATTTTCTAAGCAAATTAGAAACTAGACGCGGTGCCAGTAAAACAAAAGTGCCAACAATTGAAGTGAAACTTGGGGCTGGAGTAGAACCATATGAACTTAAGCTTGAGCGTTCAATTTTGTGGACAGGAACAATGAATCAAGATGAAACCACGAAATCTCTATCTGATAAGGTGCTTGATAGAGGCCTCGTAATAAACTTTCCTAGACCTAGAGTTTTATGCAGTAGAAAAACAATGGGTATCTTGGATAAAGCTATTAAGGATTCAAAACGCCCGATGCTTTATAGAAACACTTGGGGAAGTTGGATTATAAGAACTATTGAGCTTGAGGGTGAACAAGATAAAGTACTTAATAAGTATAAGGAGATTGTCGAAAGTATTAATAATGAACTAGAACATGTTGGAAGGGCTATTGGGCATAGAGTTTGGCAATCAATTGAATATTACATCATCAATTATCCGACGGTTGTCGCAGAGAGGATCAAACTTAAAAATGGTGATGTATCACCGATATTGCGTGAAGCTATGAAAGTTGCTTTTGAAGATCAAATTGTTCAAAAGATTATGCCTAAAATGAGAGGCGTAGAAACTAACGGAATGGGTAGTGAATATCTTGAAAAGATAAAGACGTTATTAGTAGATAACGGATTTGAACACTTAAAAGGTGATTTTGAAATTGCTTGTCAGCAAGGTTATGGACAGTTCATTTGGAGTAGTGCAAAGTATATTGAAGAAGACGAGGCTGAAGAAGTAGCAAAAACAAATGCTGAAGTTGTCTCGGATGATAAAGATGTTCAATATTAGGGAGCTTCTTTGTCTGAAATAATGGTTGAAGATGAAGAAGAAAAGAAAGATATTAAAACTAAAAAAAAAGAAAAATTGGTTGAATGTATGAACTGGCAGGATAAGCAGTAAAGCTTTTCTTGATATGTCTACTTTTAATAATTAAAAAGAAAGTACAGCTGAACTATAAGCAATACAGTCATAAAATATTGTTAAATATGACAAGGGGAAGTCTTTCTTATGAACAAAATAGATAGTTATGAGAAATATTGCAAGGCTTTTAAAGGCAATATCGATGATAAAAATAAGGCAAAACTTCTTTTATTTTTACAAAATTGGATAATAAGGTTATGTCATTCTATGAATGAAGAAGAAACTAATTATAATTTAGATTCTTTACTGTTATGGAATGCTCACAGATCTAATTATGAAAAAGCAAAAAAGGATGCATTATCGAGACTGATTGATGATAGTAAAGATGTTGTGCGCCAAATATCTAAAAACATGCGGGAAAAGATTCTTCGCGAAAATGTAAAATTACCTGTATACAAGGTGCGAGAAGTAAATAGTTATGGTATGAATTGGCTTAGCAGACGTCCCGGTAGAAATATTAAAGAAAAAATTTCTAGTTCTAATGCATCTATGATGGCTGTGCAACGCAGAATGAGTTTAGACACAGGAGAAAACAGGTTATTTATGGCTTATTTGAAGGAGATAGCAGAATTACTTCAAATAAAAATAGATAATATTACTTGTGAACAAATTTCAAGTGATGAATTTAATCAGCTAAAAGGGGAGAAACTTTTTTATTCACATATTTTTTCGATAATAAAGGATAGCGATTTAGAAGAAATTAAACGTTGGGAAAATATGCCACCGAATAACACGCTGCTGTCTGATCAGTACTATAAAAAAATATGGCGTTGTTGGAATGAACTTAAACAGATTGATAATATTATTAGTGCTGATGACAAATATATATCAAATAGATTATGTAAGTATTATTTTATTTGCTTACTGACACAAGCATGTAAATTCTTTAGATTTCCACAAATTCCCGTAGAGATAAACTACGAAACTTATTCTGTAAAACTATTTGCAAATAACTTTTATGGAATTGATTTAGATGGGAAAGCGTTGAGAATTGAACTGCAAGATACAAGTGTGTCAGCTTTTTATGGCGATAAAGTAGTGCAGGTGATTTTTGAAGGAACAAAATTATGTATGTATGAAAATGATAAACTTGAACATAATTTTGATGTTATACCTGAAAGTATGTATCGATATGTAAATTTATCTCTTCTAAAATTGGGATGCCAAAATAAAATTGATATTCCTAAAAAAGAATATCCAAAAGTAGAAAAATTAAATTCAGTAATAATAAATTTGTTCTCAATAAGGCCTCAATATTGTGCTGATGAAGGAGAAATAAAACAATTACAGGGACGTTTACTTTATCAAGAGCATAGGAATGTAGCTAATGGCATAGAAAGAAAATATTATATTCCGTGTGATAAAGCAAATGCTATTGAAATAAATAATAATATTAAAACATTTTCTGTTTCATCTGCAGTTGAAGATGCAGTTTCAACTCAAATGAGCAAACTTATTCATTTGTTGGGTAGATACATTTTAGCTAACACGTTTACATTCATGTTCCCTGATATATATAACGAATTTGAATTAAGCCTCATTCATAAAGCGGCAAGGTTAGTCTATCACAACGTTAAATCTTTTCCTAAAAGTCTTGGAGCTGCCTTCGCTTATATGGCAAATCAAAACTTTAAAGAAACATTTTCCAAAGGTGATTTTTTGTTAGTAATAGATTTGGTTGATTATAATTTAAGCTTAACTTTGCTACAGGGTTTATATGATGAAAATGTAAAGAAGGATATTCCTGAATACGGAGGAATTTTGTGGGAGAGACATCCGAGTCTATCTGTAAATATACATGATGAAATGGATGGTATCACAGATAAACTTCTTGCTTTGGGGTGTATAGATATAGAACAAATTTATAAATTGTTTGGATTTGATGGATTAAAGAGTGAGCGAGATAAATTAGTTTCTGCTTTTGACGATAAACATTTCTTTTGCTTTTCTAACAAAGTCAATGATATAGTCGAAAATAGTAAAATTAATGTGACAAAACAAGTGGAAACATTTTTAGTTAAGCATAAAGAAATCATAGGAAAGGGAAAAATACATATTGTTTCACTTGCTTCACAATTGCTTTATAGGGGATTGACAGATTTTATGTATGTTGATGAATCTGTAACTATAAATGGATGCAAGACTTATGAAAAGTTGCAGAACCGGTCAGCTGTAACATTATGGAGAGACCATCTTCCCGAACTAGCAATAAAATTGCTTTATGGTAGTTTTAATCTTGTTGATAATGAAACTATTACACCAGAGTTTAATGTTGAAAAGAAGATAAGCATACCTAATGCATTCACATTAACAAAAGGAATTGACGAATATCATTTTCACTTGGTGCAAAATGACTTAAACAGAAAAATTCAGTATGCAGCTATTGTCAAGAATGCTGCATTTCCCTTAAAACAAGATATACAATGTAAGCTCGATATGACATATCAATATGGAGCCGATGATCCATATCGTTTATCATTTATTCCAATTGAAAAAGATGCTGGTTTTGTTGAAGCAAAAGTATCTTGGAAAAAAGTATCTGAATATTCAAGCGAGAATTTGCCATGTCCAGATTTTCCAGCATCTTTGACTTGGAATGAGTTACAACATTTTATCGGGGCAACAGGTGAAATTGATTTACTTTATGGAAGTGGTAATTTACTTGATTTTTTTCATGCAATTAGCAATGGGTATAGAGTATTTGATTTACCTGAACTTAAAGATAAACTTTTAGAAATAGAAAATGGAGGAAGCTTTTCGGTAAATTTTGATTCAGATGATGAGAAAGTAACAGTCGTTTTTAAAAAATATAAACAGGAAAGACAATCATACAATAAAACTATTAATCTAGATGAACTAATAGATTCAGAAGAACTTAGTTCGTTAACAAAAGTATCATGTGAACTTGAGGAAATAAAAGCGGATGCAAATTTGAGATATTCTTGTGATTTGTCATTAGGGTCTAAATATGGTGAAATATGGCGGCAAAATGAAAATGGATACTATTGTATTAGAACCTTAGTGATTGATAAAACACCTTGCGTAGTCAAATTTTATGAGAACCTGTTTTTGGATTCAACTAATTTTTCACCTAATGTTTCAAAAGTTAACTTTGCAATAAAATCAAATAAAGATAATAATAAGAAAGCTATTAATATAATTAATTTAGAAGATTATGGTAGAAAATATTATCTTGCATCTTCTTGGAGAATAGGTGCTCGTCCTGGAAAAATTACTTATGCGCCTAGAAATACTTTTATTTTGCATTCAGTATTTACTGGTACGAATTCAATTTATGATGATTCTTGCCCGGCTGATCTGAAAGCGGCTTTTGAAGAAGCTATTAATCCTTGGATTGATATGTATAATAACTGCCAGGACGATTTTATTAAAGCCAAGATATTTTCTCAAATGTCATTAATGGCTTTAGATATTGGTAAAGCATATTATAATATAGCTAATGAATGTATAACTAATTATCTTGACAAGAAGTGGTCTCATATTAAGGCTATTGGATATTCCTTAGGTGCTTTAGATAATGATTCGGAGAAAGAAATTTTTAACAGACTGAAGCAATTGCCAAGCAAAGCAGTAATTGATATTTTGTCAAGAGCTATTTGGGCAAATGAAGAATTTATTCAAAATGTTGATGCTACTCAGATAATATATTATTTTGATGAGGCTATAGAAGAACTTAGTGAAATTTATCAAAATGGTGAAAACGTTAAAAATATAACGGCATGCCTTGAACTTATATTAGGCGTATTTAGACTACGTCAATTTAAGGATAAATATTTATGTAGACATATTTCATTAAACAATCAAAAAGTTCAAAAATTGTATTCTATAGTAGAGGAAATGATATTGCTTACTCAAGAAGGTAAATTGAGGATAAATTTTTTCTTAAAGCTTGAAATTACTGCTAAAAATGAACTTTATAAGGATGTGCCAGATATATTATATGCGTTGCTTGTATATATTACGGGTGACGAAGGTGGCAGTGCCATTAAAATTTCTGGACTTGAGCTTGATAATCTTGATGTATAGGAGGGTACAAGATGATTACATATTCAACACAGTTTCCAGTAAGTGAAACATTTGCTAAAGAAGTTTTTGTGAAGATGGTTATCGCTTGGAATCAAGGAAGCAAATATGATAGGTTTGATAATATGAAATGGGATGGACAGCAATATAAATTGATGTGGAAAGAGAATTCTAAAACATTATCCATAAATGATTTCGAAAACATTGGTGTTATTGCTTCTCGCTTACACAAAGAGGATGAACACGGTGTTTGGCGTACTGATTTTATCCTTAATTATAAGAAATCCTATATTACTATTAGAGTAACTTTGGAGACAACTGAATTTACGACTGATTTTTATCCAAGCTATTATCCGCCCTTTTTTGTTAAAAAGATATTTTTTGAAGGACTTGGCGGTAATGACAATGGAATTAACATATCACCGGAACCTGTTTTGATAGGTAAAGATAATTTAGGAATACTGAACAAAATATTGACGCATAATTTTAGTTTCCAACTTCCAATAGTAGTAGTGACGAGAACAAGTAACGATGATTTGCCACTGGAAATAGGCGATCTGGCGTTTAGGTTACAAGGAGTTGCACATGTTTTAGAAGAAGGAGAAAGAGGATTGTTTGCTGATGTAAAATTTGCTGCTGATGATGATAAAAAGCCAGGCAAAATTTATATAGTTTTCCCTAACAAAAACATGCGTGTAAGAACAATGAATTTGACGGGTGAAGTAGCAGATAAACCTGATTTAATAATTTCAAGAATAATTAATGAGATATATGGATATACAAATCAAATTATGAGGCTGGATATTGATACTTGGGAAGGCCTTCAGACGGAAAATTTGCATAGACAGAATATATCTTTACTTTCAGATAAAAATGCTATAAAGGAAGAGAATGAGGATTTGTATGATGTTTTTGATGAACAGTTAAAAAAAACAGAAGAAAATAATAAAGAATTGAATAAAAGAATTCAAAAACTTACAATTGAAAATCAAGCCTTAAGAATGAAGCTTGCTTCTGTTGATAAAGTTCCGGCATTGTATTTAGGTGAAGAGGCTGATTTTTATCCAGGAGAAATTAAAGAAATTGTTTTAGAGATATTAAGTAAGTTTCAACGAAATTGCTTAGAAGAAACTAGACGAGCCCATATTATTAGCGATTTGATTGAAAACAACGATTTTCAAAAACTCCCTGAAAAGAGAAGGGAACATATAAAAACAATACTAAAAGGATACAGAACTTTAACTGGGTCATTGAAGAATGATTTGGAATCCATGGGATTTGAGATAACATCTGATGGAAAACACTATAAATGGACTTATTACGGCGATCATAGGTATATGACAACTGTATCAAAAACGTGTAGTGATGGAAGAGCGGGCCTGAATATTGCAGCAACCATTGATAATCTGATGCTTTAATCTTAAATAGGGATTGTTAATAATGCAGTAAAATTTATGCCAAATGTGCGTGTTGTAATCAAAGTTAGTGAGGTTAATGCGTCAAATGGAAAAAAATAGCCAATATGAAACTAAAAATTTAGAAGATATTGCCGAAGTAATCAATGGAAAAAATATTAACAAAGAAGATTTAGCTACTAGTGGAATACCATATTTAAAGGGACGGAATCTTCAACAGGGAAATATTGTAAATGTTGATACTTTTGTGCGCGAAGATTCTGTAGAAAAATATGCTAAGCAACTCCTTGAAGAAGGAGATTTATTATTACAAAAGAATTTTGGACAGCATAAAATTGTCAAGGTTACAGAAGCTGATTTACCGGCAATTGCTTCAAATGGATTGTTTATCATAAGAAGTTTTGGAGTTCCTGAATCTTATTTATATAAATATCTGTCAAGTAAAACTGGAAAAGATATATTTGAAAAGCAACTTCGAAGTATCGAAAAAGGTTCTTCCGTTATCTTTATAACTCTTACAGATTTAAAGAAACTAAGGGTGCCTATTTTTGATGAACAAACAATGCTAAATTTTGCTCAAGCTGATAATATTAAGATAGAAAAACTTATTCCTGCGTTGGTAAACATATCACATAAAGGTGTACTTTTAAAAAATAGCGACATTGCTGGAATTGTCAAGGGTGCCGGTTCTTTGGGTACTGTGTTTACATTAGGAATGTCTGATTCTATTCTTCCCAAAATCAAAGTACAGGATACCGTGCCAAATGGCAAAGCAGAATGTATTGAAACATTAGCGGAAAAACAAATGCGTGAGGATTTTCTAGATGTAGGATGGGATGCATCAGATATTAAAATAAATGTAAAGCTACCACTTAAATTCGAAGAAAATAGCCAATGGGATGCTGATATTGTTTTATTGGATAGCGGGAATATATTGGCTGTTGTTGAAAAAATGTCTGATATTACGGATACTTATGCATACAAGCTCAATAAAATTGTTGCAATTATAAAAAGCGGACAAGTACCGTTTTTTATAATTTCTATTGGACAATACTATGAAATTCATTCCGTTAATAATGCAGTGGTGAAAAAAATGCTGTTACCACCTAAAAAAGGATACCTACTTTCTTTACTTAATGAGAAGGAGGAGAAATAAGATATGGATGAAAAACAGGCATTAACGCAGGAAATGATATTAGAAGCTCTTATGAATAAGAGTAATGAAAATACAGATGTTTTGGAAATTATCTGGCAGCTTCTTTTAGATATTAAGGGCAATACTGAAAATATTAGCAGTAAATTGGATACTGTACTTAACAAACTTAATAGTTTAGAGACTGATTTTAGTGATTTAAAGAACGAAACACGAGAGATAGAACAAAAAGTCTTATTATTAGATTCTAAATTAAATAAGCTTGAGGATGCTATTAGTAAAGAGGAATTAGAAGATTATTGTGGTATGTGTCAAGGACTGTATAACAATTGGGATGAACTTGATTCCCTTACAAAGAAGCTGATCCCGGTAGCAGAGTACTTATTTTCTAAGCTTCAAAAATATGATAAACCTGATTATTCACCTGTAATTTTAGAATTATGCCGTGCGTTAGAGAACGAATTTTTATTGAAAATTTTTAGAAAGTATACTTTTGACCTAATTAGCCGTAAAGGAAATTCATTAGATAGTTTCTTTATAAAAGATAGAGCAACTGGTTATTTAGTTAGTAAAACGGGCCAGTTTGTGAAGGCTATTACAAAAGCATCTAGGACAAAGAAACCAGAATATACTCTTGGACAAATGAATACAATTATGTCCCTGATGAATAAGGAGGATATCGTTTATAAAAGTCCGCTTCTGCAAGATTTCAGACTTTTTTTGAACAATAAGACAATAGTAAATGATCTTTTGGATATTAAATATATTAAGAAAATTAATTATTTGGTTGAAAACTACAGAAATCCGGCGGCCCATCCTGAAGCTATGAGTATGCAACAAGCTTTAAAATGTAAAGAAATACTGCCCGGCAATCTTGACTATCTGATAAATTGTTTGATATAAGCCTACCAAGAAATTAATTTCTTGATAAGTTTTTTAGATATTTTTTGTATATACAAAAGCACTGTACAAATGTTAGATTTAGTTATAGCCTCTTTTTGTCGCATCAGAGATGTAAAAAAATGATAGAATATAGACAAGTAAATTATAAGTTGATTAACTTTAATTGAAAGAGGGGAAAATTTATATGGCTGAATCAACGGCAAGTTGGGAAAAAGAGTATGATGAGAAGAAATTCTTTGCCAAGATTACCAATTATGCGGTACAGATTGGTATTGAACTAGTCTATAAGGCTTTGAAACTCTATTATGTAACCATGAATCCGGATTGTCCTTTAAAAGTTAAGATTGGTATTTATTCAGCTCTAGCTTATTTGGTTTCACCATTAGATATTATTCCTGATATGACGCCTGGTATAGGTTATACAGATGATATGAGCGTTATCGCCACAGCAATAGTAATGGCACAAATGTACATTGATGATGAAGTTAAGCAGAACGCATATACAAGATTAGTTACGATTTTTGGCGAAAAACTGGTTAGAAAAATTAGATGTTAGGTTAATAACAAATAAGGTCCTTTGGGTAATATTACCAGGGGACCTCTATATATAATATTTGCTTTTTTACCATTATTACAAACAAATAAAACACTAGACAGATTTATAATTAAAGTGCAATAATATAATTAAACAGGGAGGGATATTCATATGCCACGTAAAACAAGAAGTGATTGTACGGTTGGAACATTTGAAAAGAAGCAAGGATTTCCTGAAGGAACAATACGAAATAAAGATGGTAGAGATACTAGAAGTGATAAGAAGATAGGCAATGTTAGGGAAAAAGAGAAAAAACAGGAAAAATAAAGCTATAATAGTTGTGGCAATATAAGATAGAGGCTCCGGTAATGTTATCGGAGACTCTCTTGCTACATATCAAATATTTGCTTCTAATTTTCATTATATTTTCTCCACCAATATTTTTCTGCTCAGTTTTTTACTTCAGATATTTGGCGGGGGACTTGGAACTTTAATCGGATTATTTGAGAGTGATTTTTGGAGGAGGTTGAATTTTGTGATAAGTGATAGAGTCAAATGTACTTTTCCTATAAATAGCTTTGAATTTGACAACATAAAAGTTAATGTTTATGGCGTAGTGTATTACGACAATTATAATAACGACGAAATTATTTTAAACAGTGAAGCTAGTAGAAAAGATATTCAAGTAACAGCAGGAAAGCTTATACAGTTTTTAAGAGAAGAGAATTTTGTTTTTGAAAGCATTGACTTTTTTGGAGATGTTTATATAAAGGATGGGAAAATAATAGGCTTTCCCAAATATTTTATTATTGTGGATAAGACTTTTAAACTATTTAAGATTAAAATAGATAATACACTAAAAGTTGAATTTTTGTGTGAAAATGAAAATTATGATAATCTTATAAGCTATTTGCGGGAAACAAATTCAGAACTTTTGGAATATTATGACGATGAAGACGAAGATGAAGACGAAGACGAAGATGAAGACGACAATGAAGACGATGATGAAGACGACGATGAAGATGAAGATAGTGATATAATAGGTATTTTTGAAAATGATATATCAGGAGATTATAAGGGAGATATTGTTGGAGTTATGAATGGAGATATTTTAGGATCCTTAGAGGGCGATATTTTGGGCGTAATGAATGGTGACATTAATGGTAGTTTATACGGTGATGTAATTGGGGTACTAAATGGTGACATCCTTGGAGATGTATATGGAGATATTAGTGGAGTTGTAACAGGAACAATTAGTGGTGATGTACATGGAACAATAATAGGTAACATTGTAGGTAGTGTTTTGGGAAAAATTATAAAAAATTATAAATGAAAGAATTATAATGATGGATAATAATTATTAGAATAATAAAATATGATAAGATAAATACTTTATTTAGTTTAACATATTTAATTAAGACAATATTTGTTGAGAAGTGGTACAGAAGTCTATTTGTTACTTGACTATAGAGAAGTAAGACAACTAGAAAAAAGCAAATCTGGAAAATTGGAATGTAGAGTATTATCTTAGATGATATTATCTATGTAGAATTTATAATGGGGAAACTAAATAGGTGAGGCTTAATCATGACTAACGATATTGAAGAAGCTTGTGAACAGCAAGTAACCATTCCGGTGGATATATTACCTTCAAATACAAATTTAGACACGAATAATTTAGTGGAAATTGATGATGATTGTATTATAGAACAAATAAAAACTATAGCACCAAAATTATTTCAAGTAGGAAATGATGCGAATAATGTACGAGAGGCTATTCAAACAAATGGGGAAATATGGTATAAGGCAATAATACCATCTGGAGAAAAATTAGCGAAAGTAAAAGATGATTCAGGCTTATTTCGTGGATTTTGTCAGGAAACAAATGGAAAAATTAATGGGAATGTTAAGCTCGAGAGAAATGTTTTGAATAATAGCACAGAAATAGCTAGTAATTTTACTGCTGTTGCAATGAATGTAGCTTCAATAGTTGTTGGACAGTATTACATGAAAAGAATAGATGAAAAATTAGAAAATATAAGCGGCGAGGTTAAAGCAATATCTGATTTTTTGGAAAATGAGTATTGTAGTAAAATGATTGTTTTAACAAAACAAGTTAAAGATTTGGCTCATTTTCAAAGTGAAATTATTGATGATGAAGAGTGTCGGTGTAGAAAACTAAATCAGTTAGATGATCATGAGACGCTTTGCACACAACTTTTGGTGCAAGCAAATCTTGCTATTGAAGGAATTACCAAAAAACAGGATCAAGACTTTGATACATATGAAGAAAATATTGAAAAAGTCAAAAAATGGTGCCAATATCAGAGAATATTAATGGAAATCTTATGCAAAATAACTGAACTTAAATATGCATTGAAAATGGGAAAGGTTTCACGTGAAAGGTGCAGTGCTATTGTTTCTGGTTATAAGGAACAGATTCTAGCTACTCAAGCACATATTTCTGAATGGCATAATCAAATGATATTAAAGCTTTCAATAGATTTGAATAACTGCCGGCGGCCTGGGAGTAAATACAGGAAGCTTATTTACAGTACGAACTTGTTTGCGCCATTGTTAAGGAAAAACACTGCAGTAAAAAATTTTATTGAACTTAAAGCAATAAAGAAGGAAACTGTTGATTTAATAAGAGCGCAAAAAAATCAAAGCAATGTTTTATTTGTTCAAGATAACACAGAACTTTATGACAAAGATGTACAATTAATTGCAAAAGGTGGAAGGATTTATTATCTTCCAGAAAAGTTGTAATTATTTGGTTAACAGCAGTTTAGAGGATAGCACTAAAAAAGCCAGGAGCAGCACATATGTGCTGCTCCTGGCTTTTGTATAGAAGATATTAACTCATCTCATCAATCAATGTGTTTGACCATCGGTCGTGTCAATATTCTTTCGCAAATTAATTTTCCATCCGATAGAACTTCCAGCTTAACCAACGAAATTGTAATCTAAAGTTGTTTCCTTAATTTCGTAAAGCCGTTTCATATTCATATATC
>Ga0163159_1001665_pt1 | contig 20658 bp, 18 predicted proteins | sample BioMet9_FD_108702 | JGI IMG/M metagenome (GOLD analysis project Ga0163159, IMG submission 108702) | Microbial communities from bioreactor (seeded with sewage sludge) at Lawrence Berkeley National Lab, California, USA - Biofuel... | ecosystem: Engineered > Bioreactor > Anaerobic > Unclassified ... | reverse complement strand
TTTATACGCTTGTTTAGGGAATCGAGCAGCACCATATCAACCTGAGGATACATGATTTTTACGGGAATTCCAGGCAGTCCCGCACCGGTACCGATATCAATAACAGATGGAGCCTGTTTGTTTCCATTTATTTCCATAAATGGCTTTGTTACAGCTGCCGCGAGACTGTCCGCGAAGTGCTTTCTTACAGCATCCCGATACTCTGTTACGGTTGTCAGGTTCATTACCTTATTCCATTCCACCATCATTTCATAGTATCGAAGAAATTCATCACATTGGTCTTCTGTGGGTGACAGTCCAAACTCTTTTAAATTCTGAATCAGAAAAGCTGTTTTATCTGCTCTGTCCATCTTTATGCATCCTCCCGTACTGTTCCATGTAAACAAGCAGAACAGCGATATCGGCCGGTGTCACACCGGCGATCCGTGATGCTTGTCCGATACTCTGCGGCATGTATTTTTCAAGCTTCGCAGCTGCCTCTGTCCGCAGGCTCTTTACTTTTTTGTAATCGATTTCCTCCGGGATTTTCTTGCTTTCCAGCTTGCGGAACTGTTCCACCTGCTTTTTCTGGCGTGCAATATACCCTTCATACTTGATCTCAATTTCTGCCTGTTCCGTTACATCCGTCGGAAGTTCAGGCCTTTCTGCATCGAGTCGGGCAAGTTTGTTATAATTCAGTTCGGGGCGTCTTATTAATTCTGCAAGTGAAATCCCATTTTTTAATGGTGTGCTGCCATAATTCTGCAATATTTCCTGCGTTTTTTCAGAAGCTCCGATATACGTATTTTCTAATCTTGCTGTTTCTTCCTTTATCTGCTTTTCTTTCCGCTGCAGTTTTTCATACCGTTCCCGACTTATCAGACCGATTTCGTATCCTTTTTCCGTCAGCCTTAAGTCCGCATTGTCCTGTCGCAGAAGCAGCCTGTATTCTGCACGGGATGTCATCATCCTGTACGGCTCGTGATTTTCTTTTGTAACAAGGTCATCAATAAGAACACCAATATACGATTCTGACCGGTCCGGAATGATCATTTCCTTTCCCGCAAGCTTTCTTGAAGCGTTGATGCCTGCTATAAGTCCCTGCGCAGCTGCTTCCTCATATCCTGAGCTGCCATTGAACTGACCGCCGCTGAAAAGTCCCTTGATCTTCTTAAATTCAAGTGTTGTGTTCAGCTGTCCGGCCGCTATGCAGTCATATTCGATCGCATAGGCATTCCGTACAATCTGCGCATGCTCAAGGCCGGGAACAGTATGATACATAGCGTCCTGCACGTCTTCCGGCATAGAACTCGACATGCCTCCTATATACATTTCATTCGTATAAAGTCCTTCCGGTTCCAGGAATACCTGATGCCGGTTCTTGTCGGGAAACCGTACTACCTTATCCTCGATCGACGGACAGTAGCGGGGGCCGGTACCTTCTATGATTCCTGCATAAAGCGGTGAGCGGTCCAGATTCTCGCGGATGATTTCGTGTGTTTTTTCATTTGTATATGTCAGCCAGCAGGAGACTTGTGCTTTCTGGATTGACTCCGGATCGGTCGTAAAGGAAAAAGGTATAATTCTCCGGTCGCCGAATTGTTCCTCCATCTTTGTATAATCGACGGTATCACCTGCGACGCGGGCAGGTGTGCCTGTCTTAAAGCGCTGCATCCGGATACCAAGCTTTTCCAGGGATGACGTCAGACTCCTGGCACTTTGCAGACCGTTCGGACCTGTTTCGGTGCTTGTATTCCCGAAAATGCACCGTGCCCGCAGATACGTCCCCGTGCAGAGAATGACAGCGCGGCATTCATAAATCGTTCCGGAGCTTGTCCGTACACCGCATATGCTTCCGTTCTCCGCCAGAACCTCCGTAACCTCTGCCTGCCGGATGCTTAGATTCTTCTGTCCTTCCAGTACCTTTCGCATCGTCCGGCTGTATTCCGCCTTGTCTGCCTGTGCACGGAGCGAGTGTACCGCCGGGCCCTTGGATTCGTTCAGCATTTTTGACTGAATAAAGGTACGGTCAGTCACACGGCCCATTTCTCCGCCGAGCGCGTCTATTTCCCGGACAAGATGCCCCTTCGACGTTCCTCCAATATTCGGGTTGCATGGCATGAGTGCAATGCTTTCGACATTGATGGTAAAAACAATCGTGCGGAAGCCGAGCCGTGCAGCTGCAAGAGAAGCTTCACAGCCTGCGTGCCCTGCGCCGACAACGGCAATATCGTAATTTTTATTTACCAGTACAGAATTTGCTGAAGATTTCATCGATCAGGTCCTCCTTAGCTGTTTCACCGGTAATGGTACCAAGTGTATTGTATGCGTCCATCAGATCAATGGAAAAAAAGTCTTCCGGCATTCCGTCCCGGATGCTGGAAAGCACCTGACAGATGCTTTTTTCGGCATCCTCCAGCAAATTTCTGTGACGCACATTTGTGATGATGGTTTCATTGTTATAATCTATGCAGCCGCTGAAAAACATGCTTTGAATCATTTTTTCCAGCTCATCAAGTCCCTGATGCTCCGTCATCGACACTTCAATTACCGGCCATGGTGATGTACCGGTTATCTGCGGGTCATCCGCCACGTTCTTTTTTATAAATTCTTCTACGTCCGTTTTCGTTACTTTCGTTTCCAGATCCGTTTTATTCAGCATTACGATTGTTTTTTGTTTCTTTAATATTTTTATTATTTCCAGATCGTCACTGTCAAGCGGCTGGGAAGCGTCCATCATGTAAAGTGCGAGGTCGCAGTCCTCCGCATGATGTCTTGCTTTTATCACGCCGATTTTTTCAATCTGATTCTCTGTATTTCGAATGCCTGCCGTATCAGTCAGGTTGATCAGTATCCCGCCAAGGCGGATCTGTTCTTCAATCGTATCCCGAGTCGTGCCGGGTATATCCGTAACGATAGCCCGCTCACTGCCTGACAGTATATTCAGAAGAGAAGATTTTCCGACATTCGGTTTACCCACTATGACGGTACGGATGCCTTCTTTTATAAGACGCCCGTTTTCAAATGTGTCCAGAAGTCCCTGCAGCGCTTCCTTTATCTGTTCCATTTCTTTTTTCAGTTCCGGCGCGTACCCGTCAAGGGAAATATGTTCCGGATCATCAAGTGCTGATTCAATATGGGCTGTATGGTACAGAATTCTCTTCCGGATTTCTTTGATTTTTTCGGAGAATCTTCCGCTCAGCTGTTGAAGTGAGCTTTGGAGTGCATAATCGTTTCTGGAATGAATAATGTCCATGACAGCTTCCGCTTCTGTCAGATCCATTTTTCCGTTTAAAAAGGCCCGTCGGGAAAATTCTCCAGGTTCAGCCGGCCTTGCGCCGTTTCGTACAGCTGCCTCGAGGATGCGTTTTTTTACATAGAAACCGCCGTGACAGCTTATTTCAACTGTATCCTCACCCGTATAGCTGTGAGGACATTTCATGATCAGCAGAAGAACTTCATCAATGATTTCTCCGTTATCCAGGATATAGCCATAATGTGCAGTATGAGAGGGCATATCCGTTATACCGGCTTTTTCTTTTCTTCGGCCGCGGAATATCCTTTCAGCAGTGGAAAAAGCGTTTTCTCCGCTGATCCGGATTATTCCAATTCCGGCGTCACTGTCTCCGGTTGCTATAGCGGCGATTGTATCACTTTTCATAAAATGCTCCTCCGATATTGTGTCTTTCAAAAAAAGCCTGTCATAAAAGGACCGATATACGCGGATATCATGGTCTGTCCTTTCACAACAGGCTTCGGTTATGCAATTCTGATATAACAGTTAGTTCGTATGCTCCTTGTGATCCGAATGGCCCGGACGATTCTGTCTGTCTCTGTGGTACGGCTTGCCGCCGTACGGTCTGTGCCCGTTTCCGCTGCCCCCGCTGTACGGCGGCCTGCAGTTCTTGTTCGGCGTTACGACTACCTTACGGTACGGCTCTTCACCCTCACTGTGAGTCTCAACGTATTTGTCCTTCTGAAGCGCCGAATGGATGATGCGTCTCTCATAAGGATTCATCGGTTCAAGCGTTACCGGCTTCCGTGACCGCTTAACCTTTGAAGCAATGTTTCTGGCAAGATTCTCAAGTGTTTCCTTCCGTCTCTCACGGTAATTCTCTGTATCTACCTTGACGCGGATGTATTCGTCCTGATCTGTATTGACGATAATGCTTGTCAGATACTGCAGTGAGTCGAGCGTCTGACCGCGCTTTCCGATCAGTACACCCATATCGTCACCCTTCAGATTGACTTCGATCGTATTGACTTCCGCACTTGCTGCCACGTCAATCGAAACATCCAGCTTCATCGCTTTAAATACATCCGTAAGGAATGTTTCTGCCTTGCCGAGCATCGGTGTTACATCCACCGGTACAATTTCCTTTGCCGGCGCAGGTGCCGGAGCTTCTGTATTCTTCGTTTCTGCGTTTTCCTTAGCCGGTTTGATATGCCCGGTACTGCCGGATTCCTGTTTCTTCTGCTCGGGCTGTCTCTGCTCGGGCTTCTTTTGTTCCGGTTTCTTCTGAGCCTGCTGTTTCTGTTCCTGCTGTTTCTGTTCCTGTTTCTTCTGTTCCTGCAGTTTCTGTTCCTGTTTCTTCTGTTCCTGCAGTTTCTGCTCCTGCTTCTTCTGTTCCTGCTCCGCCTTTGCTATTTCCGCGTTCTTCTGCCTCTGCTCGGCTTCAATTTCCTCTTCGTCTTTCTTACGCGCTCTGATAACGACCGGTTTCGAGCCGATGCCCAGAAAACCTGAAGATCCCTTATCGATTACTTCATAATCTAAATGATCACTTGTCGTTTCAAGCTGCAGGATAGCATTAATAATAGCTTCATCAAGCGTTTTACCCTTAATTTCAACGTACTCGCTCATACCTTATTCTCCCCCTGTCCCGGATTATTTTTTGTTCTTCTCATCATATTTTCTGACCAGATTCGCTTTGTCTGCTAGACTGCCGGGTCTTGGAGAGGAGCCGGAAGCCGAAGAGCCGCTGCCGGAAGAACTGTTTGAGGAACCGGTACGGTCAATAGAACGGGTATTCTGCTTTGCCCTTTCGGACAGACGCATATTGACAGCTTCGTTCTGTTTTTCTCTGGTTTTCATAACTTTTTCTTTATTCTTTTCGATAATTTCATTGATATCGATTCTGTCAAGGTATTTGTTAATGCCAAGCTGCTCGACAGCTCTGATGACAGCACCGGCAATCCAGTATATGCCAAGACCTGTAGGCAGTGTGAAGCAGAAGAAAACCGACATCAGCGGCATCATCATATTCATTGTCTTCATCTGTCTTGCCATCGGGTTGTCCGGATCGTCCATTCCCGGCTGCGGCATCAGAATAATATTCAGATACTGTGTAAAACCGGAGACAAGCGGTATCAGTACAGCAGCAATACACATCATGAAATGCTTTTCTGACCAGCCTGCCATAAAGATGTTCATCGGCGAATCCGCAATATTTATGCCAAGAAACATCGTATACTGCTTAATTTCAGCATATGTCTGATCAGCCGCGCTGGAAAAGCCTGCAATACTGGAGCCAAGATCCTTCAGTGACGCCCATGTAGCGTTCTGGAGCTTCCAGAGTACATCCACGATTGTATTGTTGTTTACAGAAGATATCGTAACCTTAACCGTCTTGGCAAAAGCCGTAAAACTGTCAGCTGGAAGCGTGCTTATCATATCGATAAGTCCGTAGTGGTTATATACAGCTTTAATAGAAGGAACGTACGCGGGAATATTATAAATAACCCGATACATAGCGTACAAAATAGGAAACTGTATTAATACCGGCAGACAGCCGCCAGTAGGACTTGTTCCGTACTTTGCGTAAACTTCCTTCGTTTCAGCCTGCATCCGCATCATGGATTCTTCATCACGTTTTCCTTTATATTTCTTCTGGATCTTCGTAATTTCAGGATTCATAACAGCGGACATCTTGGAAAACTTCTGCTGTTTGATCGTAAGTGGGAGCTGGGCAGCATAGACGATCAAAGTAAATAAAATAATACACCAGCCCAGATTCGTTATACCCTGATTAAAAAACCAGTTCATAATAATACCAAAGAACTGGGCAATCGGGCCGATGATAAATGTTTTCGATGCTGTCAGCAGCAACGCTTCTGTCATAAAATCCTCCTCTGATTATGGAACCGGGTCATAGCCGCCTCTGGCAAACGGATTGCAGCGCAGAATTCTCCATATCGTCAGGAGACCGCCTTTCCACGCTCCATATTTCTCAATCGCTTCCAGACCGTACTGCGAGCATGTCGGTATATAGATGCACTGACCTCTTTTAATCGGAGATAAATATTTTCTGTAAAATTTAATCATTGCGATTAATATTTTCTTCATTATTATCTGGTCCCGATTCCTTCTTGTGATAAATACCATAATCTGTTCCAAGACAGATTACTGAGTTCTCAATATCCTGAAAACTACTTCCGTATGCACTTCTTCTCGCGATAACTACTATATCGCAGCCTGTACGGAAACAGGCTTCGTGAAGCCGGTAACTTTCCCTGACCAGTCGCTTGATACGATGGCGTACAACGCTGTTGCCGACTTTCTTGCTGACAGAAATACCGAGACGGTTCTTATCTGTTCCATTCAAAAGAAGATACATTACAAGCTTTCTGTCTGCTTTCGATCTGCCGTTCTCGTATACTTGTCTGAAATCGCTGTACTTTCTCAATGGTTCCGTAAATTTCATGTCTGTTTCCAATCCGGGACAGCAAAATATAGTATAAAGAAAGGCCACATATATGCGGCCTACGCTCTATATCTATATAGCTATTTGTTTTCTTCCCTTGGCTCTGCGCATGGCTAATACTTTACGGCCGCCTGCCGAGCTCATTCTCGCGCGAAATCCATGAACGCGGGCTCTCGGTTTCTTCTTGGGCTGAAATGTCATTTTCATTGTATGGGCACCTCCTGACTTTGACTCGTCAACTGCTATGACGGTATTGATATAATCCCCCATTTACCGGAATATCAGTACAATTATAGTAGAAAAGAAGTATACCGTCAAGATAAACCTTCTTTTTTCCACACAATTTTTCTTATCCCGGGATAAATTAATTATGCACAATTTGTGGATAACCTGTGCATAATCCGTGGAATATAGAAAAAATAACACGGTACTGATTTCAAAAAGCATTGCGGTATAAACATTATTCATGCGAATGAATTATCAACAAAAAGAAAGCGAAAGCGATACCGGGAATGCTTTTAATTTCTTGATTAATCTCTTATTCATGATATAATATGTATGTGTGCCTTGAACCGTTTGTATGCCGGGCACATTCTTCATTTTGACAGCTGCGGGGGAGATATATATCATTATGGATAAGATATTTGACAACTGGAACAAAATTAAAGAAGCCATTCATCTGGAATATGATCTTACGGATGTTTCTTTCCGAACCTGGATTCAGCCCCTGGAAATTTATAAAATCGAAAATAACCGTGTGACGATACTCGTAAACCTTGAAGGATCCGTTGATTACATCAAGAATAAGTTTACGCTCACTTTTCATGTTATTATTTCCCAGTTTGCCGGAAGTGAATACGACGTCGAATTTGTTTCTCCGGCCATGATTCAGGGTGCTGACAATTCTGCAAGAAAGCTTGAACCTGTTCATAAGAATTCATCTCTTCCTGTGAATCTCAATCCGAAATATACCTTCGATACATTTGTAGTCGGAAAGAACAATGAATTCGCGCATGCCGCATGTCTGGCAGTAGCCGAGGATCCCGGCAGAACATACAATCCTCTTTTTCTGTACGGAGGTGTCGGTCTTGGCAAGACACATCTGATGCATTCCATCGCTCATTACGTGCTTGACAAGTTTCCTGACAGGAAGGTTCTTTATGTAACAAGTGAAACCTTTACAAACGACCTGATTGACGCGATTCGTTTCGGAAAGACAGGCAATGCCGACGCGATCGTTAAATTTCGTGAGAAATATCGCAACAATGATGTTCTTCTTGTAGACGACATCGAATTTATTATTGATAAGCTTGGAACGCAGGAAGAATTTTTTCATACCTTCAATGATCTGTACAGCAGGGAAAAGGCAATCATTATTTCATCCGATAAACCGCCGAAGGATTTTGATACACTTGAGGAACGATTCCGTACACGGTTTGAATGGGGAATTATCGCCGATATAGGACGGCCTGATTTTGAAACACGTATGGCTATTCTTCATAAGAAGGAAGAGATGGATCATCTTGAAAGATACCATATTCCGAATGAAGTGCTGGAATATATCGCTGCCAATGTGAAATCCAATATCCGGGAGCTGGAGGGATCGTTAAACAAGCTCGTTGCTCTTGCCAATCTCCAGAATATGGAGATCAATATTACACTGGCACAGGATGCCCTGAAGGATATTATCTCTCCTAATGAAAAGAAGGAAGTTACACCTAAGCTGATTCTGGATATTGTAGCAGAGCATTATCACGTTTCCGTCAGTGACATCATAAGTTCCAAGCGTAATTCCGAGCTCGTAAGACCACGTCAGATTGTAATGTATCTCTGCCGCAGAATGTCAAATGCCAAGTACCAGGAAATAGGGACACTTCTGGAACGTGATCATACAACTGTTAAATATGGGGAAAACTCTATCACAGAAGAAATTAAAAAGAACGAAACACTTGCGAATACTGTGGATATCATTATGAAGAAGATCAGCCCGAATTAATTTATTCTTTTTTATACATGCCTTTTACACACGGTTGCTGTTCTTTTATTAAATGAAGAAAGCCTTTAACCATGGGCGATAACAGCGTTTTCCACGAATCCACAAAACCTATTAATACGTTTACTTATTTGTTTTATATTATTTTTTATTACCGCACTCACCGGAAAGGAGCCGTCAAATGAAAATAACCTGTTCCAAAGCAAATCTTCTGAAGGGTATCAATATTGTTTCAAAAGCTGTGCCGGTCCGTACGACGATGCAGATTCTGGAGTGTATTCTGATCGACGCAACGACTGACGTAATCAAGCTCACGGGAAATGATATGGAGCTTGGAATCGAAACGAAGGTAGAAGGCATCATATCATCACGCGGCTTGGCAGCTATAGATGCTAAAGTGTTCAGTGAAATTATCCGGAGACTTCCTGATTCGGATGTTGAGATCGAATCGGTCGAAGAGGATGAGAATGTACAGATTCACATTACGTGTGAAAAAGCAAAGTTCAACATTGCGGGACACAGCGGGGATGATTATTCGTTTCTGCCTTTTATCGAACGGAATGAATCCATTGCAGTTTCACAGTTTACTCTGAAGGAGGTTATCCGCCAGACTGTTTTTTCTATTGCCGTTAATGATAATAACAAGAAGATGACAGGGGAGCTTTTTGAAATACGTGATAATATTCTCCGTGTTGTTTCTCTGGATGGACACCGTATTTCAATCCGTAAAGTGGAATTGAAGGAAAATTACGCGCCGCGGAAGGTAATTGTTCCGGGCAAGACGCTTACCGAAATCAGCAAGATTCTGTCCGGCGGTACGGAAGAGGATGTCGTAATTTCATTCGCGGCAAACCATGTTGTTTTTGAGTTTGATGATACCGTTGTTGTATCGCGTCTGATCGAAGGAGATTATTTCAACATTGATCAGATGCTTTCCGGTGATTACGATACAAAGCTTGCTGTCAACAAGAAGAGTTTTCAGGACTGTATTGACCGTGCTTCCCTGCTGATCAGTGAAAGCGACAAGAAACCGATTGTTATGGATATCCGTGACGACATAATGGATCTCAGTATTCGTTCCCAGCTTGGCAATATGGAGGAGAATATCAGTATCGCCAAAGAGGGAAAGGATATTCTGATCGGCTTTAATCCAAAGTTTCTGCTTGACGCGCTTCGTGTTATAGATGACGAAGAGGTAACACTGTATATGATCAATCCGAAAGCACCGTGTTTTATCAAAGACGAAGGGGAAAGCTATATCTATCTGATATTGCCGGTAAATTTCAATGGAAGTCATTAAACTGAGAGAGGAATATATCAAGCTGGGACAGGCACTGAAGGCAGCCGGTGCCGTACCGTCCGGCGTCGACGCGAAATATGCCGTTCAGGACGGCCATGTTAAAGTGAACGGTGAGACAGAAACAAGAAGAGGAAGAAAACTGTACGACGGGGATATTGTTTTTTATAATGATCAAGAGATACGCATTCAGTCTTAAGGTGGGATAATGGTCATTCAATCATTGAAACTGAAAGATTTTCGGAATTATGGTCTTCTTGATCTGGAATTTGACCCTCTGACGAATATTTTTTACGGTGATAACGCACAGGGTAAAACAAATATACTGGAAGCTCTTTATCTTGGCGGAACAACGCGGTCACATCGTGGAACAAAGGATAAGGATATCATCATGTTTGACAATGATGAATCTCATGTCGAGATGAATGTCAGCCGCGGCGGAACAAAATACTGCATTGATATTCACCTTAAGAAGAACGAGCCAAAAGGAGCAGCCGTTAATAAGATTCCAATTCACAAGGCAAGCGAACTGTTCAAAATTGTAAATTTTGTTTTCTTTTCGCCGGAAGATTTGAATATCATTAAGAATTCGCCGGCTGAAAGAAGAAAATTTATAGATACAGAGCTTTGTCAGCTCGACTCTGTATATCTTCATGATCTCATTGATTATAATCATATTATCGTTCAACGGAATAAGCTTCTGAAGGAGCTTGTATTCCGTCCGGAACTGCTTTCCACACTTGACATATGGGATGAACAGCTGATCCAATATGGAAATAAAATAATTAACAGAAGAAATATTTTTATACAAAATCTCAGTGAAATATTGTATAATATACATAAGAACCTTACGGGCGGGAAAGAGCAGCTGGAAGTCCTTTATGAACCTTCCGTCCTGGAAGGAAATTTTAATGCAGAGCTTGCACGTACCAGAGAACGTGACCGGAAGGTTTGTACGACGTCTGTCGGACCGCACAGGGATGATCTGGCATTTCTTTCGAATGGAATTGACCTTCGTACATTCGGTTCACAGGGGCAGCAGCGTACGGCAGCGCTGTCTTTAAAGCTTGCTGAAATTGAACTGATCCGTAGTTTAGTTCATGACACGCCGGTGCTTTTACTGGATGATGTTCTGTCAGAACTTGATCAGAACAGGCAGGAGTATCTTCTGAACAGTATTCATGATATTCAGACGATGATCACATGTACCGGCCTGGATGAATTTGTCAATCACAGATTCCATGTCAACCGGATTTTTAAAGTTGCCGGGGGAACTGTTGTAAAAGAGAATTAAAGGAGGCTCGTATATGAGTCAGGACAAGGAACTAGATTTTGAAAAACCAAACATGGAAGTACCGGGTGACAGTGAAGACATCGTTGTAGATGAGAAAGAAATCGAAGAACGAATCGAAGTAGATGCCGGAACAGAATACGGTGCTGACCAGATCCAGATTCTGGAAGGTTTGGAAGCGGTACGTAAACGTCCCGGCATGTATATCGGCACGACTGCGTCAAGAGGGCTTCATCATCTTGTCTATGAAATTGTGGATAATTCAGTGGATGAAGCACTTGCGGGCTTCTGCGACAGTATTGAAGTCACGATTAACGCCGGCAATTCCATTACGGTAATCGACAACGGCCGCGGCATTCCGATAGGAATCAATCATAAAGCAGGCATTCCGGGCGTTGAAGTCGTTTTTACAATCCTGCATGCCGGCGGCAAATTCGGCGGCGGCGGTTATAAAGTATCAGGAGGACTTCACGGTGTCGGTGCATCGGTTGTAAATGCGCTTTCGGAATGGCTCGAGGTTACGATCAGCAGTGAGGGAAAATTATACAGGCAGCGGTATGAGCGGGGCCACGTTGTCGACAAGCTTCATGTAATCGGGGAATGTGATCATGACAGGACCGGAACACGTGTTGACTTTCTGCCGGATAAGGAAATCTTTGAAGATACGGTTTTCGATTTTGAGGTTTTGAAACAGCGTCTGCGTGAGATGGCTTTTCTGACGAAGAATCTGAAAATTACGCTGCGGGATCTCAGGCAGGAGGAGCCTGTGGAGAAGATTTTCCACTACGAAGGCGGCATACGGGAATTTGTACAGTATCTGAATAAGAGCAAGACGCCTCTTTATGAAGATATCATGTATTTTGAAGGCATCAAGAATAATGTATATGTGGAAGTCGCCATGCAGCACAATGACGGCTATACGGATAATACATACGGCTTCGTCAACAATATTACGACACCGGAGGGCGGCACGCATATCATCGGCTTCCGGAACGCGATCACGAAGACGTTTAATGACTATGCAAGAAAGAATAAGCTTCTGAAGGATAATGAGGAGAATCTTTCCGGCGATGATATCCGGGAGGGTCTTACAGCGATCATCAGTGTCAAGATTGAGGATCCGCAGTTTGAAGGTCAGACGAAGCAGAAGCTTGGAAATTCCGAAGCAAGGGGTGCTGTTGAAAGCGTTGTAAGCCAGCAGCTTGAAATTTATCTGGAACAGAATCCTTCCGCGGCACGCCAGATTGTCGACAAGTCTGTACTGGCACAGCGCGCAAGAGAGGCAGCCCGCAAGGCAAGGGATCTTACGCGCCGTAAGAATCCGCTGGATTCCATGGCTCTTCCCGGAAAACTCGCGGATTGTTCGGACAAGGATCCTGCAAATTGCGAGATTTATATCGTCGAGGGAGATTCCGCAGGCGGTTCCGCCAAAACGGCCCGTGACCGGAAGACACAGGCAATTCTGCCGCTCCGCGGCAAGATTTTGAATGTTGAGAAGGCACGCCTTGACAGAATCTACGGAAACGCAGAGATAAAAGCCATGATCACGGCTTTCGGCACCGGTATTCACGATGATTTTGATATTACGAAGCTGCGTTACCACAAGATTATTATCATGACAGATGCCGATGTTGACGGCGCTCATATCAGTACACTGATGCTGACGTTTCTCTATCGGTTCATGCCGGATCTGATCAAGGAAGGGCACGTTTATCTGGCACAGCCGCCGCTTTACAAGATTGAGAAGAACAAGACGGTCCGATACGCGTACAGCGACGAGGAACTGAACAAGATTCTGGAAGAGCTCGGACGTGACGGCAATAACAAGATACAGCGGTATAAAGGACTTGGAGAAATGGACGCGGAACAGCTGTGGGAGACGACCATGGACCCGGAAAGACGGATTCTTCTGCGTGTATCGTATGACGAGGAATGCTCTTCCGATCTTGATGTAACTTTTACGACGCTTATGGGCGACAAAGTTGAACCAAGGCGTGAATTTATCGAAGAAAATGCAAAATACGTTCAGAACCTTGATATCTGACAGAAAGGACATTACGAATGGAAGATAATATTTTTGACAAGGTCCATGAAGTAGACTTGCAGAAGACCATGGAAACATCTTACATCGACTATGCCATGAGCGTTATCGCTTCACGTGCGCTGCCGGATGTGCGGGACGGTCTGAAGCCTGTTCAGCGAAGGATCCTGTATTCTATGATCGAGCTGAACAACGGACCTGACAAACCGCATCGAAAATGCGCGCGTATCGTCGGTGATACAATGGGTAAATATCATCCGCACGGCGACAGCTCTATTTACGGAGCTCTCGTCAATATGGCCCAGGAATGGTCAACGCGGTATCCGCTTGTGGACGGACACGGAAACTTCGGGTCCGTCGACGGGGACGGCGCGGCGGCAATGCGTTATACAGAGGCCAGACTGAGCAGAATATCCATGGAGATGACTGCGGATATCGGCAAGGATACGGTTGATTTTGTCCCGAACTTCGATGAAACAGAGAAGGAGCCTACAGTGCTGCCTTCCCGTTTTCCGAATCTTCTTGTAAACGGAACATCCGGTATCGCTGTAGGAATGGCGACCAATATACCGCCGCATAATCTGCGCGAGGTTATATCGGCGGTTGTGAAGATCATCGACAATCAGATCGATGAAGACCGGGACACCGATATCGATGAGATACTTGGAATTATCAAGGGACCGGATTTTCCTACGGGCGCGAAGATACTCGGCACGCGCGGCATCAATGAGGCATACAGGACCGGACGCGGCAAGATTTTAGTACGCGCCATATCAGAGATTGAGACAATGCCGAACGGGAAGAGCCAGATTATTGTGACGGAGCTTCCATATATGGTCAATAAGGCCAGACTGATCGAAACGATCGCTGATCTTGTCCGCAATAAGAAGATCGATGGTATTACGGCTTTAAGTGATCAGTCAAACCGCGAAGGTATGCGTGTCTGTATTGAACTTCGCCGGGATGCGAACGCGCAGGTGATACTGAATCAGCTTTATAAGCATACGCAGATGCAGGATACGTTCGGCGTGATCATGCTGGCACTTGTGAATAACGAGCCGAAGATCATGAATATCCTGGAGATGCTGACGTATTATCTGAAGCACCAGGAGAATGTCGTATCGAGAAGGTGCCAGTATGAGCTGAACAAAGCGCAGGAGCGGGCACATATTTTAAAAGGACTGCTGATTGCGCTTGACAACATCGATGAGGTAATCCGGATCATACGCGCATCGCATACGGCGCAGATTGCCAAGGATAATCTGATGGCGCGGTTTGAACTGTCAGACGCGCAGGCACAGGCGATTGTAGATATGCGTCTCCGTGCCCTGACAGGCCTCGAGCGTGAGAAGCTGGAAGAGGAATATGCGCAGCTTATGAAGCGGATCGAAGAGCTGACGGCGATACTGGGCGATAAGAAGCTGCTGCTTGGCCTTATCCGCGGCGAACTTCTGGAGATCAGCGAGAAATTCGGAGATGACCGGAGAACGGAAATCGGCTTCGACGAATATGACATGACGACGGAGGATCTGATTCCGAAGGAGAATGTCATTATTACGATGACAAAGCTCGGATACGTCAAGCGGATGACAATGGATACGTTCAAGAGTCAGCATCGCGGCGGAAAGGGTATACGCGGCATGCAGACGATCGACGGCGATTATATCAAAGAGCTTTTCATGACGACGACACACCATTATATCCTGTTCTTTACGAACCAGGGGCGTGTCTACAGACTGAAGACGTATGAGATTCCGGAGGCCGGAAGGAACGCGCGCGGCACGGCAGTCATAAACCTGCTTCAGCTGCAGCCGGACGAGAAGATTACAGCGGTAATCCCGATTCACGAATACAAGAGCGGACGCTATCTGATTATGGCGACAAAGAAGGGACTTGTCAAGAAAACGCCGCATGAAGAGTATTCCAATGTACGCAAGACAGGACTTACGGCCATTCTGCTTCGTGACGGCGACGAGCTGATCGAGGTCAAATGGACCGATGGTACGAATGACATCATTATGGCAACGAAATACGGCCAGTGCATCCGGTTCCATGAGACAGACGTCCGCAGTACGGGCAGGAAAACGATGGGTGTCCGCGGCATGAACCTGGAAGACAATGATGAAGTAATCGGCATGCAGATGACGTCGCAGGGCGAGTACCTGCTGATTGTATCCGAGAACGGCATGGGCAAGCGTACGCTGATGTCGAAGTTCTCGCCTCAGAACCGCGGCGGCAAGGGCGTGAAGTGCTATAAGATCAACAGTAAGACAGGTGATGTGGTCGGTGTCAAGGCAGTCAGTGAAGAGAATGAAATTCTGATCATCAACACGGCCGGCATTGTGATCCGTATCGAGTGCAAGGATATCTCCGTGCTGGAGAGAATTACATCCGGCGTGAAACTCATTAATCTGCCGGACGATGATATCGTGGCAAGTGTAGGCAAGGTCCGTGAGAATGAAAATTCCGAAGAACGCAGTGATGATGAGATGACAGAGAAGGGACTGGCAGACGAAGTCCTGGGTGTTTCCGACGAGGATGACGAGGAAGAAGACACCGCGGAAGACGGTGCGGAAAGCGGTACGGAAGACAGCGCAGACGGCGGTGAAACTGACAGCCGGCAGTAACGGATAAGATAACGGAAAATTATTTTTTGCGGAAATAATCGCAGGCTAAGAAATCCATGAGCAGTTCCTTTGACTGTTCACGGATTTCTTTTTCGTCCGCGTGCTCCAGACGGCTTGTGTGGATATATCCCCATAGGCCGTTGCAGAGAAAGCTGGTCGTTCTTTTTACGGAATGCTTCGGCTGAAGCTTTTTGCCGTAAAGAAGCGTAAGATGCTCGATGCTTCGCATGATATACCAGTAAAAGGAAAAATAAAGGTACGGGCTTTCCTCAGACTGGGTATGCTGCAGAAAATCAAAATAGTCGAAATATATGTCGATGATAACCTCGAGCAGGTTGCAGTAGCCGGTGACGGGATCATCGTCCGGATTGCTGCTTTGCTGGAGCTTATTCAGCTTATCGGTGGCGATCAGAAGAATATCATGGAAAAAATCATCAACGAGCTCATATTTATCTCCGTAATACGTATAAAACGTGATTCGGCTGACATTTGCCTCCTTACAGAGCTCGGTTACCGTTATAACCTCAAAGGGTGAACGGGACAGGAGTCCGGTCAGCGCGTCCTTAAGGCTTTTCTTTGTTTTCTGAATCCTGCGGTCTTCCATATTTTAACACTTACCTCCATTTGTAAAAGTAACTTACAAATTCAAAAGAGTTGTTATTGCAACTTTTCTATCTGAAGATATCATACTAAGTGTATAAATATCTGTCAATAGAGAGGTGAGCGCATCATGAAGATAGTTTTTATTACACCGGCACCGTTTTTAAGGAGAATGCCCGCCTATCGCTTTGCCGGCAGCTTTTACGGCCAGTCAAATTCCATAACAGGACCGCTGATTCTGGGTGGTATTCTGAAACGAGCCGGTCATACGGCAGAGGTTTACGAAGAACTGAATGCGAAGGTTGATCTCGACAAACTGATTCCCGGCACGGATGTTTTCTGCTTCTGCGTTATGACATCCAATGCGATGCGGGGTTACGAGCTGGCTGACGAGGTCCGCAGAAAGTGCAGCGCGCGTGTTCTGATCGGAGGGATCCATGCCACGGCTCTGCCTGAGGAAGCGCTGAAGCACGCGGATCAGGTGATTACAGGCGAAGGTGAGAAAGTAATAATCGATGTTGTGGAAGGAAGGCTGACAGACAGGATTGTTGCGGGAATTCCATCTGAAAATCTGGACGAAGTGCCTTTTCCGGACTATTCCATTCTGAAGACACCATGTAAAAGCGCCAATGTCATGTCGACAAGAGGCTGCCCATACAGCTGTACGTTCTGCACAACGTCACGTATGTTCCGGCCGTACCGTGAGCGGAGCGTAGAAAATGTAATCGACGAAATCCGCATGTATAAAAAGATGGGTTTCCGGTACATGAATTTTGAAGACGATAATTTTACCGCGGACAAAGAAAGGGCAAAAGAAATCTGCCGGCGGATGATCGCGGAGCATCTTCAGTTCAAAGAAACGTTCTTTTTCGGAAGAACCGATATGGCAAATGATGAGGAGCTGCTGGATCTTCTTCAGAAAGCGCACTTAACAAGAGTGCTGATCGGCATTGAATCGCTGAACCAGTCCGCGCTGGATTCCATTCATAAATGCCAGAGCGTAAAGGACATACAGCGGGCGGCCGCCGCTTGCAAACGACATAAGATACGGCTGATTGCCAGTATCGTTCTGGGCATTGACGATGACAGCTGCAAGGATATCCGCCGTTCCATCGCTTTTGCGAAAAAAATCGACGCTTATGAGCTTCAGCCTGCGATCCTGACGCCATTTCCCGGAACGCCGGTCTATGATAAGTACATTTCCGAAAAGCGATTGCTGGACGTTTCCTGGACGGCGTTCGATATGACGAATGTGACGTTTCAGCCGTATCATATGTCACCATGGAAGCTGCAGGAAGAGTTTTACAAAGCAGTCGACTATTTTTATGATTTCAGGTCATCATTCCGGATACAGAAAATCTTCGGACTGGAATACGGCATCCGCAGACGCGGATTATCGGTTCTTACACGGATGGGTACGGCAGGCGCGCGGTTTGCCGCAAACTGTGTAAAGGGAAGTCCGTATTACAAATTAAAGCATACGGCATGGAAAAAGCCTTGTCAGGAAGCATCATGATTTCGGTCATGATGCTTTTCTTTTATATTGACTGTCAGCAGACGCAGACGATATAATGGATTCGTTGAAAAGGAGAATGCATATGCGTACGGTTCATTCAGACGAAATTACCAGGAATATAAAAGAAATGTGCATAGAGGCCAATTACCGGCTGCCCCCCGATATGGTGAAAGCTATTGACAATGGCAGGGCAGACGAGAAATCCCCGCTTGGCCGGCAGATTTTAGGCTCTCTTGAAGAAAACCTGAAAACGGCTTGGGATGAGCAGATACCGATCTGCCAGGACACAGGCATGGCGGTTGTTTTTCTGGAAATCGGCCAGGATGTCCATATTGAGGGAGGTTTTCTGGAGGATGCTGTCAACGAAGGAGTCCGCCAGGGCTATGCGGAAGGATATCTGCGCAAATCGGTCGTGCGTGACCCGATTCTGCGGGAAAATACGAAAGACAACACGCCGGCGGTTATCCACGAGAAGATTGTAAAAGGCGACAGAATCCGCATCACAGTTGCGCCGAAGGGGTTCGGCAGTGAGAATATGAGCAGGGTCTTTATGCTGAAGCCTGCAGATAGTCTCGACGGTGTCCGTAAGGCTGTTCTGGAAGCAGTCTGTGACGCAGGCCCTAACGCGTGTCCTCCGGTCGTTGTCGGAGTAGGCATCGGCGGTACATTCGAAAAATGCGCGTCTATGGCGAAGGAAGCACTGCTTCGGGAAGCGGGAAGCCATTCGGATATCCCGTATGTGAAAGAACTGGAAGAAGAGCTTCTGGATGAAATCAATAAGAGCGGAATCGGTCCGGCCGGTCTTGGCGGCACGGTTACGGCACTTGCTGTCAATATCAATACATATCCGACGCATATCGCCGGTCTGCCGGTAGGTGTCAACATCTGCTGCCACGTCAACCGTCACGCGGTACGCGTACTGTAAACGTTTGGGGGAATCAGGATGAAGAATAAAATAAACCTGCCTGCGTCAGACGAGGAGCTTAAGTCTCTGAAAGCAGGCGACTATGTTTATCTTACCGGTACGGTATATACGGCCCGTGATGCCGCACATGCCCGGATGAAGGAAGCAGTTGACCGCGGTGAAGAGCTTCCGTTTCCGATAAAAGGCAGCACGGTTTATTATATGGGTCCGACACCGGCGCGGGAGGGCCGTGTGATCGGTTCAGCGGGCCCGACAACGGCAAGCCGGATGGACCGGTATACACCGCGTCTTCTCGACCTGGGCCTCAAGGTCATGATCGGGAAGGGACGCCGTTCAAAAGAAGTCGTGGAAGCGGCTGTACGCAATGGAGCCGTTTATTTTGCCGCTGTCGGCGGTGCCGGCGCGCTGCTTTCCAAATGTATTGTGAAGGCAGATGTCATTGCGTACGAAGATCTGGGAACAGAAGCGGTCCGGAAGCTGCAGATAAAAGATTTTCCGGCGATTGTCGTGCTGGATACGGAAGGCCGCAATTTGTATGACTCAGCCAGAGAAGCGTATTGTACATCTGACAGATAAGGACGAACCATGGCTGCACTTTATATCGCGGATACAGCCGGACTTCGAAATCCGGCCGTGTACAGGAGCAGAATCGCATCTCTGCCGGACTGGAAGCTAAAAGAGCTTGAGCGGTACAAATATCAGGATGACAAAGCGAGAGGAGCAGGTGCCTATCTGCTCCTTCAGGATGTATGGAAAAAATCAGGCCATAACGAGTTATTACATATTAAAAAGGGAACCTTTGGAAAACCATATATAGTAGATGACCCGTCCTTCCACTACAACATCTCCCATTCCGGACGATACGCGGTCCTTGGCACAGCCGGTTCGGAAATCGGCGTGGACATTGAAGAGGTGCGCGATATTCATAAGAATCTGGCAGAACGTTACTTTTCTGATGAAGAGCGGAAGCGGATCTATGACGCGGAGGAACCGGAGCTGGAATTTTACCGGATCTGGACAATGCGGGAAAGCTATATCAAACGGACGGGCGGGGGACTGTCCGTTGACTTTCGGTCTTTTTCTATCTCGTATGGGGAAGGAACCGTGCTGAAGGCCGGCGGAGAAGCAGTCCCGAATTATTTTTATGAAGTGGATTCAATCCCCGGATATGCGGCTGCAGTGTGCCTTGAGGCGGAAGAAAACGTCGATTTTATTCCGGTATCGCTGCTTTGACAATGCAAAAAGGTGCTCCGCTAATTGAAAAACATATGTATTTAGCCGTTGACAAAGCCCTTTTGATACAGTATAATAACATTTGCGCTGAGCGCAGAAAAGTATATCGATAGTAATGGATCAGACCTTGGAGAAGTACTCAAGTTGGCTGAAGAGGCGCCCCTGCTAAGGGTGTAGGTCGGGGAACCGGCGCGAGGGTTCAAATCCCTCCTTCTCCGTATCTCTTATTATTAATTGAATTCCTAAGAATCCGGTTTTTTATTGACAAGGGATAGATACAGGTGGTATACTATTAAACACTTGCGAAACATCTGCAAGTGTGGTTTTTTTCACTTCAGAACCTTGATAATTAAACAGCAGAATTAACACAATACCCGAAGTTCTTAAAGAGAAATTTTGAACGAAGAAGTACAACCAAGTAATAGAACGGAAAGATTAGCCAAGAGTTGATC
>Ga0163159_1001659_pt1 | contig 20703 bp, 23 predicted proteins | sample BioMet9_FD_108702 | JGI IMG/M metagenome (GOLD analysis project Ga0163159, IMG submission 108702) | Microbial communities from bioreactor (seeded with sewage sludge) at Lawrence Berkeley National Lab, California, USA - Biofuel... | ecosystem: Engineered > Bioreactor > Anaerobic > Unclassified ... | reverse complement strand
GACCACAGTAATGACCATCAGAGCCAGCGACGACAGTATTTTACCGGACCAGACCTTGTCAAAAAGGCCGAGTTTCTTGTCGATGTTGCGCGAAAGCGCCCAGCCGCCGTAAACGCTGGCGCAGGTAAAAGCCGTGGCTGTGGCCGCGGCCAGTCCTGCATAAGAGAATTTGGGCATCAATATCAGACTGGCGCAAAGGTTGACGCTGACCGTCACAATGGTCACAGTCACGGCAGCTTTCGGCATTCTTCTGGCGTACATGGCCCTCAATATCACCGTGCTGCTCGCCATGCCTGGCAGCCCTAGACCGTACAGAGCCAGGGCTGTAGCCGTAGCATGCCAGGCCCATTCCGAGAAGGCTCCGTGGTAGAACAGCAGATGCACGACTTCGCTGGAAACAAAGAAAAGGCAGACTGCCACCGGCAGCACCACAAATAGGTCGAAACGCAGGGCGTCGCGGATAAAATCGCGGAAACCGGTCGTGTCGTTCACATCCTGTCGCGAGAGCATCGGAAGGACCGCCTGAGAAATGGCGATGACAAACAGGCCAAGCGGCAGCTGCAAGACGCGGTCGGCATAGTTGAGCACGGAAATGGACCCGCCTTCGAGAAACGAACCCAGCATCCTGCTGATGATCGGATTGACCTGATTAAGCGAGAGACCTGCCGCGTATGGGAAGAACAGCGTCATCATGTTGCGGAGTTCCGCGTTGTCGCGACGTGGCCGCGCAGGAGACAGAGGTACGTCCATGCGCCCGCACCAGTACCACTGCAGCAGCATCTGGCAGATGCCGCCGATGAGCACCGCGACGGCCAGATTCCAGATCGTCAGATGCTTCATAGTGAGGAGCAGGAAAAGTATGTATGCGCAGTTGCTGAAAGCCGGAGCAACGGCGGGAATAAAGAAACTGCCCATGCTGTTCAGCACTCCCATGGCAAGAGCGCCGATGGATATGAAAAGCAGGAACGGGAACATCACGCGCGTAAGCGAGATGGCCAGGGCGCGCTGTTCCGCGATAAAGCCGGGAGCGATCACACGCACCAGCAAGGGAGCAAAGATGATGCCTGCCACAACGACGAAGCCACAGCCGCAAATAATAACTGTCAGAGCTTCTTTGGCGAGCTCGCGGGCCTTTCCCTTGCCGCTGCCGGACAATGTTTTGGAAAAAACCGGCACGAAGGAGGCTGACAGAGCGCCTTCGGCCAGCAGCTGCCTGGCCAGATTGGCCAGTGTATAGGCGACATAAAAAGCGTCCAGCTGGCGGGTAGCGCCAAAAAGAGCCGCCGTCAGCATTTCCCGCACAAGCCCGAGGACACGGCTGGCAAACGTGCCGACCATCATCCTCATCGCATGGCGCACCATGCCAGACAGGTTGTCGCCGTTTTTAGAAGTCATATGTGTCTCACTTGTGCCAGGAGAAACCTTCGCCCAGGTAGAACTTCTTAGCCATTTCGTTTTTGGCGATATCGGACGGCAGACCTTCCAGGAAGACTTTGCCCTCGTGGATCAAGTATGCTCTGTCCGTAATTGACAAGGTCTCTCTCACATTGTGATCGGTGAGCAGGATGCCGTAGCCCTTCGCCTTAAGGTCGCGGATGATAGCCTGCAGATCGGCCACCGCGATTGGATCGATGCCGCTGAACGGCTCATCGAGCAGGATGAAGGAAGGCTCCAGCGCCAGACAGCGGGCGATCTCCACACGCCTGCGTTCTCCGCCGGAAAGAGAGACGCCGGAGATGTCCTGCAGGTGCGCCAGACCGTAATCGTTGAGCAGTTTCTCGACCCTCTGCCGTCGTTCTTCTTCCGGTACGCCGGATTCCTCCAGGACCAGTTCCAGGTTCTGACGCACCGAGAGATTCCTGAACACGGACGCCTCCTGAGGCAGGTATCCGACTCCGGCGCGCGCGCGTTCGAACATCGGCAGCGACGTAAGATCGCGTTCTCCGACATACACGCGGCCGGCCTCAGGCCAAATACGCCCCACTATCATATAAAAGGTAGTGCTTTTGCCGGCTCCGTTGGGTCCGAGCAGTCCGACTATCTCGCCTTTGTGTATCTCCAGCGACACGTCGTCAACTACGCGGCGCTTGGAGAACGACTTGATGAGATGTTCGGTCTTGAGGGTAATATCGCTGCCTGCCTGCATTACTGAGCTCCGGTCTTCTTTTTCGAAGACTTTTTCTTTGCCGCAGCGCTTTGATCCTTATTTTTGCCCTTATCTTCCATTATGACAGTTATGCGTGAATTGCCAATCGCATCGATGTTCTTTGTATCCTCGTGCATCACCAGGCTGTCAGCGGCAACAGTCTTGCCGTCGCTGCGCACTGCCTTTGCGTTGCCGGAAACCACCACGGTGCCGCGCGCTTTTGAATAAACAGCAGTATTGCCTGTCACAACTGTCTTTAGCCCGTTCTTGTCGAGATATTCCATTACAACATTATCCTTGGCGACAGCCTCCTGCACGATGTTGTCGCGCATAGTTCCGTCGACTGTTCTGGCAGACATCGCCGTTTTCTGTTTCCTGTCCTCGTAGCGGATCACGTTGCGGCCCCAGAATTTATCGCCGCTGCGTCCAGCTTCGTCAGCCTTCAAGACCTTGTCCTCCATCAGCGCGTCCACTTGCCCGCGGGCCAGGTAATCATCGGTGCCCAGTTCCCACTGGACATAGTCCGCGTTAAGATAATCGCCGGCGTTGCGCGTGATGCGAACCTTGCCGAAAGCCTCGGCGTTGCCGTCGCTTTTCGCGACGCTGCTTTTGGTCAGCTTCAGTTTGTCTGCGTATTTGATCTCAACTTTATTCTGAGGAAACGAACCTTTGACGTTACCGAGCAGCGTATATTCCTCTTTATCCGTATCGCCTTCGGCATTGTCGCCGCTCAGCGTGGCTCCGTCTCTTTTGATCACGACTCCGCCGGTCGCGGAGATATTTTTGTTATTCGTATTGTAGTGTATAGTCTCTGCCGTCAAAGTGCTTTCTGACGCGGCGTTCAGCGCAGCCGGCAGCCAAAGAGCGCCTGCCAGAGCGGCTAACGCGGCGGCTATCAATATTTTCTTCTGTTTCATCGGACAACCCCATTCCGGACAATATTAAACTGCGTGGAGAGATCACTCAGCACGGGACTATTGTACCCTAAAATCCGCGCGGCACAACAGCGCGGTTATTTTACGCCTTTCTTGGCTCTGTCATTGATGGATAGAAAAATGTTATGCAAAAAAACGAAATAATCCTGCCCAGGAGACGGAGGCGACAAAGTTAGACGGTCGCCGTAATTTATCGCTACGGCCCTTATCTGCGGCGGCGTCCAGACATCCAGAAGGATCAGCCACTTGCGTCTGACAGCTTCATCGCAAGCAGCCCTGAGCGCTTTCGAATCGCCGTTCAGCCAGCTTTTCCAGACTGGATCAGGAGGACGCACTGTGCTGCGTACCGCGGAACGGACCCAATATCCTTCGGCGCCTGTGAGGTCGAGTATTTTGAGGTTGGTAATCAGATAAGTGCCGATCTCCTGCGTACTCTCAATGCGGGACTGAAACTCAGCCAGCCTGCGCTGATAAAAGGCGTAGCGCTTGGGATCCGCAGAAGAGACGGCTTTCATAATATTCTGGGCTATGAACGGCAGCGTGGCTGGGTCAAAAAAGCCGCGGACAAATTCCAGCTCCGTCATCGGCATCGTATTGTAAAGCATGCGCAGGTTTTTGCTGTTTTTAGAGATGCGGAAACGGGCCGCGTCCTTAGCGTCAAGCGCTATTACAAACTCGGAAGCCCTGGGACGCCCAACCGCGGAAGAGGAACCGGAGGCGTTCCACACGGCCAGAGGTCTGACGACGCCCTTGTCACCTACGATGAATTCCGCAATGAAACTCACCCAAGGCGATGTAACGGCAAAGTCAGCAGCAAAAACGGGCGCGGCAATGCCGAGGAGGCAGAAGAAAAGTGCCGCCGAAATGCAGATCTCAGCAATGAAACTGCGTCTCAGCGGCGTCAGTTTCATTTTTTATCAGGTCTGCTGCCAGGTTTGACCAGAGGCAGCCCTTCTTTGCAAAGCGGACATTTATCAGGCTCATAAATCGGGAAACTGAGTTTCCAGAGCGATGAAAGTTTCATGTCGGAACCGGACTCAGCGGTGCGCCTGTCGACTATAGAACCCCAGGAGACCCACTCTGCTCCTCCGCCGGCGAGAATGGCAGCCGTTTCATGCGAAGATTTGCCTGTGGTTACGACGTCTTCCACGAGCGCAAAACGTTTTTGCCCCGGATGAGGGAAACGACGCAGACGCATCTCTCCGTCCTGTCGCTCGCAGAAGATGAACGGAATATCCAGAGCGCGCGCGACTTCATGTCCAATGATCAGACCGCCGAGCGCCGGCGAGAGAATAAACTCAGGCTTTGAGGGCGCTAATAGCTCCGCGAGCTTGCCGCCGGCGTAGGCCGCAAACTTGGGAAAGCGCAGCAGCAGCGCGCACTGAAGATAGTGGGCGCTGTGGAAGCCGGACGTAAGTTTGAAGTGGCCCTCAAGGTGAGCGCCGCTCTCTTTCATCATTTCCTGTATTCTTTTCGCTGTTTCGTCACATCCGCAGGAACAAGCCATCAATATTCCACCTCCGAAAGTCTTCTTATTATATCCTTTGCCGCGAAAATTGGGTCCGCCGCTTCAAGTATTGGACGCCCGACCACGATATATCCAGCGCCGTTTTTGGCGGCGTCCTCAGCCGTGGCAACGCGCGTCTGGTCTTCGGTGCTGACCTTGGCAGCCCTGATGCCCGGCACCACTCTCACTAATTTGGCCGCTTTGCCTTTAAGCAGCTGCAAGTCGAGCGGCGAACAGACGATGCCGTCCATGCCTGCTTTTTCCGCCGTCTCCGCACGTCCCAGCAGCGCCGCGTTCATATCGCAGCCAGGGTGCACGTCGCTCCAGAGTTCGCCGCCCAGGCTGGTAAGAACAGTAATGCCAAGCAGCTTCATCTTGCTGCCGGTCTTGTCCCTCATTGCCACTGAACGCGACATCATCTCATAACCACCGCTGGTATGCAGCGTAAGCGCCCACAGCCCCAGCTCCGACAAAGGTTCGACGGCAGAGGCTACAGTGTTGGGGATATCGTGCAGCTTAAGGTCGAGAAAGACATTGTAGCCCCTGTCGATGATGCTCCTGACAAATTTGGTTCCTCCCAGCGCATAGAGCCTGGGCCCGATTTTTACATAGGAAGTGGCGCGGTCGAGCCTTTCAAGAAAAGCGGCCGCTTCGTCCGTCGTTTTAACGTCAAGGGCCAAAATCAGCCCGCACTGTTTATCGTTCATGCAATGACCTCCAGCCGATATTTTAAAAGCGTTCGGCCTCGTCTAGCCGACGAAACCGGACGCTTTTATATTAACAAACTGCGTTTTTAACGCAAGGCTTTATATTTCTTCTTCGTCTTCCCAGATCTTTTTGCCTTCAAGATAGGTGGCTACCGGCCACGAAGTGAGGGCAATGCCCTCCCAGGGGCAGCAGCGCGCTTTGCTCTTCCAGCTGTTGCAATCCACGATCCTCGTGCGTTCCTCGTCGATCACCGTCAGGTCGGCCGCAGCGCCTTCCGCGATTACGCCGAGACCCTGCCATTTTTCCGGCAACAGCGCGGCCGGGGCGCTCGTCATCTTCCTGAGGATGAGTTCGAGCGGGACCTCCGGATACTGCTTGTTTCTGAAATCCATCAGCACTGCCGCCGCGCAGTCCAGGGAGGCGATGCCGAAAGGCGCTTCCTGGAAAGGCTCGTCCTTCTCGTCCATATGCCAGGGAGCGTGGTCCGTTACGATCGCGTCGATGGTCCCGTCCTGCAGTCCGGCCCAGAGAGCGTCCTGGTCCTCTTTGCTCCTGAGCGGCGGGTTGACCTTGTAGCGTGAGTTGTAGCCGCTGTTGATGACGGCGTTCTCGTTAAGGGTCAGGTGGTGGAAGGTCGTATCGCAGGTCACATCCAGCCCCTCTTTTTTCGCGTTGCGGATGAAGGTGAGGGCGCCGGCGCTGCTGATGTGGGTAAAGTGGATGCGTCCCTTGGTCTCGCGGGCCAGCGCGATGCCGCGGGCCACGTCGATCTCCTCGGAAGCGGCCGGAATACCCTTGAGTCCGCTCAGCGCGCTCACACGTCCCTCGTGGACCTGGCCGCCCTGGAAGAGGCTGATCTCCTCCGGATGCTCCATGATGCGGGGCTGGTCCTTGCCCGTATAGAGCAGCGCGAGGCGCATAAGCTGGCTGGTGGCGATGGGAGCTCCGTCGTCGGTGAAGAAGACGGCGCCGGCTTCCGCCATTTTCAGCAGCTCCGCCATCTCCACGCCTTTGCGCTCCTTGCTCACGCAGCCTGCCGGCAGCACTCTCGCCCCGCCTGCAGCGGCGCCCTTGCTCAGCACATAGCCGACCAGAGCTGCGTCGGAAATAGCCGGTTTGGTGTTGGGCATTGCCACGACGGTCGTAAAGCCGCCGGCGGCCGCAGCCCTGGCGCCGCTTGTAATGTCTTCGTTCCACTCAAGCCCCGGATCTCTGAAATGGGCGTGCAGGTCGATGAAGCCAGGCGTCAGCAGTTTGCCGCCGCCGTCCACGACCTCGGCGCCACTGTCCTCAAGACCTGTGCTAAGCTTGGTTATCTTGCCATTCTCGACCAGTACGCAGTCGTCGTTTACAAAGTTTTTGCCGTCAAAAATTTTAAAACCTTTAAAAAGTGTCTTTGTCATTATCTTGCGCCTCCTCCGCAGAGATAGAGAAGAGCCATGCGGATCGCTACTCCCGAACGCACCTGCTCAAGTATTACGCTCTGATGACCGTCTGCGATCTCAGACGCTATTTCGACGCCTCTGTTGATGGGACCGGGGTGCATGACCAGCGCGCCCGGCTTGGCATATGTAAGCAGCTCGGAGTCGGCTCCCCACCAACGGTGATATTCGTCCACCGAGGGGAAGAGTCCGTCCTGCTGGCGTTCCCTCTGAATGCGCAGCAGGTAGACCATGTCCGCGTCCTTCACTGCGATCTTGGGATCTTTTTCGTAACGGACGCCCAGCGCTTCAATTTCGCGCGGCATCATGGTCGGAGGTCCTGACAGCACCACATCGCAGCCCATAGTGCCAAAACCCAGCACGTCGCTGCGCGCCACGCGGCTGTGCAGCACGTCGCCGACGATGGCTATTTTCTTTCCTTCCAGCGTACCAAGGTGTTTCCAGGCCGTGTAGAGGTCCAGCAGCGCCTGAGTTGGATGCGCATGAGTGCCGTCGCCGGCGTTCAGCACGATCCCGTGCTTGAGCTTGGAGGCCAGATACTGGGGCGCGCCCACGGCCCCGTGGCGCATGACAACAATATCGGCGCCCATCGCTTCGAGCGTCCAGGCCGTGTCCCTCATCGTCTCTCCCTTGGCGGTGCTGGAACCGGAGACGGACCAGTTGACCACGTCGGCGGAGAGCATCTTTTCGGCCAGTTCGAACGAGACGCGGGTCCTGGTGGAGTTCTCAAAGAAGAGGTTCACACACATCTTGCCGCGCAGGACCGGCACCTTCTTGATCGGCCTGTCCATCACGTTCTCCATGTGTCTGGCCTGATCGAGGCAGAAGTAAAGTTCTTCTCTCGTCCAGTTGTCAAGGTCTATAACGTTTCTGTGCTTCCAGGTAAGCTGAGCAACTTCATTCGGCATCGCGCTCACAGATGACCACCTCGTCCTTTCCGTCAAGTTCTTCCACTCTGACTTCTATAACTTCGCTTTTTTTCGTAGGCACGTTCTTGCCGCAGATGTCCGCGTGAATGGGCAGTTCCCTGTGTCCGCGGTCGATTATCACGGCCAGCTGCACAATGGAAGGACGGCCGAGGTCCACCAGGGCCTCCAGCGCCGCGCGTACGGTGCGGCCCGTGTAGATCACGTCGTCAACGAGGAAAATAGCCTTGCCGGAAATATCCTCCGGCATTCTGGTGCTGTGGACCATCGGCTGCTCAAACAGCGTCGTGAGGTCGTCGCGATAGAGCGTGATATCCAGTTCGCCGCAGGGAACCTTCACATGTTCGTCGTCCTCGATCATCTTCTGGATACGGCGGGCCAGATAGACGCCCCTTCTGTGGATGCCGACCAGGATCATATTGTCGGTGCCCTTATTGTGCTCGACTATTTCACTCGCAATCCTGCGGATCACCCTGTTCAGATCCTGCGAATCCATGAGCCTTGCTTTTTCCGTAAGCTGAGCCATATCTTTTCCTCCTTCTTTGTGTTAAAAAAAATGGAACTGCCCTTAACGGGAAGTTCCATGCAAATCAAATATTTCTTCGCCGAACGCGAAGCGGAAAAGCCTGCTGTGTCTTGCAAATCCAATTACAATTCTCATGCTCCGCGCCCCTTTCAAACTCGATGTTTGAAATTATAGCGCAAAAAATCAAATTGCGCAACCGGTTGCAAAAATATTTTTCATTGACGCGCATTGCTTACGGAATTAAAATCAGCCCAAATGGTATTGGGGAGAGGTGCCGGCATGTATTTTTATTTGCCTATCCTGCTTGTGGTGGGAGCGGAGATTTTATACCACATGTCGTCAAAAGCGACGCCGAATGATATAAACCCGTTGGCGTCCATTGCCATGTCTTACATGGTTGGAATCACTGCAGCGCTCTTGATGTACTTCATAACGAGCCCGGTGAAGAACCTGGCCATTGAGTACAAACATCTCAACTGGTCCGCTTTTACGCTCGGAATTTCGATCGTATTGATGGAATTTGGATACATCATGGTTTATAAGGTAGGCTGGGACATAAACATCGCGTCTCTCATCTGCAACGCGACTCTAGCTCTGGTCCTGATCGCCATAGGCGCTCTCATTTACAAGGAAGAGCTCTCCGTCCGGCAGTTGATTGGTGTCTTTCTCTGTCTGATAGGCTTTGTGCTGATCCTTTTCAAAAAAGCTTAATTAAATTTTTTTAGCGCTTTTTCAGCAGCCTTAAACTCAGCGTCCTTGATCGTGACGCCCCAGGCCTCAGCCAGCACATCTTCTCCCAAGGTCACCTGCACCTTGAATTTTAATGCGTGGTCAGGTCCCTTGCGTTCCAAGGTCTTATAATATGGCACCCCTCGGCTTTGCGACTGCATAAGTTCCTGCAGCCGCGTCTTGGAATCCACCTCTTCGGCGGACACCTTCTTCTCCTGCCTGGCAAGGAAACGGAGCACAGCGCTTTTGGCGCAATCGTAACCGCCGTCGAGGAACACGGCGCCAAACACGGCCTCTGCCGCGTCAGCGGACATGGAATCGGTTGCCCCGCTTTTGATCAGGCTTTTGCCAAGTCTCATAAGCTGAGGCAGTTTTGCGAACTTTGCCCAGTCAGAGAGACTTTCGCCACAGACCAACTTTGAGCGCAGACGCGTCAAACGCCCCTCGTCCAGCTCTCCGTGCTCCGCGTAAAGTTTCTCAGACGTCACAAGCTCCAGCACCGCGTCGCCGAGGAATTCGAGCCTCTCGTTAAAACGTGGGGACCCCGACTCGTTTGCATAGGAGGAATGAGTCAGGGCCTCGTTTAAGAGCGCAGCGTCAGCAAACTGATAGCCGAGTTTTTTTTGCAGAGCCGCCAGCAGCGATTCGTCTGTCGCCGTATCTTTCATCTTAGCCGTAATATTTTTCCAGCGCCAGGACTGCGTTGTGTCCTCCGAAACCAAATCCGTTGACCAGAGCGCGTGAAATGTCCGCTTTGACGGCCTTGTTGGGAACCGTATTCAGGTCGCAGTCTGGGTCTTTGTCAAACTGGTTGATAGTAGGATGCACAATGCTCTTTTCTATCGCCAGGATCGTCGCGATCGTCTCCACCGCTCCTGCTGCGCCCAGCAGATGTCCTATCATGGACTTGGTGGACTGGACCAGCACCTTGGCTGCGTTTTCGCCCATCATCATCTTAATGGCCGATATCTCCATTTTGTCGCCCATCGGCGTGGAAGTTCCGTGTGTATTGATGAGCTGAACGTCTCCCGGTTGCCAGCCTGCTTTTCTGACAGCCATTTCCATGGCTCGGGCCGCGCCTTCGCCGGAAGGATCGGGCGCCGTGATGTGATGAGCGTCGCAGGACATGCCATAGCCTTTTATTTCAGCATATATATGGGCTCCGCGCCTTTTCGCATGTTCAAGCTCTTCGACGATCAGGATGCCAGCGCCCTCGCCCATGACAAAACCATCTCTGCCCGCGTCAAACGGACGCGAGGCGTGCTCAGGATCGTCGTTGCGGCGGGAAAGCGCTTTCAGCGATTCAAAACCGGCCATGGCGATGTTGGTGATCGCAGCTTCAGTTCCGCCGGAGAGCGTGATGTCAGCGTCGCCCCTCACTATGCAGTTGTAGGATTCGCCGATGCTGTTGATGGAGCTTGCACAGGCAGTTACGACCGCCATGTTTGGTCCCTTCGCCCCATAGCGAATGGCCGCGTAGGCGGCCGGCATGTTGGTGATCATCATCGGCACCGTGAACGGGCTTACGCGGTTAGGCCCCTTCTCCATCAGCACGCGGACGTTGTCTTCCAGCGTCTGCAGACCGCCGTCTCCAGTGCCTATATATGCTCCGAACATGTTTTTATCCAGAGCGTCGACGTCAAGGGACGCGTCCTTGATTGCCAGATCCGCGGCGGCAACAGTGAACTGTATCACCTTGTCGGTGCGGCGGACCTCTTTTTTATCCAGCCATTGGGTGGGGTCAAAGTCCTTTATTTCAGCCGCAATTTTGACGTCATGTTTTTCAGTGTCAAAGTGCGTTATGTAGCCAACGCCGTTTTTGCCCTCTTCGAGGGCCTTCCAGAATTCTTCCTTGCCGTTTCCAATTGGGGTAACGGCCCCAAGTCCGGTTATTACAACTCTTCTCATATTTTTCCTCCGTGCTGAAAAGAGGGGCCTTGCGGCCCCTCCAGTCCATTGCTGCATTAAGCGTCAGCGCCGAGTTTGTTCTTTACGTAGTTCAGAGCTTCGCCGACTGTGGTGAGCTTCTCCGCGTCTTCGTCAGGAATTTCGATATCGAATTCCTCTTCGATGCCCATAATGAGCTCTACAATGTCAAGCGAATCGGCTCCGAGATCCTCAACAAAGGACGCTTCCGGCTTTATCTGGGACTCCTCGACGTTGAGACGATCGACAACGATGTCCTTAAGTTTCTTCTGAATTTCTTCAAGCTTCATACAGTTCACCTCCTTTAAAGAATATACGTTATGTTTTATGCTGTTTCAAGAGGCGGCGTTAAAAAAGCCGCTGTCTGTCACATAGTCATGCCGCCGTCGACGGCGATCACCTGTCCGTGGATATAGGAGGCGTCGTCCGAGGCCAAAAAGGCCACCAGCTTGGCGACTTCCTCGGGGCGTCCCTTGCGCCCCAGCGGTATGGCGGAGGTAATGGCAGTCTGCACGTTCTCCGGCAGTCCGGCTGTCATATCCGTGTCAATGCAGCCGGGCGCAACGGCGTTGACTGTGATGCCGCGCGAACCAACTTCTCTCGCAAGGCTTTTGATGAAACCGGTCATACCCGCCTTGGCGGCCGAATAATTGCACTGGCCAGCGTTACCGATAAGCGCCGTGACCGAACTGATGGCGATTATACGGCCCGCGCGGGCTTTGAGCATCGGCCGAAGTGCTTCCTTTGCACAGTAAAAAAGCGAGTTGAGGTCGGCCGCAATCACATCGTTCCACTCTTCGTCCTTCATTCTGATAAGCAGATTGTCGCGCGCCAAACCGGCGTTGCAGACCAGTATTCCAACCGGACCCAGTTTTTCCGCTACAGAGGCAAAGAGAGATTTAACTTCCTCCTGAGAGGAGACGTCGGCTTTGACCGCCACAGCTTTTCCTCCGGCTGCTTCGATCTCTGCTGCCAGAGCCTGCGCCGCTTCGGCAGAATGGTTGTAATTGACCGCCACCTGGCAGCCTCCCGCTGCCAGCGCAAGCGCCACAGCCCTGCCGATCCCACGTCCTGCGCCGGTCACAAGAGCGATTTTCGTTTCCGCCATCACGCTTCACCTCTAAGGAATTTAACCGCAAGCGCCAGACCTTCCTTGTCCGAAACGGGATAAGGACGCTTGCCGTTGCAGATTTTTCTCACCAACCCGGAAAGCACGCTGCCGGGCCCCATCTCTATATAGCCGTCGGTGCCGTAGGCTTCCATCGCAAGCACGCTCTGAGACCAGAGGACCGGCGAGAATGTCTGGCGGTAGAGAGCCTCTTTGAGCTCGTCTACGTTTTTTATAAGTTTTGCCGAAGCGTTTGCTGCGATCGGACACTCTGGCTCATGCCACTCTATTTTTGCGAAGGCATCCTTCAATTCCTCGCCGACAGGCCTCATAAGCTTGCAGTGGAAGGGAGCGCTCACTCTCAGCGGCACTACTTTGGCGCCTGCCGCAGTGAGTATCGCAGAGGCTCTTTCGACTGCCGACGCATGGCCGGACACAACGATCTGCGCAGGCGCATTAACATTCGCAGCTTCGCATACTTCGCCTTTAGCCGCCTCGTCACAGGCCGCGCTGACCTCGTCAAGCCCCTTGCCTACAATGGCCGCCATAGAGCCGATCCCGAGCGGGACTGCATCCTGCATGAGCCTGCCGCGCAAATGCACGAGCCTGACTCCGTCCGCAAGGGAAACAGCGCCGGTCGCCACAAGGGCAGTATATTCTCCCAAACTGTGGCCGGCCACGCAGACTGGCTTAAGTTTAGCGCCAAATTCAGCTTCTACCGCGCGAAACGCGGCAATGCTGGCCGTAAGAATCGCAGGCTGCGTTATCTCAGTCTTCGTAAGGTCTGCCTGAGTGCCGTTGAAGATTATATCCGAGAGCGAAAATCCAAGCGCCTCGTCCGCTTCTTCAAAAGCACGCCTAGACGCGTCGTATTCATCGTAAAAATCCTTGCACATGCCGGGACGCTGGGCGCCCTGGCCAGGAAATATCAGCGCGTATCTCACTGTGAGAACCTCCGCATCGATTCGGCGCATTTCTCAGCGCCGGTAATAATGTCCCTGATAATATCGGCAGCCGGCTCGATAGCTTTTACCAGCCCGGCCGACTGACCGGCCATCATGGACCCCATCTCGGCGTCGCCCTCAACTACCGCCAGCCTCAGTTTGCCGGAACCAAAATTTTCGATCTCTTCGGACGAAGCGCCTTTTTTTTCAAGCTCTTCAAACTGCTTTATGAATTTATTTCTCAGAGCCCTGACCGGATGTCCGATGCTGCGGCCTGTTACCGCTGTGGCTCTGTCGTTGGCTTTGATTATTTTTTGCTTATAATTTATGTGGACGTTGCATTCGGACGCACAGACAAAACGCGTACCGATCTGCACCCCCTCGGCGCCAAGCGCGAAGACGGCGGCCATTCCGCGTCCGTCGGCGATGCCGCCTGCCGCTATGACCGGTATTGACACGCAGTCAGCCACCTGCGGCACCAGGTTGATCGTCGTCGTTTCTCCGATATGTCCGCCGGACTCCATGCCCTCGGCTACAACCGCATCGGCGCCCTGTTTTTCGGCGCGCTCGGCAAGAGCGCAGGAGGCGATGACCGGAATTACCACTGTTCCCAGCGGCTTCAGCCTCTCAATAACTTTCCCTGGCGTCCCTGCTCCGGTCGTCACAACGGCTATGTGATATTTGGCGGCGATTTCGATAGCGTCGTTCGCCGTCGAAGACATCAGCATGATATTGAGCCCAAACGGTTTATTAGTCAGTTTCTGCGCCTTGAGCACCTGCTTTTCCAGCAGTTCGGGCGGCATGTTCGCCGCCGCAATAATGCCAAGTCCGCCGGCGTTGCTGACTGCAGCGGCCAAATCAGCGTCCGCCACCCAGGCCATGCCTCCCTGGATGATGGGGTATTGCGTTTTTAAAAGTTTTGTAACTCTGTTATTCTCAAACATACTGCTATTCTCCCCAAATTATTTATAATTCCTCTGTTCCATTCGCATACTTTGCTATCTCTTCCTTGATCCGTTCTACGCCTTTGTTCTCGGCAAAGTTCACCGCGCTGATAATCGCGTAGGAGATGGCGCTGCGTTTAGAACGGCCGTGCACTTTTACAACGGTCCCGTTGACTCCGAGCACAGGAGAACCGCCGACCTTTTCCCAGTCAAATCTGCCAAGCACGCGTTTCATCGCCGGATACATAAAGAAAAGCCCGATCTTTGGCAGCATGTGGTTTGTATATTCCTGTTTAAACTGGGTGCTGAGAAGTTCTCCCAACCCCTCGCCAAATTTTACCACGATGTTGCCCGTGAAGCCGTCGCTGACTATAACGTCGCAAACGCCGTTGGGAATATCGTTGGCTTCCACGTAACCCTGAAAATTGATGCCGCTCTTTTCAATCAGTTCACGGGCTGCGATGATGACCTCGTCGCCCTTGATGATTTCGGAACCCATATTAAGAAGCCTTACGGTAGGATGCTCGACGCCGCGGAACAGTTTCATATAAATCGAACCCATCAGAGCAAACTGGAAAAGATTCACGGGTTTACAGCGTACAGTGCCGCCTACGTCCATCAGCAGACTGGGTTTGTTAAGCACCGGGAGCACTGCGCCGAGGCCGGGCCTGTCGATGCCTGGGATGCGGCCCAGCAAAAGGACGCCGCCTGCCACAATGGCGCCAGTGCTGCCCGCAGAGACAACGCCATCCGCCTCTCCGGAGCGAACCATATCGAAAGCCACGACCATGCTCGAATTTTTCTTCCTGCGGATGGAAAGAGACGGCGAATCGTCGCCGCTGATGACCTCATCTGTATGGACTATCTTGATCCTTGCGCGAACGTTCTCTTCGGCGCCGTCTACGATGGGCTTTATCTTCGCACTGTCTCCGACGAGCGCCACAGACATGTGCGGCTTCTCTCGGCACGCCATAATGGCGCCTTGACAGGGTTCGAGCGGCGCGTAATCGCCGCCCATTGCATCAACTGCAATAAGCATTATTCCGCCTCCAATGTTCCTTCGCCGCTCGGATTTTTCGCCGCAACGACGAAGCGGCCGACGAAGATTTCTCTGTCGTCGACTCTTGCGTGGACACTGACAACATATTTGTCTGCCTTATGCGTGCCGACTTTGGAACGGGCGATTATTTTCTCGCCCACATAAGCCGGCTGCCGGTAGCGTAAACGGGCTGCGCCTACGACCACCATTTCAGCGTCGATCGTGGCGATGGCCAGAGTGGCGGCCTGAGCGTATATATAATAGTCGCTGACCAGATTCGTGTGCCTGAACGCCATTTCGTCGCTGGTTGCCAGCATTGACAGAGCCCATTTGTTAGGCTCAAGTTCCAGCAGTTCGCCGGAAACTTCTTCGGACTTCATCGATTTCAGCTTGCTGGTCGCGTGCTCCGCCATCGACCTCATGCGTTCGCGCAGTTCCGGGATAGACAAAAGCCCCCTGTCAAGACGAACGGTGCTGAGGCTTACTCCAAGCGCCCCGGCAATTTCGCCGTCGGTCATCAGAGGGTTTGTTTCGATGAGCTTTATGAGTTTCATATGACGCTGCTGCTTGATTTCAGAACGCATCCTGTCTCTCCGCTCAAAGTATTTAGCACCTAGTCTTAACACCAGACAAGATATTATACTCTCAGAATTTTGTCAAGGGCGATTCGCCGCAAGTCAACGGTACAGCCGCGCACCAGGCTGAAATTAACACATACGCAATTCTGTTTAAACGGAAACAGCCAGCTGATTTTCTGCATGAAAAAACGGAGCCTCCATGTACAGAAGCTCCGTCGTTCTTAGCGAAGAAACGAAACTAGCCTTTCTTCTCTTCCTTCTCGTCCGCGATCTTTACGACCTGACGTCCTTTATAGTAACCGCATGCCGGGCATGCATGGTACGTCTCGATCATTTCTCCGCAATGCGGGCAGGCGGTAAGACTTGGACCTGTCAGGGAGCCGAGCCACTGCGATTTGCGGTTATGCGTGCGGGAGTGGGATATTCTCCTCTTTGGAGTAGCCATTCTTGTTTCCCTCCTTAAATCTTCAGGCAGTATTTTTTTGCCTGTGCAATTTTAGCACTAATTTGTTTTTTTTGCAGTTATTTTTCCAGATTCTTCTGGGAAAACGACCGCAGTACTTCAAACCTTGGATCTCCGCCCGAGACCTTGCATGAACACTGCGATTTGTTGAGGTTCGTACCGCAGACAGGACAGAGTCCTTTGCAATCTTCTGAGCAGAGCACCACCGACGGCAGCGACGTAAGCAGGACTTCCCAGACCAAAGGTCCCAGAGCGATCTCGTCCTCCCAGGAATCAAGAAGGATCACATCCTCTTCTCCATCCTGCTGTGCTTCGTCCTTTTCATGCGGCTCGTCGGGCCGTAATGAGAAAAGATACCTCAAATTGCCGTTTATTGCAACCCCCGCCGGTTCAAGACATCTTGAACATGGCACGGAAGCCGCCCCGCTCACGCTGATATCGGTCAGCACCCGGCCCTCGGAGCGGCAGGCCTCGACCTTCACTTTCAGAGGGGATGCAAAGGTGTATAACTGCGACCAGTAGCTCACGGGCTTGTCCAGCTTCAGCTCAAACTCGTCCTCGTAAGGCTCTCCGTCTTTTGGAACGGCGGGAAGGACAAGATTGCGCTTCCAGTATGAAGGAGCTTCCTCGAGGTAATCTTTTTCAGCCATATTGCGTATTCTGCTATTTTGCAGCTTCCACGCAGCGCTTGGTGTCTCTGGCGATCATCAGCTCTTCGTTGGTCGGCACCACCATAACGGTGACACGGGAACCCGGTTTGCTGATAATGACTTCCTTGCCGCGGCAGTTGTTCTTGGCCTCGTCGATGGAGACTCCCATAAATTCGAGTCCTTCGCAGACGGCCTTGCGGAATCCGATGCCGTTCTCGCCGATGCCGGCCGTGAAGACCAGCACGTCGATGCCGCCCATACCGGCCGCATAGGCGCCGATGTACTTCTTGACGCCGTAGATGAGCTTTTCCTGGGCAAGCTGGGAGCGTTTGTCGCCCTTCTCCGCCGCTTCCTCTACGTCGCGCAGGTCGCTGGAGACGCCGGAAAGCCCCTGGAGACCGCTCTTCTTCTGAAATTCGCTGTTGACCGCGTCGGCGCTGCCGAGCTTGTTCATCAGGAACACCATCACGGACGGATCCACGTCGCCGGAACGGGTGCCCATTACCACACCTTCCGCAGTGCCGTAACCCATGCTCGTGTCCACGGACTTGCCTCCGTCTACCGCGGTCAGAGAGCTGCCGTTGCCGAGGTGGCAGGTGACGATCTTAAGGTCCTTGACATCCTTGCCGAGTATCTCAGCAGCGCGGTGGGAGACATACATGTGGCTGGTGCCGTGGAAGCCGTAGCGGCGCACGCGGTCTTCTTCGTAATATTTATAATCGATGCCGTAAATAAAGGCTTTCGGAGGCATGGTCTGGTGGAAGGCCGTGTCGAAAACGACCACGTTCGGAAGCTTAGGCAGCACTGCCTGGACGGCAAGGATGCCCTGCAGGTTGGCCGGATTGTGCAGCGGCGCGAGGGGAACGACTTCCTTGATGCCTTCGATAACTTCGGGAGTCACCAGCACCGACTTCGTAAACTTCTCACCGCCGTGGACAATGCGGTGTCCTGCGGCCGAGAGCTCGTCAAGGCTCTTGAGGACTCCGTACTGCTTGTCGACAAGCATATCGAGGACATATTTGATGGCCTCCGTGTGCGTGGGGAAATCGACTTCGCGGACAACCGGGTCGATGCCGGTCTTCGTATGCTTAATACGAGAGCCGCCGATACCGATGCGTTCGACAAGACCCTTGGCCAGTACAGACTCGCCGTTCATATCGACGAGCTGGTACTTCAGCGAAGAACTTCCGCAGTTGAGAACAAGAATTTTCATTAGAAACTGATTGCCTCCTCAGACTGAATAACTCCGCCTCTTTGTGGTATCCTTACCGCGAGAGGTCGGTGAATTCTTATGCACATTCCCGTTGTCGGGATAGTTGCCGAATACAACCCTTTTCATCTTGGGCACCTGCGCCACCTGCGTCTGGCAAAAGAATTCTCCCAGGCAGAGGCGGTCGTCGTCGTACTTTCGTCTGACTTCGTTCAGCGCGGCGAACCGGCCCTGCTCGATAAATGGACACGAGCCAAAACAGCCGTCGCCTGCGGCGCCGACCTTGTGCTGGAGCTTCCGTCCGTCTTCTCATGTCACAACGCCGGCGTTTTTGCTGACGCCGCCGTAGATATTCTCGCCTCGGCCGGAATCGTGACCCATATATCGTTCGGAGTCGAGTCGGCTGACTGGGACATGCACAAAGTTATAAGTATTTTAACCGAAGAGCCTCCAGCTTTCAAGCGTTTATTAAAAGAATATCTCGGAAAAGGCTGTTCTTTTGTTGAATCGCGCTCTCTGGCGCTTGATAAAATACTGCCTGGCAGCGCGGAGCAGCTGCGAGGTTCCAACAATGCGCTGGCTCTTGCGTACATGTCCAGAATAAAACAAAAAAAACGTGATTTGATCCCGGTGCCGGTACAAAGAGAAGGGGCAGGCTACAATGACACCGAACTTGCCGAACTGCCAAGTGCGGCAGCCATCAGGAAAGCTCTGGCCGACGGAAGGGCGTACGAGGCCCTGACGCGGCTGCCGCCGTCTTCGGCTGCTGCAATAACAGACGCATTGCGCACAGGCCGCGCCTGCGTCAGCCATGACAGGCTCTGGAACATCCTCAGGGCTGCGCTGCTGCGTTCATCACCTGAAGAATTGGCGAAATGCGCTGAAATAGGCGAAGGCATCGAGTACAGACTCAAGGGCGCCGCTCTCAAAGCAAAAAGCTTCGCCGAGTGGACCGACGCCTGTACAAGCAAACGTTATCCGGCCGGCAGGATCAGGCGCCACGGCATACATATATTGTTAAGCCTCGGCCACTGGCAAAACCGGGCGTTCCAGCGGCTTGGGCCTGCGTACATCAAGCCGCTGGCCATGAACGACGTCGGACGCAGGCTGCTGCGCGAAATGAGAAGCGAGGCCACTCTGCCTGTCATAACAAAATGCGGAGCCGCCTCCGGAATTTCCTCTTACGCGGCTGGCATCATGGATTATGAACTGACAGCCTGCGAATTATGGGAGCAGATCGTGCCCGCCGGAGAATTAGGCGCTGAACATACGAGAAAGACGCTGATAGTCAAAACGACCGGGTAAAACAGCTGTGGCTGTTTTACGCCGTTCAGCCAAGACATGTTCCGTCTGCTGCTGCATAAAAAATCAGACATGGTTAGGCAAACAAAATTCCATATACATGAAAAGCGGCGGCCCGTATCAGCCGCCGCAAATTATTCAAATAAGACGGGAACGCCGTCTTGCAGACGCTTTTCAGACTGCAAAACAGGCTGCAGCCAGCTGACTGTAGCTGAGAACCTGTCTATTGCTGTTCTTTTTTCAGCCAGTCCCTGTCCATCTTCTCCAGATCAAACGGCGTGGCCTGATAGACGAAATAGTTCAGCCAGTTGGAGAACAGCAGATTGGCGCTCGAATGCCATGTGCAGAGCGGCTCCTTTGTGTCATCATCGTTCGGAAAATAGTTTTCGGGCAGTTTTATTTTAAGACCTGCATTTTTGTCGCGCAGATATTCATTTTTTAACGTGTCGAGATCATATTCAGAATGCCCCGTTATATAAATCTGTCCGCCTCCGTCTGTAGATGCCGCGTAGACGCCGGCCCTTTCGCTTTCGGCCAGGATCTTTAGTTCGGGCACGGCCAGGATGGACTCGCGTGAGAAAGTGGTATGGCGCGAATGGGGAACCATAAATACGTCGTCAAAGCCGCGGAAGAGGATCGAACCCCTGTGCACCACGCGATGGCGGAACACGCCGAAAAGTTTTTCAGGCAGCTGCTGCTTTTTCACTCCGTAATGATAATAGAGAGCGGCCTGCGCGGCCCAGCATATATGCAAGGTGCTGGTCACATGCGTCTTGCTCCATTCGAATATCTTGCACAACTCATCCCAGTAATCGACGTCTTCAAACGGCAGGTTTTCCACCGGCGCGCCGGTAATGACCATACCGTCGAAATTTCTGTCCTTTATTTCATCGAAGGTCTTGTAAAACGCCAGCATATGCTCTTCGGAAGTATGCGTAGGCACGTAGCTCTTGGTCGTCAGCAGTTCCATTTCAACTTGCAGGGCAGTATTGCCAAGCAATCTCGCAAACTGGGTCTCTGTTTTTACCTTTGTTGGCATAAGGTTCAGCAACAGCAGCCGCAGCGGGCGTATATCCTGTCTGACGGCTCGCTTTTCGTTCATTACGAATATATTTTCTTCTTCCAGCGTTCTGGTGGCAGGCAAATCGTTCGGTATTATTATCGGCATTCCTAACGCCCCTCTCTGACATACTTTCTAACAGTCAAAGTACAAAAAATCCTTGCCATCAGAGACAGCAAGGATTGTAAATCTAATGCCAATCACCTGAAATCAATTGGCGGAGGCGTGTGTGAACCAGTAAATTCCGCTATCCGCTCACTGATACTACATTTATAAATTTGTTAAACTTCTCAGAGTACACGCCAGAGTACACAAAAAACGGCACTTGAGAAATAACATCTAAAATTACTGTCATGGTTCACGTTGACTCATTATACAACACATCTAGTATTTTCGGCAAAAAAAATAGAGGCCGCCTCAAAACGAAGCGACCTTAAATATCATTTTGAAACAAGCCCGATGATCAGCCCCAGGGTTCCCAGCACCCCGGCCTTTACCCAACCGCGTGCGCGTTCTGCCTTCACATCGGCGTCGCGTATCTTATCTTTGACTTTCAACTG